>ENA-ORXM01002967-ORXM01002967.1-marine-metagenome-genome-assembly--contig:-NODE-2967-length-18047-cov-3.125487_pt1 | contig 18047 bp, 11 predicted proteins | sample MGYA00237867_ERZ511480 | MGnify/ENA primary metagenome ERZ511480 (study PRJEB26309, sample SAMN06266103) | marine metagenome | isolation source: Algal blade | place: United Kingdom:Sidmouth, United...
AAAAACCAATGACAAAGATGCCCAAGCCGATTTTTTGAACAATTGTTTTATGTGTTGATGTTGAATTTGACATACTTTGAGTTGCGAGTTGCGGGTTGCGAGTTGGCTAATTAGACAAACACGTTTTCCCAAAAGATAAAATAGGGTTTAGGTAGTTGCTAATTTTCGTAGAAACTGCATCGCTCCTTTGAGACTGCGTTTTTGCATTAATTGCAAATTTTTACCCGTTTGCTGATTGTATATTTTAATAACGTCCTGCTCATATTCTTTATAGAATTCTGGGTCGAAATTAGCAATACCTAAGTTCTGTAGCACTTCTTCAATGTGCGTTTTTTCTTTTAACCATTTTTCACAAACCTCATGACGATACCGCACGCCCATCAAATTGAAACCCAAAACTGCCGATGTTTGATTGTCATAAACAATCCGAATCGCCTTACGACCTTCTGGGTGTTCCCAATAAATAGCCGTATGGTTTTCGGGCGGTTTGGTATTTATATTTCCATAAACCTGATACTCAATGTCCAAAAATTTCGCTGAATTAAACCAAATGCCTGGATTATAAGCGACTTTTTTGCCTACTATATTATAAGCAACCGTTTCGCCCATCATGCGCCCTGTGTACCAAATCGCTTCGATGCCACGACGACCTTCCTGAGGGTTGCGTATTTCTGCACAATCACCAATAGCATAGATGTCTGGAATACTTGTTTCGAGGTGATTGTTGACCAAAATGCCTCTTTTTATTTCAATGTCACCGAAGCGGATGAAGTCAATATTGGGACTTACCCCAGCAGTTAATCCAACATAATTGCATTTGATTTTTTCACCATCTTTCGTTACAGCCATTTGTGCTGACCCCTCTTTGGTACTCCAAATCTCCTTTAATTCTGTTTCCAAACGAAGGTCAATTCCATATTCGCGGATGTGGCGTGTAATCATTGCAGATTCTTCATCTGGCAAAACAGCGTTCCAATATTTGCTTTCTCGTACTAGAAAAGTAACTGGAATATGGCGACTATGTAGCATTTCCACCAATTCAATTCCAATCAATCCACCGCCCACAACGACTGCTTGATGAATGCCTTTTTCGCTATGACGGTCAAGGGCTTCGAGGTCTTGGCGACTATATAAACCATGTACGCCATCAAGGTCTTGACCAGGCCAACCAAATTTATTGGGTTTTGAGCCTGAAGCAATAATTAATTTGTCAAAAGCCATTTTTTCGCCATCAAAAAACTCCAATTGTTTCCCTTTTGTATCTACTTTTTCCACCCACCCCTGCTTCAATTCGATGCGATTTTTTTCCCAAAACCAATCTTCATAAGGTTTCAAATCCTCCCAGCGTTGATGTCCCATATAAACATACATGAGAGCGGTGCGTGAGAAAAAATAATCTGTTTCGCCAGAAATGACGGTGATTTTATGGTCACTTAATTTGCGGAGATGTCGGGCGGCAGTGATGCCTGCAATACCGTTTCCAATAATGACTATGTGCATAAAGTTTGGTGTTGGTTCACTGTTTTTACTTAGAGAATGCTCTATGAATCAATAATTATTGTTTTGCGAGCTAAGAAATAATCCTTTCAACAGATTAAAAGTTTTCCGATTTTCAAAAATACAGACAAATATGTCCTATTGCCGTCTTTTTTTGAAATATCAAATAATGCTTAAAAGTATCAAATTTTGTAAAAGAACTCGTTTTAATACAAGAAAAATTAAAAAAACATTCACAATGTTCAATTCTAACCACTTTCCTTTTATTTTTTTGTAATAAAAATTTGTGTATTGTTGTAAAGAATAGTATCTTCGCGCTCCAATTTAAAAAAAAGTAAAATTTATACTATTATATGTTAATCATTGAAGTAAAAAACGGCGAAAGCATTGACCAGGCGTTGAAACGTTACAAGCGTAAGTTTCGGAATGCGAAAGTGATGAAAGAATTGCGTAACCGCAAACAATTTACCAAACCATCGGTAAAGCGTCGTCACGAAGTGTTGAAAGCTGTTTATAAAGAAGACAAATTACGCGACGGTTTAATCTAAACCTCGCTTTGGTTATAAAATATAAATAAACCTTGAATTTGGAGTGGTCGCTCTGGATTCGGGGTTTTTTATTTTTATGAAGTGAGTTTTTTTATCATTATTTTTATCCTATCTAAATGCAACTATAAGCCAAAGGTTAAGAAACCTTATGGGCAGCTTCGGTAGCACCCATTTTTTTTGTTAGCTTTGTCCCTTCCTCAAAAAAAATCGTAAACTTAATATAATATCCATCTTCATGGAAAAAGATTTAAAACTTGCCGTCCTCATCGACGGAGACAACATACCCGCTCGCTACATCAAAGAGATGTTGGAAGAAATTGCTAAGTATGGCAATCCGACGATTAAGCGGATTTATGGCGATTGGACAAAACCGCATTTGTCCAAGTGGAAAAAAGTGTTGTTGGAAAACGCGATTACACCTATTCAGCAATATGGCTATACCGTAGGGAAAAATGCAACAGATTCTGCGATGATTATCGACGCAATGGATATTTTATATTCTGATAGAGTGAACGGATTTTGTTTGGTATCAAGTGATAGTGATTTTACGCGATTGGCGACGCGACTACGAGAGGCGGGGATGACGGTTTTTGGATTGGGAGAAAAGAAAACGCCTAATCCATTTATTGTAGCCTGTGACCGATTTATTTATATCGAAATTCTGAAACAGCGCACGCTGGAATCTCAAAAATCGGATGAGAAGGGAGATGCTGAACCAGCGGCACAATTGGAGAAAGTGACACCACAAGTAATTAAGTTAATTGCTGCCACGATTGAGGATATAGCGGATGATGATGGTTGGGCATTTTTGGGAGAAGTAGGAAGTTTGGTGCAGAAAAAGCAGCCAAATTTTGACTCTCGAAACTATGGTTTTCAGAAATTGACGCCAATGATTAACGCGATTGGTCAATTTGAAATTGAGCAGCGGGATACGCAGCGAGGACGGTTCAAATTGATTTATGTGCGTAATAAAAAGAAAGAAAAACCAACTTCGTCTGCGCATAATACAAAATCAAAAAAAGGAGCAAAAAAATCTAAATCGAAAAATGAAAAATTAGAGCAACCAGATACTTCAAGAGAAACAAAATCAATGGAAACCCCATCGAAAAGTAGAGAGAATTCCAGAAAAGATAACGGACAGCGCGAGTCATTTCCGAAATCACCACCAACGAGAGAGCAAACAAAACGACCAAATAAAACAACCAAGGCTTACATTAAATTTGAGCGCGAAGAGTTGATTCTGTTGCAGGACAATACTGAGCAAATGACTCGAATGTATGGATTAGATGCTCGTATTTCAAGTTTGACAGGTAAGCGGAAAGTTGGTTTTTTGAAGCGAGAATTGGAGAGTTTGGAAGGAATATTGATGCGGTTGAAGGGGCTGGAAAAATATGATAAAAGTGAAAAACTGATTGAGCAGTTGTTGCGGAAAATGAGAGGTGGAGTGAAGTATATAGATAATCAATGAAAAAAATCATCCTCATCGGAGGCGGCAGTGCTAATTTAATAGCAGCAGACTTCTTTAGTCAATCAGCTGAGGTACATATTTTTGAAAAAGGAAAGACGCTCGGACGCAAATTCTTGGTCGCAGGCAACGGTGGGTTTAATTTAACTAATTCAGCTACGGATGAGGCATTACTGAATCATTACGCTCCGATTAATTTTTTTGAAAACATTTTAACACAATTTGATAGCGATGCTACGCGAAAATGGTTAGCAGATTTAGGTATTCCAACATTTGTAGGGTCAAGCGGGCGCATCTTTCCAGAAGAGGGCATCAAGCCAATTGAAGTATTGCAAGCCATCAAAAAACGATTGATAGCGCAAGGCGTACAATTCCATTTTTACCATGAATTTATTGGATTTACCGAGCAGCATCTACCGATTGTTCGATGTCAAAATAAGGAAGCAACGTTAATGGCTGACCATTATATTTTTGCATTAGGCGGGGCATCTTGGTCGGTCACAGGGTCGGACGGATGTTGGTTGTCAGCGTTTGAAAAAATAGGCGTAAAAACGATTCCTTTTCAATCTTCTAATTGTGGAATAAATGTAAAATGGACAACTGATTTTATATCAAAACACGAAGGCACACCACTAAAAAATATTCAAATTTCTATTGGTAATTTTTCTAAAAAAGGGGAAGCGGTCATTACAAAATATGGCTTAGAAGGCAACGCCATTTATCCGGCAGTTCCGACGATTCGACAATTTTTAAATGCAGGAAAAACGCCTGTTTTAAACCTTGATTTAAAGCCCAATAATACGGTGAAGTCTCTTTTAAAAAAGGTTGAAAATCGAAAAGTGCTACCCAAAAACTATGGTTATGTATTTAATTTAAACAAAACGGAACTGGCATTAGCGAAAGCATTTTCAAGGAAAGAAACTTACCTATCTGCTGAATTATATGCTGGTTTATTAAAAGAAATACCGATTTCTATTCATGCTTTGCGCCCGATAGAAGAAGCGATTTCTACCGTTGGTGGCATTGATTTACAGGAAGTTATGCCGAATTTGACCTTAAAAAAACATCCGCACCTTTCGATTATTGGTGAAATGTTGGATTGGGATGCGCCGACGGGAGGCTTTTTGTTGCAAGGTTGTTTTGCGACGGGATTTGTAGCAGCTAATTCGCTGCAAATTCTTTAATTCGGATTTCCCACAAAATACATATCCACATCCCCATAATTTTTCGCATTCAGTTTCCCTCGATGTTCGCAAGCAAATTCATCTTTAATCAATTTGTACGTTGAGGAGGAAACATTGACTTTGCCCGTTTCTCCACCCGTTTCCATCCGAGAAGCCACGTTGACGGTGCTGCCCCAAATATCGTAAGCGAATTTTTTATTGCCTACCACGCCAGCAACAATTGGCCCAGTATGAATACCAATTCGAGCTTCAAAAAACGGCTTATTTGTTGCAATTCTTTCCTGCTTCCATTGTTCCAAAAAGGTCTGAATTTCAAGTGCTGCCCTTACTACATCTGTTGCTTGACTGCTACTTCCCGTTGGCAAACCACCTGCGCACATATAAGAATCGCCGATGGTTTTGATTTTTTCCAGACCGTATTTTTCGATTATCTTATCAAACGCTTTGAAGCAATAATCTAAATCTTTGACCAAGTCTTCGGGCGTCATTGTTTTAGAAATATTGGTGAAGTTTTTAAAATCTGTAAATAATACAGTGGCATTGTCAAATCGTTTGGCATTGGCAGCTCCATTTTGTTTGAGTTCATCTGCAACAATTTTAGGTAGAATATTTAACAATAATTCTTCTGAACGTTTCTGTTCTTCTTCAATAATTCGGTTTTTTTCCTCCAATACTTTTGTGTGTGCTTTGATACCCATATAGCGCAAAAAGAGTCCAATTAGCACCACTACGACCATTCCAATTAAGGCAATCAACAGATTTCTCTGCGTTTTTTCGAGGCTAAGGGCAGACTTTAATTCCGCATTTTTAATTTCTTCATTGGTCAACCGCATTGAGTCTAAATTCCCAATATAAGTCATTGAATCAACCAGTCTTTGTTTCTCCAATAACATCAATTCTGAGCGAATTTGTTCCGCATTCATTTGCTGGATAGCGGCTTCCTTGGAAGCAACTCTTTTAGAAAGGTTTTCTTGTTGAGCCTGCAGTTTTTCTTGATTACTTTCCAAGTTTTCTACCGTTCCGGTAAGAGCTTCTGTTTTTTCTGCTAAGACCTCTTTTTGAGCAGCTATTACTTCTTTCTCTGCTTCTAAAGCCGCAGCTTTTTCTTCTGCTTCTCGACGTTTCTTACCAAATAAATTGCCTAATAACCCATCCTCCTCTTCCTCTTTTTTTCCTTCAAAAATGGTGATTTCTTCGTCAATTGCTTTTTTCTCTTTGGATTTTCCCCGCGCGTAGGCGATTTCTTTTAATAAAAGTAAATTGCTCTGCGTCAGACTTTTATCATTAGTTAGGTCTATACTTTTTCGCAATTTCTCCTCTGCTAATGAACGATTATTTTCGATACGAGTAGGCATCTGTAGCAGCACTTTAGCTTCTCGATTGAGCGAAACCGCTAGCCATTTTTTATCATTTTTGTTTGTAGCCATATCCACTGCTTTGATAATAAACTTCTGTGCTTGTGGATAGTTGCCTTCTCCATAGTAATGGTCAAAAATAGCAATTGCATTTTCATAATAGGTACTCCCTTTCTGACTTGAAAGATTGCTTTCCAGTTCTTTAATATTTTGAGAGAAAACGGTTGTCGAAAGTATGGCCAATAGACCAATTAGGAGGAACTGTTTCATTATATGGGATATTAACTATTTGGTAAAATCAAATAAGAATCAAAAATCAATCCGTAGTTTTGGTAAGTATTGTTCTAATATTTTAGGCTGAAAATGTATCCTGAATCCTTGGCTGCGGCAAAGTTAAGACTTATTTATGAAAACTACTTTTTTATTTAAAATTACATAAAAATATCATTTTAAAAATACCCTTTTTAGGGTACGTTTATTTCAAAAACTGGCTTCACCTTTGCATATTATTTAATCGAATATATAAAACTGAGTTGCTTTACAGAATTTTTACCTTTACAAAATTTACACACATAAAAATTCCTTTCTGTACTGCTTCCATTTCATAGATTTACTAGTCTTTGGTCTAACATTTTAAAACGTCTTGGTTTTCTAAAAAATTAATTGAATGGTTTGTCAAATTGACAAGGCATCCTCAATTTTTTCAATTTTAAAAACGAATCAGAATCTACGGTTTCCGTACCCGTCGTCTGTCCCTCCGTGGGCCGTCAGCCGTTTACCGTGCGCCGTGGAAACGAGTTACTTTAACTAAAATTACATCCAATGAGGAATCTGTACTCCCTCAGTATGGCTTTGCTATGCTGTCTTTTCACGACTCATTTATCTGCCCAAACCACGTTTGACAATGACAGTGGTGACCAAGATTGGTTCAACGCCGTCAATTGGGATAACGGACTGCCTGCCGACGGCAACGACCCAACTATTCCTGCGGGTTTCACCGCTAATATCAACCCTACTGCTGATTATATTTTTGATTTTGATGTGACCAATGCGGGAACAATCAACATTAATTTAGGCGATTTCAATGTCAATAACGGTGGTTTTCCTGCGCGTATGTTACTCAATTCTGGTACCATAAATATTACTGGAAATGGAACGGGAATTTTTACTAATTTGAATGACCTTGTAAATACAGCTACTGGACAAATTGTTTCAGATGCTGCATTTATCAATAACGGTTCAGGTGGAATTGACAATGAAGGCACGATTCAAAATCTTGGCTTTTTCAATCATTTCGGAAATATCAGTAGCAATAACGGTGAAATTGTCAACGAACAATGTGCTACCTTTCGCGCCAATGATAATAGTACTGGTTCGGTCAACCCAACTTTCACTAACAATGGGATTACCTACATTTTAGGCAATGCCACTTTAGACGTTACAACAAATAATGGAGTGATTCTAAACGACGCTGCAGCAACACCAATGCCTGATGCCGTTTGTATCGATATGCCGTTGGAAATTGATTTGGATGCCGACGGAATGGCGACAATTACTTTAGATGATATTGATGACGGGAGTTCGGCTGTTTATTGCCCAATTCCAGCAGACCCAAATGGACGAGTACTCTCGCAAACGGATTTCAACTGTGCGTTTATTGGCGACAATACCGTAACACTAACCATTTTTGATGGCAACGGAAACTCTGCGCAATGTATGGCAACTGTAACCGTCAATGACCCCGTAGGGCCAACGATTACCTGCCCTAATAATATGAATTTTACGTTAGCACCAGGTGCTTGTGAAATGACGGTCAACTTTTCTAATCCAATGGTGACTGACAATTGTCCTGGCACAACTTTCATGCAAACAGATATGACGGGCTTGTCATCTGGCGATGAATTTCCACGCGGAACGACAACTTTAATGTTTCAAGCAACGGACTCCGCTAACAATATGGCTAACTGTTCTTTTAATATTACTGTCAATGAATTTGACCCTGGCACGACCGCATTGGTATGTGACCAAAGTGTACAAATTTCTTTGGATGCCAATTGTGTAGCGATTGTTACACCTGCCGCAGCATTGGAAGGTAGCTATGGTTGTTACGATGATTTTACGGTAAATGTAAATTCGACGGGTTCGGATATGGTCGATATGTCCAATTTGGGGCAGACGGTTAGCATTATGGTAACCAATAATATTTCTAATAATAACTGTTGGGGATTTGGAACAGTAGAAGAAAAATTGCCACCGCAGATTGTAGAACCTTGCCGAGATACCATTGTGAATTGTTTGCAAAATACTGCGCCAGTTTCTGAAGGTGGCGAAATTTCTGAACCGACGTTCAGCGATTGTTCTTCCTTTTCGGTTACATATTTTGATGTAGAAACAGCGGGTGGTTGCGATGATAATTTTATGAAAGAAATTACTCGAACCTTTACGGCTGTTGACGTTTTTGGCGAAAGCAATTCTTGTACGCAAACCATTACAGTTGAAAAAATATCTTTGGCAACCAATCCCGTAACTTGTCCTGATGATTTTGAAATAGCATGTGTGATTGGCGAAACACCAGATTTTTTACCAGAAAATACAGGCTATCCAACTGTGAATATTGGCGGCATTGAATACGACATTACGACTGACGCAACGCAAACTTGTAGCGTCGGTGCTAATTTTTCAGACTCTGACCCGATTGATAAATGTGGTGCAGGTTACTTAATTATTCGTACTTGGACCATTGTAGATTGGTGCGACGATTTTGGTACAGCGACTAATCCAGTACAATGTTTTCAGCAATTAAAATTTGTTGACAACACCGACCCAATCATTACACAACCTGCAGATGTTACGGTTAGTACTAACCAAACAACTTGTTTTTCAACCATGGCTTTACCAGCAATTGAAGTGACCGATTGCTCTGATTTTGATGTAGTTATCAATACGCCAGCGGGTGCAATTAATGGCAACGGTGGTCATATTCCATTTCCAGGATTGTCACCAGGCGTTTACACAATCACGTATGTAGCAACGGATGAATGTAGCAATTCTGCTCAAACCTCTTTGGAATTGACCGTGATTGACGACATCAATCCACAAGTAATTTGTGATACTTATACAACGGTTTCTTTAGACAATACAGGTTTTGTAACGGCACAAGCTAGCGTTTTTGATGACGGAAGTACGGACAATTGCTGTATTTTAAATATGGCAGCTCGACGGATGAATGATAATTGTGATATGCCAAGTCAGTTGGATTTTAGTCCAGAAATTACTTTTTGTTGTGCAGATGTTGGGACGAATCAAATGATTGAATTTCAGGTGACGGATTGCAATGGTAATTCAAATAGTTGTATGGTGGAAGTTGAGGTGCAAGAAGATAATGTACCGACAATAACCTGTCCTGCTAACATTACAATTGAGTGCCAAGATGACCCGAATGATTTGACGGTTGTTGGTCAAGTAGTGACGGATGCAGCAATGCAAACAGCAATTGATGGATTGGCAACGGATGTATGTGGAAATCCGACTGTTATTTCGGCTGATAGCGGTGATTTAAATTGCGGAACGGGTGCAATTACTCGTACTTATACAGCAACAGATATGGCTGGAAATACGGCGGCTTGTTTTCACGTAATTACAGTAGAAAACAACGACCTTTTTGATGAAGATGACATCGAATGGCCAGCAGATACAATCTTTCCAAGTTGTGATGAAGTACCAAATCCAACTATTACTGGAACGCCTGAAGTGACTGTCCCTAATGACTGTGCAGATATTTTTATTGGTTATACTGACCAAGTTTTGACTCCAATTTCTGGTGATTTTTGTAGAAAAATATTACGAACCTGGATGGTAACAGATTGGTGTCAATATGTCGCAAATAGTGGTGATGATACGGGACGTTTTACCTACGAACAGACGATTTATTTAGAAGATTCGGAAGGTCCCGTATTAAGTGGTTGCGAAGATGTAGAAATTTGTAATTTTAAATCAGATTGTAGCGAAGTTGGCGTGGTTTTGGCAATATCAGTAACAGATAATTGTACTGACAATTCTGATTTAACGATTAACTGGATAGTTGATTTAAACAACGATAATGTTGCCGATTCTGGCAGCAATACGAGTGGCACGGGTATGAATATTGACAATGAATATCCGAACGGCGAACACCGTATTACTTATACTGTCGAAGACCATTGTGGCAACGAAACGACTTGTAGTTTTGTATTTGCGATTGAAGATTGTAAAAAGCCTACACCGTTTTGTCAAGGTACGAATACGACGGTGATGCAAGGTGGTAGTATTTCGATTCCGATTAATCAATTTATCGACTCAAATAGCTTTGACAATTGTACTGCTTTCGATGATTTAGAATTCTCTTTTTCTCCAGATATTGACGACGGTGTGCGCAATTTGGATTGCGATGACTTAGGCGAAAATGTTTTCCAAATTTGGGTGACCGACGAAGCAGGCAACAACGATTTTTGTGAAATTATTGTTGATTTGCAAGACAATTCTGGCTCTTGTGACCCTGCACCGTTAATGGTAGCGTTGGGGGGACAAATTGCGATAGAAGAAACGACTGGAGTAGAGGATGTGATGGTAGAAATAACCAGCAATTCCTTGATGAACCAGACCAATAATGATGGGGATTATATGTTCAATAATTTGCTGGGTGGCGATGCTTACACCGTCACCCCAAGCATGGACACAGACCCATTGAATGGTGTAACAACACTGGATTTGGTACTTTTAACGAAGCATATTTTAGGAACACAACCGATAACATCGCCGTACAGATTAATTGCGGCAGATGCGAACAACTCAGGCTCTATTTCGACATTGGACTTAATAACTATTAGAAAGGTCATTTTATTCATTGACCTTAATTTTAACAACAACACTTCATGGCGGTTTGTGGATGCTGCGTATGAATTTCCGAATCCACAAAATCCGTTTGAGACGGCGTTTCCAGAACAGTACTTTACGAGTAATTTGGACAACGACGACATGCAAGGCAACTTTGTCGCCATCAAAATTGGTGACATCAACGAATCCGCAATTGTAAGTAGTTTGCAAAGCGCCGACGACCGCACCGAAGAGATGATGACCGTAACAACAGAAGACCAGAACTTTAAAATCGGTGAATTGGTCAGCCTTGATATTTCATCCCAAACGCTGAAAGACATGCTGGGCTACCAATTCACTTTAAATTTTGACACTGACGCACTCGAATTTGTCAATTTACAACCTGGAAAGCTGGGTGCTGCTGACAATTTCGGTTTGACTTTACTAAGTGAAGGTGCGATAACATCAGCTTGGAATTACCTTTCAACGGGACATTCTGAAGGCGCACTAACAGACGACACTAAACTTTTTAGCTTGACGTTTCGTGCCAAAACGGACGGACAATTGAGCGATTTGATTCACCTCAACTCGCGCTTTACTCCCGCTGAATCGTACACCGCAGCAGGCACTCCACAAGGCGTGGAATTGGTCTTCACTGCACCAAATGGCACGAACGTAGCTTCGGAAGCTATGGAGTTGTACCAAAATCTCCCGAACCCGTTTCGAGAGACGACAACGATTGGGTTTCACCTCCCAGAAGCGACAACTGCTGCCCTGACCATCTTAGATGTAACAGGTAAAACACTAAAAACAATTGTAGCCGATTATCAAAAAGGCTACCATCAAATTGATATTTCCAAAAGCGACTTGAGTGAAATCGGTGTGCTGTATTATCGGTTGGAAACTCCAACTCAAACAGCAACCAAGAAAATGCTCTTACTGCATTAATTACGTCGAATTCTTTCGGCGTTACTTTCCACGATAAAATTCGGCAGTGATAACGCTGCAAAAGAGCTAGTAACTCGGTTTTTGGGATTGGTCTCCTCCTCGGCTTTGGCTGAGGAGGGGCTTTTTATTTAAGGAAAAATTGAGCATTGGGGCTGTACGGAGTCTTAGAATTAGATGAATTTTTGACGCTGGTTACGGTACACTCTGCAATTTCCAAAAGCTGAAGTTATTTTCTCAATTTTCCCAGAAAACCCATCAATTTCGACCAATACGCTTCCCCACCATGACCCATTAAATTCTCATGTTCTGCTCCTTCTACAATCACTAATTCCTTATTCTTAGATGCCAAATTCTCATAAATCTGCTTTCCATAGTCCACCGAAATATTCGCATCTGCATCACCATGTGCATAAAAAACGGGTTGCTCAATATTCTTAGCGGACTCACCAGGCTTAATGTCTTTTGCGAAGAATTTAGCAATCTTCGCCGCCCGATTTAAGGTATAATTAGAAACGAAACGCGACTCCAAACCCAACCATAATTTTTGATAATCAAACACTACATCCGACAAATCTGCAAACGTGCATTCGATGATACCAAACTGCAACCGTTCATCATGTTCTAAGGCTTGCAACGCAATTGCGCCACCCATCGAAGCCCCACGAATGCCGATGTTTTTCAATCCTTTTTCTGTTTCCAAAAAATCGACAATACTCCAAACATCTTGCTTTTCAAAATGCCCAAAAGTGATATAATCGCCGCCACTTTCTCCATGCGCCCGCGAATCCATCGGAACAGTATTGTAGCCTTCGTGCGCCAATTTTAAAGCGAGTGGCAACATGTTTTCCTTACAACTTCCAATGCCATGCAACAAAATAATCGTTCCGTAAGTCGCATTAATCGCACTTGGAATATAGAAACCGTGCATCTCCAAAGCATCAACTGTTTGCACAATGATTTTTTCGTAATCCAACCCAAATTTAGCAGGATTCAAACCGGGATTCAATGGATTTCGTGGACGTTTAATAATAGCATAAGGCGCAGAGAAGTGAGCCACAATTAACCCAATAATCAGGAAAGCAAAGAAGACAATCAATATAGTTTTTACAATCGGATTCATGTTTTGAGTTGCGAGTTGCGAGTTGCGGGTTGCGAGTTGCGGGTTGCGAGTTGCCAAAGCGTCATGTTCTTAGATAGAATAGGAACATGACGCTTTGGCAACTCGCAACCCGCAACTCGTAACTCGCAACCCGTTATTCTGCTGCTTGAAAGAATTGCATTTCATATAAGTCGCGATAATGCCCGTTTTCAATTTCCAACAACTCCTCATGCGACCCAAATTCTTGAATTTCTCCTTTTGACAACACTAATATTTTATTTGCATGTCGAATTGTCGAAAGTCGATGGGCAATGATAATACTTGTTCGTTTGGCGATTAATTTTTCGATGGCATATTGAATAACCGATTCCGTTTCTGGGTCAATTGAAGAAGTGGCTTCATCCAAGACCAAAATACGTGGATTGAACACCAACGCACGCACAAAAGAAATTAATTGTCGTTGTCCCATCGAAAGGGTTGCACCACGTTCCATGACTTTATAATCGTAGCCGCCTGGCAGTTTCTCGATAAATTCGTGTGCGCCAATCATCTTCGAGGCCTCAATGACTTCCTTACGAGAAATGCGTTCGTCACGCAACGTAATATTTTCCAAAACTGTCCCCGAAAAAAGAAATACATCTTGTAAAACGACGGCAATTTGTTTGCGCAAACTATATAATTCGTAATCTTTTAATTCGTGTCCATCAATTTCAATGTGTCCTTTATTTATTTCATAAAAGCGATTTAGGAGATTGATAATCGTTGATTTTCCACTACCCGTGCTACCAACAATCGCCAATGTTTCTCCTTTTTTAATGTCAAAACTAACGTCTTTCAACACATAATCATCCTCCACATAAGCAAACCAAATCTTTTTAAAATCAATATTTCCTTGGATTTTATCCGCTTTCAACGTTCCTTTATTTTCAATAAAATCTGTTCTATCCAATAATTTAAAAACCCGTTCTGATGCCACCAAACCCATTTGTAATTGATTGAATTTATCCGCCAACATTCGCATCGGTCGAAACAGCATTGACAAATAAATTGGAAAGGCTATCAATGCCCCAATCGTTACGCTGCCTTCCAAAACACTCGATGCGCCCCACCAGACCATGAGTCCCAACGCTGCGGCGGAAATGATTTCAACAACCGCAAAAAATACGGCATAATACAAAATAGCATCTAAATTGGCTTGTGTATAATCACGGTTGATTTTCTTGAACTTCGACATTTCCTGTTTTTCCGCATTGAAAATCTGAACAATCCGCATTCCCGTGATTCGCTCTTGCAAAAAGGCGTTCATTTCAGAAATTTTATTACGCACTTTTTGATAAGAAATTTTGACTTTTTCTTTAAAAATATAAGTTGCCCAAATCAAAAATGGCATCGTCGTTAAGCATACCAACGTTAGCATTATACTGGTATAAAACATGATACCCAACACCGCAAAAACCGTTAAAAAGTCAGCAATAATCTGAATCGCACCCTGTGAAAAAACTTGATTAATGGTTTCAATATCGTTGATTGTCCGTGTGGTAGAAGTCCCAATAGGGGTGCGGTCAAAATACGTTAACTTGAGTTTTGAAATATGATTAAATACCCGAACCCGTAAATCTCGAATCACCGATTGTCCCAATAAACTGGTTGAATAAATAAAGGTGTAATTCAAAATAGCTTCCAATACCAGTACTCCAATGAAGAGCATCATCATTGTCATCAAGCCTGAAATATCGCCGACAGTGATGTAATCATCCACCATCGTTTGAATGATTTTCGGACGCATAATCGCTACGGGAGCCAGCACAATTGCCAGCGTAGCGGCGAGAATAAAGATTTTTTTAAACGGCATTGCCAACTGAAGCACGCGCTTGAGCAGTTGAAAATCCATTTTGTTAGATGAGTCAGCCATTGAAATTTTTCGATTGAATTGATGGGCGCAATTGCTTCGATTTTTGAGCGCTTTTTTAAGAACAACTTTGGAGGGGCTTATGTTTTCGAGAAGACATATTTAGCTAATTTATCTATACTTTTTCAGGAAACTGTCTGATGTTCGATGATTTTTTTAGGGTAAACTTACCATTCCACCAATGGAATCTCGTTCTGCACCAGTTACCGTTTTCATCACATTTGACACCTTTTCCATCCGCAAAACGCCCATCAATGCCATCAAAATAGCTTCTTTAAATTGAATGATTTCTGGCGCAGGTATTGTCCATTCCAAATCAGTAACTTCTGCACATTTTTCCTGCAACATTTTCATCAAAAAGCCATTCATTGCTCCGCCACCACTAACCAGTATTTTGAATTTTTGGTCCCCTAACTTTTCCTTTTCTAAAACCTGCTGAATAGCCTTTGCTGTTTGATGTGCCGTCTGAATAACCGAAGTATGCAACAGATTAGCAAGATTTTCTTCTACTTCAAAATAAGCTTGAATCAGGTTTTCCACAACCCATTGATTGGACAAAGATTTGGGATACGGTCGATGAAAATAGGGTAGGCGGTTGAGTTGATTAAAAAGTGTTGAATTGAGTTCGCCCGTCGCAGCAATTTGCCCATCATCGTCGTATTCGAGGTCAACCTCGTTGGCTAAAGTGTTTAGAATTTGATTGCAGCCACCGATGTCAAAAGCAATGTGTTTTCCATTGGCATTGCAACTGAGATTGGCAATGCCGCCTAAGTTTAAAAAGAAATCATACGCTGGAAATAGCAACTTATCCACAATTGGTGCAACGGGCGCACCTTCTCCATTCAGCGCGACATCTTGCACCCTAAAATTGGAAATTGTAGGGATATTCGTCGTTGCTGCGAGGGCTGCTCCGTCTCCAATTTGCGTCGTGAATTTCTTATCTGGATTGTGAAAAATGGTATGTCCGTGCGAGGCAATATAATCTGGTCGAACACCAATTTCTTCAACAAATTCATTGACCAATTCTCCTAAATAATAGCCAAAATAGGTGTGGGTTTGTGCAAAAATTAATGCAGATTGTTGCGGTAATTTTGTCAAACGATTGGCCCAGGTTTCTGAAAAAGGAATAGTCGCGGCTTGCTGCAATTCCCAATGCTGAATATTGCCGTTTTCGATAGAAAAATGACACATTGCCAAATCTAATCCATCCAGAGAACTGCCAGACATTAAGCCTAATATTTTGTATTGTTTCATTGTCGAGTGGCTGAGACTTGCAAAGTTTTTACAACTTTGTAAGTCTAAATTGAGTGATTGGGAAGACTTACTAAGTTTGCAAACTTAGCAAGTCTGTTCTGCTGAAAACTTAGCAAGCGTAGCATTTATTTCTTTTTCAACGTCATCGAATATTCTGCAACCGCCTTAATTTTTTCTTCATTCAACAAATCTTTAAACGGAGTCATCACTCCTTTTCCATTGGTAATAATTTCCACTCGTTCCTCTAAAGAAAAAGTAGATTCCATCAAGTTTTTTGCACCACTTGCACCCATATTTCCATACATACCGTGGCAATTTACGCAGTTAGTTTTATAAACTTTTTTGCCGTCCACTTTTTTAGAGACTTTCTGTGCTTTAGCTGTATTATTATCTCCACCATTATTGGGATTTTCACTTCCACAAGCAATGACGGCGATAGCAAAAATAGCCGCTAAGATTATACTTTTCATAATTATTAGTTTTAAATTATCTGCTTTATAGGACAGTGGACTTTAGTCCACAATGGGTTGGTTGAAAATATATTGTGGACTAAAGTCCACTGTCCTATAAAAACGTAAGCATGTAGAGTAACCTACTTATTATTTTTCATCCAAATTTTCCAACTCAATCCGACTACTAATAAAATAGCTGTGCCGAGTGCAAGTTCAAATTGTATGGTTTTTATATTGTCAAAAATATTGGTCAAAGCTTTTAAAAAATTATTCATGCCCAAAAATCCAGTAATTCCAACGATGAGTATCGTTAAAATGTTTAGGAAATGCGAATTAAGGTATTTTTTAGGTAAAATCTGTGGGTCGTTGACGACTAAAATTAAAAAAATGGCGACAATTGGCAACAAAGCCCCATTGATGGCTTGTGCTAAAATGATGGCAGGCACGGGTTTGACATCGGAAATACCAAATGCCAAGCCAATTAATAAAATAATGCCCCAAACCGTTCGGAAATTACGGTTATTCGTTGACCAATTTTGTTGACCGCCAAATAAACTCTTAGCTGTAACCGCAGCTGCTAACGGTGAAGTAATTGATGAACTCAACCCTGCTGCAAAAAGCCCAAAGCCTAAAAATATTTTTCCTCCTTTCCCCAAACTGTTATCTAAAGCATCTGCCAAAGCCGCAAAGCTAAAATCCCCGCTAACCTGTGTTCCTGCTACTAAAATTGCCATCGAAATAAGACCACCAATCACAACTGCCAATGCAATGCCCTGACGCATTTCCTTAATACCTTGTTCTGGACTAATGCCTGATGCGAGGAATAAATTATACGGCACAATCGTCGTTCCAATCAAGCCAATTACCAATAAGGACGAGCCTGTTGGCATACTTGGTACAAATAAATTGCTGAAAAAATCACTTGTTGAAATATCAGTTTGCAACGCCACATAAATAAATGCAATACCCATAAATGCTACGATAAAACCGAGTACTTTGGCAATGATTTTTAAATTCCCAACCCATAAAATCGCAGCGCAAATGACACCTAATATAACAGTCATCCACTTTGGCGACCAATTAGATACCAAAGAAATCCCAGAAATCGCCCCCAACATATTACCTGCTTGATACGCTGCACAACCAAAGGCAACTGCGAGAAATATGCCCCATTTCAAGCCCGTTCCTGATTTTTGCTGGTACTTTATGGCGATAATTTCACCGAGGTTTTTACCAGAAGCAATCGTGATTCGAGCGGCGGCTTCTTGCAAAATAACGGTTGCCAAGGTCGAAAATAACAATGCCCACAATAACGCCAATCCAAAACTCGCGCCTGCTTTGGAAGCGGTTGTTACTGTGCCAGGTCCGATAAAAGCAGCGGAGATGATTGACCAGAAGAGTACGTTTTGGAAGGTGTTTTTCATATTTGAAAATTTATTGTGAGGAATATTTGTTTGAGAAAAATTTTCACAAAGAAAGTGATTT
>ENA-ORXM01002969-ORXM01002969.1-marine-metagenome-genome-assembly--contig:-NODE-2969-length-18034-cov-3.039428_pt1 | contig 18034 bp, 10 predicted proteins | sample MGYA00237867_ERZ511480 | MGnify/ENA primary metagenome ERZ511480 (study PRJEB26309, sample SAMN06266103) | marine metagenome | isolation source: Algal blade | place: United Kingdom:Sidmouth, United...
TTGACATAATATTCCCTTTCAACACTGTTCTCAAAGGGCAGTAGTCGTAGTCCGTAATTGCTGCCAGTAGTCCTACTCTGCTCGATTAAGGTCTCTTTACGATCTCCAATGGACTGATATGCCGCTAGGGCATCAGTACCCTTTCCTGTAGAGACGAATTGGTCGTTAAATACAATTTCGTCAATAATTTGGCGAGTTTCGGGATAATAGATCCGCCATCCGTTTTCAATAAGGGTTTCCATGGTCAACTCTTGAGCGGGCACTTTTACTTTGACCCGCATCAAATTGGGTTGAAGCATCGAACTCTTTTTGACCGATACTTTGGTGTCCGTTTCATAAAAAGCCATTGCAAAAACAGCAGCTCCTCCTTCTGGATGGGTCGCTACTTGATTTCTAAATTCTAGAAAGGCTTCAATATTGTTCGGTACTTCTGTAGTAGTAATTGTTTGTTGTGCTGATAAGCTTTGAGCAAACAAGAAGGTACTTAGTACAATAAGAATAATTGATTTCATTACATTTGTGTTTTGGTATTAATTTAGGAAACATTAAGAATAAAGTTAAGAAATTATAAAGAGTATAAACAAAAATAACACCAATAAATCTCTTATTACTAACCTCTTAAGCATCTTCTTTTGAACACCACCACAAAAGCAAAGGAATTCCTCCATGTACCAAACGATACAATGCTTGATAAGCATGTTGATGCAAGGATTCCCAAAACATTTCTATATAAAAATTTCCTACTAGCCGTGCCAAGGAAGTTAATATTCCCCAAATAATACAATACCAAATTGCAAGCGATGAAATCCACTTAAAAGGGACAAACAACAAAACTGCTGCAATAAAATCAAGTACTCCCATCACAATCAAAAACTGACTAGCCGTCTGATCTTCCTTAAAATACAACACATCCATACACCATTGTATCCATATCCCAGGTTGTGGGTAATAAGCATAGGCGTACAAACCATGACATATAAACGTGGTGGCAATAATTGCTTTGAGAGTTGTCCTAAAACGAGGTGTATTTTGTCCTCCATAAAGTATATGTACTAAAATTAGAGGCGCTGTTACTTGTGTTGCATATTCAAAAAACTGCCCTACTTGCCAAAACTTATCTTTGAAATACAATAATGCTAGAAGACTCAAAGAAAAAGAACCTAAATACAACAACCACTTGCCCAATTTCCAAGTCTCTCTAAAAAAAAGTACAACAATAGCACAACACATCCAAAACACTCCAATCCCTACTCCCAATGAATCAATAAACTGATCTACATTAAAGCTCTTATTGGTTACATAATTTTGCCAAGTGTCCGCTGTTAACGTAGTTACAATCCCTTCCAATAAGGATTGATCCCAAAAAAAAGTTCGCAAAGGCAAGTCCCAAAATAAACCTTGCCATCCTCGTCCAAAAAACAAACAGAAAACTAGTATTCTTAATAAAAGAAGTTCTTTTGAATTAAAACTTCTAATAAATGTCTTTTCCTCTAACTTCATTTATATTTTTTTTTGATTTTGCACAAAGATAAAATAAAATGAATTTTTATATACATTAGAGAGAATGTAGATGACAAATAAAGTGGAACTTTATACTAAAAAACAATCTTAGAATAGGGGGCATTCTTTTTTATTTCGACTATCCAGTGGAAGCACGCAACTATTCTTTTGAAATATGCATCTTTTTTAGTAATTTACATTGTTATACATTACTCCCCAAGTATTATTCGTGTCAGTCCATTAACAAGACTTTACAACTATTAATACAAAAATTAGTATAAACAATACTTCGTGCATAAATCGTATTAAATTGATTACCAGTCAGATGCTTTTCACTCAGTTAAAGCACTAAAATATTAATAATCAATTCAATGCAAAATGTGTTTTTATGTTTTTTTGTAAAAAAACTAAAAACTCCATGAAGTATTATATAAAACAACCTCTATGAAAAAAGAAGTACAAATTGACCTCAACATGACACAACAACGTTCCAGCAAAAGTAGTCCAGTTCAAGTAAACACATGGGTAAACAAAGCCTTGGACGCAAGGAATAATATAAGCTCTCCTACAGAGAATGGCTCTGGACGAAAATTCCAACTCAATATGACTTTCTGTAAGAGCATCTTAAATCGTCGATAAACAACTTTTATTACTAAAAACAGCAAATACAAGATAACGTATTTGCTGTTTTTTAAGTTTAAGACTATATTATTCTCTATACAATATCTCTCAAACTATAATTCCTATCTAAAAAGTTTAGTGTTCAATTCAAAATTATATACATTTGCAATAGTGGTATTTCAGAAATAGAAACATTTTGTAAACAAAAGGCTTTCAAAGTCCGTTTTTTTTGTCCTATTAACTAAACTTACTTTAAATACTACTGTTTATAAAAAATTAAAACAAAGAAAGTACTTGTACGATTCTTTTTATACTCATTCATCCTCATTTACAGCTCTTGTATGAAGTTTTCTGACGATTTATACCAACTGATAAGTTCCCTCAATCAATCTGAAAAACGATATATAAAACTAGTTGCCAAAGCTTTCACTAGTAAGGGAACCGACAATCAACTTGCTCTTTTTGATGCATTTGATCGACAACAACAGTACAATGAAGATAAAATCCGAAAGGATTTTGAGGATAAAATTCCAGCCAAAAATTTTCATGTTGCAAAAAATAGGCTTTATAATTTAATTCTAAAAGCATTATACCTATATCATCTAAAAAATTCTGAGTATCAAAAAATCAATCAGTTGATTTACCAATCAGAGATTTTACAAAAAAAAGGATTATACAAACAAGCAGATGTTTTGAATGAGAAAGCCATTCAAACTGCAACAAAATTAGAGATTTTCCCACTGGCAATAACTGGTTTATCTGGTCAAGCCAATTCATTTATGAATCAACGAGATCTAACAAAAATAAAACATTACTTAGATCGGGAACTAGAAGAAGAACAGGATTTATTAGAGCGTTATAAAACGGAGCTTACCTATCAATATTTGCAACTTAAAACCTTGTTTATAACACACAAAAAACAAGCCGTTCGAAGTGAAGCTGAGATGGAACAAATCCAAGCACTAAAAGAGCATCCACTTTTGAAAGACGCCTCTTTAGCAAAATCCAAGAGTGCCTTAGATATGTATCGCTTTCTAAATGGATTTATTTGTAGATATGAAGGTAATTATGGTCAAGCATCTGAATACTGGCAGGAATTTGTAGATGAATTAGAAGTATTAAAATCAATTCCTAAAAATCGAATAGAAGAATACATTTCAAATTTAAATAATTTAATGTTTTTGCAATTAGAAGCCTTGTTATTTGATAAAGCATGGTCTAATTGCCAAAAAATGGTTGATTTACTAAATCACGAACACGTAAAAAATAACGCGCACTTAATTATCAAAGTAAAGGAACGAATTATTGAATTTAAACTAGAGTACTACTTACTCTCCTATCAATATCAAGAGGCCTTACTGTACCAAACTACGAACCAAGAAGAAATTGTTAGTGTTTACGATCAAGTAGGTGATTTTAGAAAATTAGTCATTGATTATGTTCAAACTTCTATTTACCTGTGCAATCAACTACCTCAAGAGGCTAGTTTCAGCATTGAACAAGTCTTTGCCAACAAGGTACTAAAACAACATCAGTATATTTATTCTGGAGCTATGATTATCAACTTGTTGATTCATTTCGAACTAGGCAATTATCAATTGCTAGAATCGCTGCTTTTGAATACTTATCGAATGATGTATAAACGAAAGTTATTGTATAAAAGTGAGAAGATTATTTTTAAATACTTAAAGAAATACCTTCGAATGTTGACTGATGAAGAGATTATGGAATCTTTCAAATCTCTTAAACAAGAGTTGCAAGAGGTTCGTACGCACAAGTTTGAACGTAATTTCTTACCTAATTTTGATTTGGTAGTTTGGATTGAAAGCAAAATTCAAGAAAAAAGTATGTCTGAAATCATTTTAGAAGGAGGCTTAACCTTATAATTTGTAAAACACTTTAGATGTTATCGATTCTAATCCCTAGTTACAATTTTGATGTTCGAAAGCTGGTAAACCAATTACACCAACAAGGCATTTTATTAACTGTACCTTTTGAAATTATTTGTATAGAGGATGCTTCTCTTCCTCAATATGTTGATTTGAATCAATCTATTAATACACTTTCTTTTGTTACACATCAAGTTCTGTCTAACAATATAGGACGCTCTAAAATACGAAACTATTTAGCCATACAAGCCCAATACGATTATTTGCTTTTTATGGATTGCGATTCCATGCCTGTTTCTGATACTTATCTTTCTAATTATATTGCACAAATCAAACCGAATCAGCTTTTATATGGCGGTCGATGTTATCAAGAACAAGCTCCCAAGGATGCTACACTTTATTTTCATTGGTATTATGGTATTCATAGAGAACAGAGTACAGCCAAAGATCGCCAAAAGAACAGTTATCAATCGTTTATGACAAATAACTTTTTGATTCCTAAAGCGATATTTCAATCCATCCGTTTTGACGAAACATTAACCCAGTATGGTCATGAAGATACCTTGTTTGGCTTAGAGTTACAACAAAAAAAAGTTCCCATTCATCACTTAGACAACCCACTTCAACATATCGGCTTAGAGCTAAATCATGTTTTTTTAAAAAAAAGCGAACTAGCCATTCAAAATTTATATCTATTACACACAACACATTCGATTCAAAAAGAAATTAAGTTACTTCGTTTTTTTTTACAGACAAAAAGGTTATATTTACATTACCTTATTTTAGTAATATATATTTTTTCAAAAAACCTATTAATCAAGAACCTCTTTTCTCGCCACCCCCAATTACAATTATTTGATTTCTATAAATTAGGCTATTTAATTCAATGGACTAAAAAGAAGTAGTCAGAAAATAACAACTCCCTTTTTATTAAGAACACACAACGTATTTTACATTACTTTTTACATTCCTATAACCTCTTTTGGGGTTATAAATGCTTGTGCTAGAAAGTAAGTAAAAACTGCTTATCTAAGTTTAAACATCCTTTGAGATATTTAAACTACATCATTGTGTTCCATATTCAATCATTTTATTTAAATAAGTAGATGCTATATACGCTATTAACCGAAATTCCACGGTTTTTCACAGAACTAGGTGATTCTAATAAAGTATTATTACTTGTTATAATAAAAAAGCATCTATAAAAAACAGTTATTGGAGCTATAAAAAAAAGGGTTTAAGCAAATAACTGTACAAAATAGCCTGTCATGAATTGAGTATTATGTAAGTAATTTCATTATTCTAAGCACTTAAAATAAAGAGTCGCAATCCCTTTATAATTAAGCATTACGACAATTTAAATAGCCCCTATCTTACCTTTTTTTTGTCATATTCGTGCATTTAGCTTGAAGTTATACATGGAAGTTCGTAACTTTAAGTTGCCTAAAAATTAATAAATTTCTAACATTACTTAACTAATTTAACTTATTAGTATGAAAAAAATTTTAATGAATTATTTATCCTTCTGTCTATTGATATTAGGTACGACACAAATGTCTGCCCAATATTGTACGACTGGTGTAGGACCAACAAGTACTGCCGATTCTAATGTAGACAGTATTGGTCTGACAGGAGATGCAGCAACTGCTATAAACTACCAAAAAGTATGTACAGCTACAGGATTAGAAGATCTAACAGCAACGCTAAGTGCTTCTGTTACAGCTGGTAGCAATTATGATGTTACCGTTGTATTTGGTACTTGTGGTACAACACCTTATGCTGGAGCTGGAGAAGTTTGGATTGATTGGAATCAAAACGATGCATTTGATCCTACTGAATCAATTGGAACATGGACAGGTTCTCCTACTGATACCAATACGTATACATTTACAGTACCTGCAGGTGCTTTTAATGGAACAACACGTATGCGTGTTATGCATCAAGAGGGTAATAGTCTTACGCTTCCACTTAACCCATGTGGCAGCTATACATGGGGTTCTCTTGCTGACTTTAGTATTGTTGTTTCTGGTGGGGTGACACTTACTTGTGCAAACCCATCAATGTTAACTTCTGCTAACCTTACAGCTACTTCTGCTGATTTAGGCTGGATGGAGAATGGCACAGCTACTTCTTGGCAAATTAGCTATGGTGCGCCAAATGCGCCAGCTGGTTCAGGAGTAACAATGGTTACGGGGACAAATCCTATAAATTTAACTGGTTTAATGCCAAATGCTTCTTATGACTTTTATGTAAGAGCTATTTGTGGTGTTGGTGATACTAGTGTATGGGTTGGACCTCTTAATTTCACAACACTTTGTCCTGCATCATTTACACCAACTTATAGTGAAAACTTTACGACTTACTTAAATGCATGTTGGTCAGAGGCACAAGGTGTTTTAGGTACAGGTACTGTGCTAACAGGAACAACTTCAAACTGGGTTGCGGATGGTTTTGGCAATGTGGGTACTACTGGTGCTGCAAAAATCAACCTTTATGCAACAGGTAGAGATGAGTGGATCGTTAGTCCAAGTATCGACTTGGGTACTGGTACTACTCCTTACCAAATAGAGTTTGACATTGCACTTACTGATTTTGCTAACACAAACGTTGGTCCATTAGGAGTAGACGATACTTTCGCAGTTGTTATCTCAACAGATAATGGTGCCACTTGGGATGTAGCCAATACATTACAAGCATGGTTACCAGGTTCTGAGCCTAGTAATACAGGAGATCATATTGTTATTGACTTATCTGCTTATACAGGAGTCGTAAAATTTGGTTTTTATGCTGCTTCTTCTGTAAGCAATGAAGATAACGATATTTTTATTGACAATTTTTTAGTAACTAACCTAGCTACTTGTCCATCGATTTCTAACTTAGCCATTAGTAATATTGCAGCTAATGCGGCTGATTTGGCATGGACAGAAAATGGTACTGCTACTTCTTGGATTGTTGAGTATGGTGCACCAGGGTTTACACCAGGTACAGGTACAATGGTTACTGCTGGTACAAATCCATTTACTTTAACAGGTTTAATACCAACAACTCCTTATGATGTTTATGTAAGAGCATTTTGTGCTGTTGGTGACACTAGCTCTTATGGAATTGCAAGAAACTTCGTCACAATAGCAAGTTGTCCTGCTCCTACTGCATTAGCAGTTATGAGTGCAACGCCTACTACTGCTAACCTAGCATGGACTGAAAATGGTAGTGCTACCAATTGGCAAGTAGAATATGGTGCTACTGGTTTTGCTCAGGGTACAGGTAACAATAACTTTACAACATCTAATCCTTTTACTGCAACTAGTTTGATGCCCAATACGGCTTACCAATTCTATGTAAGAGCAGTTTGTGGTCCTGCTGATTCTAGTTTGTGGGCAGGTCCTTTTGCTTTTTCAACGCCTTGTGCTGCTGTCACAGCTCCTTATTTGGAGACTTTTGCTACTAATGCATTACCAGCTTGTTGGATGCAAGGAGGTGCTACAAACTGGGAATATGGAAGTATTTCTGGAACAACACCAGCAGGTTTTGCTGATTATGGTGCTAATGCAGTTCCTGATCACAGTGTAGGTGGTAATGGAACATTCATTGGTATGGATGGTTCTGACAATACAAATGGAGAGGTTAGTACATTAATGTCTCCTTTGGTTGATATTGCTCCACTTACTTCTCCAGAATTGAGCTATTGGGTATTTAGTAATAATACAGATGATGCTGCTCAGAATAAATTGATTGTTGAATTCTATGATGGTGCCAACTGGACAGTTATTGATTCGATTCAAACCAACTTAGGTACTGGATGGGTTGAATTTAAAACTAATTTATCTACATTCACTATTACAGGAAACGCACAGGTACGTTTTACGCTTACTGGTGATAATTCAGCAGGAGGTTTTACTTTCTATAATGATATTTTAATTGATGATGTAGCATTCCGTAATGCTCCTCCAGCAAACTTGGTGATTACAGAAATTATGTACAATCCACCAGAATCTAATACGGATACTTTAGAGTTTGTTGAGATTTACAACAATGGTGCTGCTGCTAATTTATCCAACTACACTTTATCTGGTATTACTTATACTTTCCCAGCTGTAACTTTACCTGCTGGCGGATACTATGTTATTGGTGTAAATGCTTCTGCATTTAATACGGTATATGGATTTGCTGCTGATGGTATTGCCACTGGTGGTTTATCTAATGGTGGTGAAGCTGTTATTATTAGAGATGCTGCAGGTACAGTTGTCGATTCTGTAAGGTATGACGATAGTGCTCCTTGGCCAACTGGCTCTGGTGCTGGACAACCTGATGGTGGTGGAGCTTCTTTAGTTCTATGTGATACAGCATCAGATAATGCAGATGGTGCAAACTGGAATGCTTGTGTAACAAGTACTGGTATGACTATTAATGGTAATACTGTTTTGGCTAGCCCTGGTGCTGCCAACTTCTGTCCTGCTCCATTGGATGTTGCTGTTGCTTCCTTCTACAACTTAGATTCTATCTATTGTAATGTTGCAACAATTACAGGTTCTGTAATTATTACCAACATGAGCACAACAGATGCAACGAACGTTCCATATACAATTACGGCTAATGGTACTCCATTGGGTGCTGGAACAATTACTTTGTTAGCTGGAAATGCTTCTGACACAATTACTGTTGGACCGTTCCCTGCTGCTACAGGTATTGCTAATATTGTTGCAACAACTTCACTAACAGGTGATGTTAATGCTAGTAATGATATGCTTTCTATGTTAGTTTCTGTGTCTAATACAACTGCTACAGCAACTGTTTTAGCAAGTGTAGATTGTAATGGTGACTCTACTGGTTCTGTCGTAGCTGTTAGTGCTGATGGCATTGGTGCTTATACTTACGAATGGAATGCAGATCCTAACTGGGTAACTGATACATTGACAAATCTCCCTGCTAATATGTATACTGTTGTAGTGATGGATTCTGTAGGATGTACAGATACTGCTATGGTTACTTTAACAGAGCCAACAACTATCGTATTAACAGATACTGTAAACAATGTATTGTGTAATGGTGATTCTACTGGTATGGCTATTGTTATGGCTACTGGAGGAACTCCTGCTTACTCTTATGCTTGGTCAAATGGTATGACTTCTGATACTATCATGAATGCAGCAGCTGGTTCCTATACTGTTACTGTTACTGATGCAAATGGTTGTATGGAAATGCTTACTTCTACTATTGTTGAGCCAACTGCTCTTGATGTAACAATTACAGATAATGGTGATGGTACTGCTTATGCTACTGCAACTGGCGGAACTGCTGGTTATGCGTTCTTATGGGATGCTGCTGCTGGTAATCAGACAACTGATACAGCTACTGCATTGATCCATAATGGCACTTATATGGTAACTGTTACAGATGCAAATGGTTGTACAGATACTGCTTCTGTTGTTATTAACTTTATTAGCATTAACAACATTGCAAATCTTTCTAACCTTAATTTATTCCCTAACCCTACAAGTGCAAATGTATTTGTAGAATTGGAATTGATTGAAAACGCAGATGTTCAAATTAATATTACAAATTCTATTGGTCAACTTGTTATCAGTAAAGAATTGACAAATGTACAATCTGAAAAAGTAGAGTTGAATACTTCAACTTTGGCTTCAGGGGTTTATATGGTTCAATTTACTATTGGAACAGAGTTAGTTAGTAGGAAATTTATTGTTAATAAATAATAAACTAGTATTTTACTAGACAAAGAGGCTGCATTCTCCTAGGAGGATGCAGCCTTCTTTTTTTATAAAAATCAAACACCCACATTAAAAACAATTAATATTTTGCTTTTTTAGCTTCATATAGCATAAAAAGCTTTTTTTATGTAAAAAAACTACTTTTTATACGTTAAAATAAAATAAATGGCAAATCAATTTAAAAACCTGCTAATAAAACTTTATCTTTCCTGTAGAGAAGTAATTGCTCAAATGTCCCTGATTTTAAATTGAATATGTTTCCCCTGTATTGGTTACCAAAAAATCTCTATTTAGCGTCCGCTTAAAAGTGTGTATCAGCAATTGAAAGTCACAACCTCGCTAAATTTTTACTTTTTGTCTCTGCACAGCGAAACTAGCTCAGTTTTAATTTCATGTACCCTGCTCACTTACTTCAACTATCCCTACCCCTATTATACACCACATTTTCATGAATGGAGACTTAATTAAGATTGTCTACCTCAAAACAATATTCATTTAATTAAAAAACGTACCTTATGAAAGTTTTTTTTACGACCTGTCTGCTATTTTTTGTAGCATGCACGTTTACAAGAGCCCAAACGGTTTTATTAGAAAATTTTAATGGAACTGGAGTTCCTACAGGATGGACTCGTACAGCATCAACTGGTGACGGTTGGAAATTTAGTACTGGCGCTGGTTATGATGTTGGACCGACACTTGACCATACCAACAATGGCGGAAATTATGCTTGGATTGATTTTTCAGGAACAGACGCAGGCGTTATTTTACAAAGCCCTGTTGTTGATGTATCTACTTTGACTACTCCATATTTGCAATTCTATCATGAGAGTCATTATGGCGGTACCTTAAGTCCTTTTAACTTCTTATATTTGGAAGCATGGAATGGTACAACTTGGGTTTTAGTCAATACCTTCCAAGGAAATACACCTTTTGGTTGGGATGAGTATGGCTTTAATATGACGACCTACACGTTTAATGGTGGTAACGATTTACAATTCCGTTTTCGTGGAGAATCTGGAGGTGCTAGTTCAGATTTCTATAACGATCTTTTGTTAGATGATGTTGAAGTAATGGAATTGCCAACTTGTCCAAAACCAAGCAACTTAGTGGCAAACAATATCACTGCTACAAGTGCTGATTTTGCTTGGGTTGAAAATGGATCTGCAACAAACTGGCAAGTAGAATTTGGTCCTCAAGGATACACACAAGGGTCTGCAGCAGGAACATCTACTTTTACAACAACAAATCCTCATAGCCAAGCAGGCTTATCTCCTAGTACAACATTTGATTTGTATGTACGCTCTATCTGTGCACCTGGAGATACTAGTCAATGGGTTGGTCCTGTTAACTTTACGACACTTTGTGCAACAGCAGTAGCCCCTTGGTCTGAAAACTTCACAGGGAATAGTACTCCAAACTGTTGGAATGAATCAGGTTCAGAAGCTTGGCGTTATAATACTTTTGCGGGTTATGCTGCTGGAAGTGCAGGTGATCATACTGGAAATGGTGGAAACTATGCTTGGATTGATGGATCTTCTCCTTCTGGTCCTAATCAGATTTCTACTTTAGAAAGCCCTCCTATTGATGTTAGTGGCTTGACTGTTCCTTTATTGTCATACTGGGTATTTTCACACAACCCCACAGATAATAGTTACAATACGTTAACGGTTGAAGTCTATGATGGAGCAGCTTGGAATGTTGTAAACACAATTAATACAGACCAAGGAAATGGATGGAACAACGTAATTGCAGGACTACAAAATTTAACAATTACAGGTCCTATACAAGTCCGTTTTACTATTGCTGAAAACTCTCCTGGAACAGCTTTCTACAATGATATTTTAATTGATGATATAGAGGTTAAAGATGCACCTAATGTTTCTGTTGATGCATTGCTAGGGGTTCAAACACTTTATTGTAATGCTGCTGTAAATCTAGATTTAGTTATTTCTAACAAATCAGGCAATGCTGAAACGGATGTGCCATGGGCTGTAGAATCAAACGGAATGATTATCGCTAGTGGCGCCATTCAAAACTTAAGTCCAAATAGCTCTGATACGATTCCTTTATCTTTGGGTGGTGTTGGTCCAGCAGGTCCTAATGCCTTGATTACTGCTTATACTTATTATGCTCCTGATCAAACAACTTCTGATGATACGATTATGGTTAGTACAGGTATGTCTTATACTGGTGTAAATGCAACCATGACTAGCCCTGTAGGTTGTACTGGTGCAGCTAATGGAGAAATTCAGTCTATGGGAAATAACGGTATTGGTATGTATGCTTACCAATGGGATGCTTCTACAGGTAATCAAACAACTTCCACAGCTACTGGTTTAATTGCTGGGACGTATACGTTAACTGTAACAGATTCTATTGGATGTTCTACAGTTGCAACACTGACTTTATTAGATCCTCCTAGCATGAACTTAACAAGTGCTAGTACGGACTTGAATTGTAATGGTGACACAGATGGCTCGGCTACAGCAACAGCAACTGGTGGTGTTCCTGGCTATACTTACTTATGGAGTAATGGTCAAACAAGCAATCAATTGATGAATGCCTCTGCTGGAACTTACACTGTTAGTGTAACAGATGCGAATGGTTGTCAATTAACAAATACAGTTACATTGGCAGAACCTGCAACTGCTGTTTTAGGGAATGTAACAGATAATGGTAATGGAACAGCAACGGCTAGTGTTTCTGGAGGTGCTGCACCATATACATATCAATGGGATGCTTCTACAGGTAATCAAACAACAGCTACAGCTACTGGTTTAACTGCTGGTAATATTTATTATGTTGTTGTTACAGATGCAAATGGCTGTAGTGATGTCGTTTCTTTCCAAGCTATTGCACTAGATGTTGCTTCTATTGATAATGTTTCTAACTTAAACATGTATCCAAATCCTACTAGTGCCAATGTTTTTGTTGAGTTGAATTTAGTAGAACAAGCTGATGTTCAAATTCAAATTACAACTGTAACAGGTCAAGTAGTTATAACGCACCAATTCAAACAAACACAAAACAGCAAATTTGAGTTAGAAACAGCTCAATTGCCTACAGGTGTTTACATGGTTAAATTTACAATTGGTGCTAACGAGTTAACAAAAAAATTAATTGTTACTAAGTAAGCATAAATAAACTCAAGTATTCCTTTTGGGAATATTAAAATACAAAGAAGCCTATCTGGATACTATTTCCGGATAGGCTTTCTTTTATTTGTAATCATCGGCTTCATTTATACAAAAAAAGTGGTCAATAACAATAAATTGTTATTGACCACTTCAAAAAAAAAGAGCAGAAACACACCAGCTGCTACAACCACCTACCCTTGCTTGCGTTAACACCTGGGGGATTTAATGGGAGCTTGCTATGTATTTCCAACTCCGAGTACAAATATAGAACGCTTTTTTTTATTTCGCAAGTTTTTCTAGCAAATAAATTAAACTTTTCTTATTCTATTTTGAATCGTTAATTAATTTCCAATTACAAAACAAATTGTGAATACCTATTATCAAACAGAAAACAAAAAAGTGGTCAATAACAATAAATTGTTATTGACCACTTCAAAAAAAAGAGCAGAGATACACCAGCTGCTACAACCACCTACCCTTGCTTGCGTTAACACCTGGGGGATTTAATGGGAGCTTGCCATGTACCTCCAACTCCGGTGCAAATATAAAACGCTTTTTTAGTTTTCACAAGCTTTTTTTAGAAAGAAATTAAAGCTTTATTACAAGGGCTTGACTATCAACCTTATTATTTTTTATTTTTTTTACATTGTATTAATAATACTTAATTGGGTCTAAAAAGTGACTCCGATTCTCATAGTTATAGCTAGTAAAGTACTCAATTCAGAAGAAAAACCGGTTGTTCTTCCTGTTTGGATCAAATACCCAAGAGCTAATGTTGTACGTCCTTTTCTCGTAGAAGCAAATCGGACACCAATAGAAGGGTGAATATGTAATCCGCCATTATCACGCCCTCTCAAGGTGGTAAACGAATTAATTGAAAGTCCATATCCTATATTAAGATCATAGTAGAGACTCGCCGATTTGTCCATAAAATAACCTCTAAAATTTGCACAAATTGGAAAGCCTGCATCTGCCCCTGAACCTAAAAAGCCAACATTAAGACCTAAACCAAAAAGTCTATGAAACTGATAACCTACTGAATACTCTAAGCTTAGACCTATTAAGCTAAAAGGGTGAAAGCCCATTGGATTATTTGTTTCTATAACATGCCCAAAGGATAAAGAATGATACCAGCCCTTATCCTTCATATTCAAACTTCTTTGTTTTTTGCCTTCTTTGAAAGTAGCTGTACTTTTCTCTTTCTCCATTTTCAGAACAGTTGAACTTTTGTACACCAAAATACTTCCACCTGCAATCTCTATCTTAATTTCCCCTTTAGGATCGTATTCCAAAACTTGTCCTCTCAGAACGGTTCCATTCTCTAAATAAATAACGTCTTCAAGTACTTCTTGTCCAAGGATTTGGCTTGAGCTAAAACAGATTAATATTAGAGCAAAAAAAAAATTATACATCATTTATTTTAATTTTATTGTTTGGGGAATATATGTCTTTTTATTAGAAAGTGACACCTACTTTGGTAGTAAGACCATAAATGCCATATTCTTGGACACCTCCTACTTGCATTAAATAACCTAAACTTAGGACAACGTGTCCTTTTCGTTTGGAAGCAAATCGCACTCCTATTGCTGGTTCCCAATGAAACCCACCAGTCCTTGTTCCAGGAAACCTAATTCCATCTACCGCTAGTCCATACCCAATTTTTAAATCATAAAAAATATTGGCTGAAGTTTTTAGGAAATAACCTCTAAAATTTGCACATACAGGAATGAATCCCTCTGATGCAGGATAAAGAAAGCCTATACTAGTTCCTATTCCAAAGTATCGGTTAAATTGATACCCAAATGAATAGTCTACTGCGAATCCGAAGGGAAAATCTAGTATTCCAACACGCCCCCTTCCTCCAAAATGAAAGGTCATTCCTCCCATAGCAGAATGATACCATCCCTTTTCTTTGAGGTGCAAAGGTCGCTCTACTACATAGTGTTGAAATCCTTCCTTTGGTTTTATTTTTTCAATTTTTATTACTTCTGCCCCATTATGTACAACCAAACTTCCACCCTTCATCTTGATTTTAATTTGTCCTTTGGGATCATATTCTATAACTTCTCCATGAATGATAGTTCCATCTTCTAGATGTACGATATCTTCAATCCTATTCTGTCCAACGGCTGTTGAGACTAAAAACATTAGGATAGACATTGCAAAAATCTTATATATCATTTTTATTGGGTTTGGTGTTTTAATAGGATTATGACTAGTAGATTGGGGGGTCTTTAAAAAAATTAGGCCGTATTATTCATTTGTTTAGAAGGTAATACCTACACGAAAAGAGGGTCTATAAATGGTTCTTTTTTCAAAAACCGAATTATTGTTCCAGTCTCGATACTGAGCACTTGAAAACTGTATAACATAACCAAAATCTAAGAAAACATGTGTTTGCTTTGTAGAAGGAAGACGTACTCCTATAGAAGGTCTTAGATACAAACCACCTTCAGCAAATTCCATTCGTCCCAACCCATTAGATGATAATGGATTAACAACACCAATTCCATAACCAACATTGATATCATAAAACAAACTCGCTGTAGACTTCATAAAATTGCCCCGAATATTTGCAAAAACAGGTACAAAGGTTGGTCCTCCTAAATTCATCATTCCAACTCCACCTCCAATACCAATAAGTCGATGAAAGTACCAACCAGCAACTCCTTTTAGGCTTATTCCTGGAGTTGGTTCTCCCCAATCTCCCAATCCGCCTAAAGTACCAACAGAAACAGTTCCGTATACTCCTTTATTAGGTAACTTATGGTTTGGGCGTTTCTCTTTTTTTGCTCCTACAACTACCTTTGCAACTTCTTTTTCTATTTTAAGTACTTCTGAACTTTTGTAAACTAAAACACTCCCACCATAGATTTCAATTTTAATATTTCCATTAGGGTCATATTCCATTACTTGTCCTCTTATCACACTACCATTCTCCAAGTAAACAACATCTTCTTTCGTCTGTTGTGCCGAAGTATTTACAGTTGTTAAGCAAATTATAAGCACAAGGCTCAACAAAGAATAAATTAACTTTTTATAATTCATTTATTTAATTTTTAATTCTAAAAGTAACAGGCAGATAGTCTACATCTGCCTGTTAAGTTATGCTATCTAGACCTACTAGACATTAGGTAAGTAGAGGAGTAACCGTATTTCAGTATTTACTAAGTTGCTTCCCCGTTAAACTTACTTGTCTTAAATTTATTTTGTCACAGGAATATGACTTAACAATTGTAATGCCGCTGGATTTGAGGTATTATATTGATAAAAACCATCTTTTCCAATCACTAAAACAGCATCTGCTCTAGGAATTGTAATGGCATCATACGCTGGAATTGAACTGTCATGGAATAATTCATTTTGTCCAATTGCTTGCTTATTTGCTACATCAAATACTTTAAAACCATCAGATCCATCACACAAGTACAATTTGTCATCTTCTACTGTTAATCCATGAGGATTGTGCATCTCTGTTGAGCTAACCAATGTTGGATTTGTAATATTAGTAATATCAACTACATCTAATTGATTACTAAATCCGTTACAGTTTGTACCGCTACGCAATGTTACATAAGCAAAGTTTCCGTCTACAAATACAGGATCACATACGTCTGCATGTTGGAATTCACTCAAATAAGTTGGGTTTTGAGGATTGCTATTGTCATAAATAAACATTCCTGTGTTACTTCCAATAAACAATTTATCTTGATAAGGGAAAATCGTTTCAATTCCCCAACCCATACCAACATTTACTTGATTTACACGAGTAGGATCTTCTGTATTAGAAATATCAAAAATATGCATATCTTGGTTGTCAACAACATATAAGTTTTGACCATTAATTCCAAAACGTGCCATTGATCCACCAATACCAATTGCTTCACGACCAGCACCACCTACATTAGCAGATACTCCTGCATTCGTCGCATTGTTCATTGCCATCATGTTATTGGCTTGCCATTGACTTTGTTGAGCTTGCATCATAGCATTTTGATCGTCACATTTAACTTCTTCTGTTACTTCTTCACTGTTATAAGCAACCAAAATACCTAGATCTGGATCTGATCCAAAATCTGGAAAAGCATTTTGTACACGTTTTTTCAAACGAGCATTTTGAATATTAGACACATCAATCGCCAATAAATCAATATAATTGTCTGCATACAATGTATTTCCACTCATTGCAATATCAACATTACCAGGAATAGAAATAAAAGCCAATTTAGCAGGAGCACTAGGGTTCGCATTGTCAATTACATGCACCCCTTCTCCTTTTTCATTAATTAAGATCAAATTACCATATAGGTAAATTTTTCCTGGATTTTTCAAATCTCTTGCAGGTTCTACAGTAGGATCTACACGGATTTCATCTAAAGATTTATACACAGGTGTATGTTTTGTGTATGTCATTACCCTCGAACAGTCATCCTTAACACAGCTAGCCATCAAAAACAGCATAGCTACTGCTGCAAAAAACACATTTCTTTTGTACATAATTTAACTAAGTTTTGTGTGGTTATGAAAATAAATTATAAATAAATAATTGGGTGGTCTCCATAAAAGGAAAGTGCTAACTCTTATAATTCCCTAAACGCAGCTTAAACAAAATATGCTAAGTAAATATTAAATTTTAACATAAAAAGAATTGTTAAAGCCAACATATTTCTAACATTATATACTCAACCGCATGAGAAAAACCATACCCTCCTTTTTTTATTTTTTATTAGAGTTTATTGCTAATTAAGTTAGAATTTATTTTTTCATAATTTCAATTCATTATAAATAAACTGAACATTCAATTTATTTATAATAAAACAAATATGCCCCTTTAAATTATCTTTTGCAAATAAAAGAGACTAAAATATTTTTTTTAATAACTCAACAATGAGAAAAATCAATAGCATAATCTTCTCTTAATCTGACTAAAAAAGCGACGTTCTTTAATTAAAAATAAAGGCGGTGTATCAAATGTATGACTATTGCTTTGAATGCTCTTATCCATAATAATGAAAAACAAGATACACCATAATTCATCACAGCATTACATTTAATACACCGCCAAAATAAAAACCTCCAGAATTGCTTTATTTGCAGAATACAGGTTTCTAAGCATTATCAAACGAAAAAAACCTTGCAACAAGTGTTACAAGGTTTT
>ENA-ORXM01002970-ORXM01002970.1-marine-metagenome-genome-assembly--contig:-NODE-2970-length-18029-cov-6.993873_pt1 | contig 18029 bp, 18 predicted proteins | sample MGYA00237867_ERZ511480 | MGnify/ENA primary metagenome ERZ511480 (study PRJEB26309, sample SAMN06266103) | marine metagenome | isolation source: Algal blade | place: United Kingdom:Sidmouth, United...
TCATCATAGCGGACTTCGACGAAGCCTGAGAGCGGGAAGTCTTTGCGCAGCGGATAACCTTCAAAACCATAATCGGTAAGAATACGTCGTAAATCAGGATGCTGGTCGAATAGAATACCATACATATCAAAGGCTTCGCGCTCATACCAATCGGCATTAGGGAAAAGCGAGGTGATGGAATGCACAGGCTCCGTTTCGTCGGTCATAACCTTGATACGAATGCGCGTATTATGCGCCATAGAGAGCATATGATAGACGACGTCAAAGCGGCGCTCACGACTAGGGTAATCCACGCCGCATATATCAATCAGGCTTGAGAACTTACAAATCGGATCATCACGCAGAAAGCTAATGACTTTTACGATTTCAGCGCGGCGAGCATTGACGGTCAACTCTGCATTAGCAATTTCGCAGCTATTCAGCGCATCGCCAAGCTGATTCTCAATATGGTCTTTCAAATCCAACATATATTAACGCTCAATATTACCTTCACGGCGGATTTTCTTTTGCAGTTGCAGAATACCGTAAACGAGCGCTTCCGCGGTCGGAGGGCAACCTGGCACATAAATATCTACAGGGACAATACGGTCACAGCCGCGCACCACAGCATATGAATAATGATAATACCCACCGCCATTGGCACAGCTTCCCATGGAAACCACATAGCGCGGATTTGGCATCTGATCATAAACCTTACGCAAAGCCGGCGCCATTTTATTAGTCAGCGTGCCCGCAACAATCATAACATCTGATTGACGGGGGGACGCGCGGGGCGCAAAGCCAAAACGCTCAAGATCGTAACGCGGCATCGAGGCCTGCATCATTTCCACAGCGCAACAGGCCAAACCAAATGTCATCCACATAAGCGAACCTGTGCGCGCCCATGTGACGAGGTCGTCAGAGGCCGCCGTGATAAATCCTTTATCGGCGAGCTGGTCACTCATACCATCAAAGAAAGCATCATGCTTTTTCGGATCATAGGCAGGCGTGCCTAGATCAACAGCGGAGGACATGGCAGGATTGATAATCTTATTCATGCGCTACTCCCAATCCAACGCGCCCATTTTCCAAGCATAGGCCAAACCAACAGCCAATTCCGCAAGGAATATCATCACAACAAACCAGCCCCAAAATCCGACTTGGTCGAGTGAAACGGCGTATGGGAAGAGGAAAGCGACTTCGATATCGAAGATAATGAAGAGGATGGCGACCAAATAAAACCGTACGTCAAACTTCATCCGGCTATCGTCAAAGGCGTTAAATCCGCACTCATATGTGGATAGCTTTTCCGTATCTGCGCTCTTCGGCGCGATAATGGCAGGTGCCAATAATAATGCGAGGGAGAAGGCCGTTGCGATTCCTAGTAAAATCAAAACTGGCAAATAATCGAGTAAAAACTCAGACATAAGGGCTCTTTTGTTACATATTCATGAGCCCGAAAGACTCAAAAAAACGGTCCGTAATCGGGCCGGAACCTAGTCACGCATCCGGCTGATTGCAACGCCTATCTTACAGAAAATTCAGACGTCTGCACAGCTTTTTAGTGCGGCGTTTTGAATGGGGTTTATATCTCTCCTCGCCCCGCTCGCGGGGGAGGTGCTGTAGCGCAGCGAAAGCGGAGGGGGGAGCACTTCCAATGATAAGTTTTCCTTTTACTCTCCCCCCATCCCCGTCTGCGTTTTTTCAAAACGCCAACGGTACTTCCCCCGTGAACGGGGGAAGACAACAACCCTCAACCAATATCAGGTTCGCCAGGCCAAATCGTGATGCGCGTGAGGTGTTCTTCAACCGGAACCTGTAGCTCACTTGTCACAGCGCCTTGCACGCTCATACCAGCCTCGTGAATGGTCTCGCGAGAGCCGCTAATGAGGTGGTGGTAATCAGGCAGGTCTTTGCCGTCCGCGACAAGCCTGTAGGCGCAGGTTTGCGGCATCCAATTGAGCTGTTCCACATTGTCTTTGTTCAAGGTCACGCAATCAGGCACAATTTTGCTACGATTCGCATAATCCATGCACTGACAGGTCGCAGGATCAAAGAGCTTACAAGACACATCGGTGATGTAAATATCGCCGGTAATGTCATCTTCCATGCGGATGCAACAGCACTTGCCGCAATTATCACACAGACTTTCCCACTCTGCTTGGCTCATTTCTGCCATATTCTTAGTCTTCCAGAAGGGAAGTTGAGCGGTATCGTGCTTATTTTGTTTGTCTGCCATAGAGAGTCGCATATATGATAGATTCAGACATGCCAACATATCGTGCAGACATAGATGTCGCTAATGACAATAAGACGCGTAAGAAGCGAAATATCATCTTACTCGTATTGGCTGTCCTATGCCTGCTCCTCACGCTTGGGTATTTTCAAACGCGTTACTATCTGATGGATGGCATGCCCAACCTGCCTGACAAGACCACGATGTGGGAAATGAATCTTAAGCCCAACATGACTCTACTGGACAAAGAGGGCCGCATTATCGGCCATCGTGGCCCTTCCGTGGGTGAACCTTTGAAATTGGCCGACATGCCAGAATACCTTTCAAATGCCTTCCTCGCAATTGAGGACGAGCGTTTCTACGAGCATGCTGGAATTGATCAAAAAGCGATATTGCGGGCTGTCTTTGCCAATACGAAGTCTGGCAGCAAAGCTCAGGGCGGATCAACACTGACCCAGCAGCTTGTCAAAACGATGATTTTGACTCCTGAAAAAACCTATCGCCGTAAGTTTCAAGAAGCGCTTCTCGCTCGTGATATGGAAGCCATCCTCTCCAAACCTGAGATTTTAGAGCTCTACTTGAACCGCATCAGCCTCGGGCCACAGATTTTTGGCGTTGAAGCGGCCTCCCAGCGCTATTTTAGTAAATCCGCGCGGGACGTAAGCTTATCCGAAGCTGCTATGCTGGCAGCCCTGCCCAAAGCGCCGAGCCGATATAATCCTGCCTCTAACTATGACGGGGCTTGGCAACGCGCTGAGCTTGTCCTGCAGCGTATGGTCGTCAATGAGATGGTAACCTATGAGGACATGCAAGCTGCCCTCGCCGCCCCGCCCGTTATCGCCGAAGATGCCACACCGCTTATTGATCAGGATGTCTTAGGCTATGTTTTCGACTTGGTCTCAGAGCAAGCCCACGGCCTGATTGGCAGCAATAAAAAAGATCTCATCGTCAAAACAACGCTAGATGTTGATCTGCAAAACAAAGCCCACGAGACGATCAGCACGATTGTTGGCAAGTTTGAAAAGTCAAAAAAGGTCAGCGAGGGCGCTCTCGTATCCATCGATAATCAGACAGGCGCGATCCGCGCGATGGTCGGCGGGCGTGACTACGCCACCTCGAAATTTAACCGCGCAGAACAAGCCAAACGCCAACCTGGCAGCTCCTTTAAAGCTTTTGTATATGCCGCCGCCTTAGAGGATGGCTTTACACCCGGCACTATTCGCATAGACCAACCCACAGAAATTGGCGATTGGGCCCCTGAAAATTACACAAAGCGCTATCGCGGACCAATGAGCCTAAGAGAGGCCTTAAAACTCTCTATCAACACTATTTCAGCCCAAGTCACAGCCGAAATAGGCCCGACTCGCGTAGCTAATCTTGCGACGCGCTTTGGCATTACAACGGACATGCGCCCTGAATATTCTATCGCCTTGGGCTCGTCTGAAACCACACTATTAGACATGACTTCGGCCTATATGGTCTTTGCCAATGAGGGCCTGTCGATGCAGCCTTATTTCGTCCAAAGCATAACGGATACCGCGAAAAACACGCTCTATAACCGCCGTAATGTTAGTCCTGTGCGGGCTTATCCTGTGCCTTATGCCCGGCAAATGACATCTATGCTCCGAGATGTCATTGATAGCGGGACAGGCCATGGCGCTCAGCTGGGCTCTCGGCAAGCGGCGGGCAAAACAGGCACGACGCAAGATTATCGGGATGCGTGGTTCCTAGGGTTTACGGCCCAATACACAACAGGCGTATGGATGGGCAATGACGATAACTCGCCCATGCGCAAGATAACAGGCGGTCTCCTGCCTGTGGATGCCTGGAAAGTTTACATGCTGGCGGCGCATAAAGGCCTTGAGAAAAAACCCATAAATGCCCCTGACCCGCTCATCGATGACCCTGAAATCAAAACTCAAATTGCGTTTTATGAGGAACTCGGCGTAGCCCTCACATCTGAGCGCGACATTGCCAGCGGAGCCCAAAGCGCGAGTAGCGGGTCAGGCGGCACAGCAGGACGCTAGACGGCAATCATCTATAACAATTCACAACCTTATTCGGATTGTCACACTCCAACCCTTTTATTCATGCGTATAAAGCCTTAGTTTAAGGCAATGAATAAAATGAATCAGTTGACAATGAACGGCCCTGATAAGGACAAAGGGGACAACACGCCTGAGCGCGGCGTTGCAACCAAAGTCCGGCCGAAAACAAAAAAACCGTCTATGTATCGCGTCATTTTGATGAATGACGACTACACACCTCAAGAATTTGTTGTGATGATCTTGATGGGAATTTTCAAAAAATCCCAAGAAGAAGCCTTCACGATTATGATGCATGTTCACCAAAAAGGCATTGGCACCTGCGGCGTCTATACATTCGAAGTAGCTGAAACAAAAGTTGCACAAGTAATGGACGCCGCCAAGCGTTCGCAACATCCACTGCAATGCACCCTTGAAAAGACATGATTGCGCTCCAACATATGACTCTCGAAAGGAATAACTAATGGCATCATTTTCTCCCGTCCTAGAAGAGACAATCCACCGCGCGCTGACATTAGCAACGGACCGTAAGCATGAGCTTGCGACATTAGAACATCTCTTACTCGCCCTGCTTGACGATAAAGACGCAGCAGCTGTTATTGCAGCTTGCGATGTTGATATTGAACCCCTTCGCACGGACGTTACGCGCTACCTAGACGAAGACCTCGCCTCCCTCGCCGTGCAAGACTTTGAAGAAGCGCGCCCGACAGCAGGTTTCCACCGTGTTATTCAGCGCGCCGTCATTCATGTGCAATCCTCAGGCCGCGAGGAAGTAACAGGCGCGAATGCGCTTGTGGCGCTTTTCGCAGAGCGCGAGAGCCACGCTGTCTATTTCCTTCAAGAAAGAGACATGACTCGCTATGACGCCGTCAATTACATCAGCCACGGCATTTCCAAATCCGGCGAGTCCAATGTGACCAAGCCTATTCAAGGCGCAGAAGACTCTGCCGGTGAAGATCCGAAGCAAAAAGACCCGCTTGAAGAATATACCGTCAATCTAAACCAGAAAGCCCGCGAAGGCGATATCGATCCGCTTATTGGCCGCGACGACGAAGTTGAGCGCTGTATCATGGTGCTCTCCCGCCGCCGTAAGAATAATCCGCTCCTCGTGGGCGACCCTGGCGTGGGTAAAACAGCAATTGCCGAAGGTATTGCTCGCCGCATTGTCAATGATGATGTGCCAGATGTGCTCGCAGATGCGACCATCTTCTCACTCGATATGGGCGCGCTCCTCGCTGGCACGCGTTACCGCGGTGATTTCGAAGAGCGCCTCAAGGCGGTCATGAATAAACTGCAGGAAACTGACGGCGCGATTCTGTTTATTGATGAAATTCATACTATCATCGGCGCAGGCGCAACGAGCGGCGGCGCGATGGATGCGTCCAACCTGCTAAAACCTGCCCTACAAAGCGGTAAGCTCCGCTGCATGGGCTCAACGACCTATAAAGAATATCGTCAGCACTTTGAGAAAGACCGGGCCCTCTCCCGCCGCTTCCTCAAAATTGATGTCTCTGAACCCACGCCTGAAGATGCCGTGAAAATTCTCCAAGGCTTAAAGAGCTATTTTGAGGAATTTCATAAGGTCAAATATACGGCGGCGGCTATACAAGGCGCTGTGGATTTATCTGTCCGTCATATCACGGATCGTAAGCTCCCCGATAAGGCCATTGATATTATTGATGAAGCCGGTGCTCGCACTAAACTTGTCGAAGAGAAAAAACGCCAGAAGAAAATCGGTATCAAAGAAATCGAATCTGTTGTTGCCAAAATCGCTCGCATCCCGCCAAAGTCTATTTCGCGTGATGATGAGAAAGCCCTTAAGTCCCTGCCTATGGATTTGAAACGCATGGTCTTCGGTCAAGACAAAGCCATTGAGCAAGTCACCGCGGCCGTCAAACTTGCCCGCGCAGGTCTTCGTGAGCCAGATAAACCGATTGGAAGCTATCTCTTTGCCGGGCCAACAGGCGTCGGTAAAACTGAAGTCGCCAAACAGCTGGCCATGACGCAAGGGTTAGAGCTGCTCCGCTTTGACATGTCTGAATATATGGAACGCCATACGGTATCCCGCCTCATTGGCGCGCCTCCCGGCTATGTCGGTTATGATCAAGGCGGTCTTTTAACGGACGCTGTGAATCAGAACCCGCACTCCGTGTTGCTCCTCGACGAAATCGAGAAAGCGCATCCTGATATCTACAATATCTTGCTGCAGGTCATGGATAATGGCTTCCTGACAGACGCTAATGGCCGGAAGGTTGATTTCCGCAATGTCATTCTAATTATGACAACCAATGCGGGCGCATCCGATGCCGCTAAGGCTGAAATCGGATTTGGACGCGGCATGAAAGATGACGAACAAGAGGCTGCGATTAAACGCCGTTTCACACCTGAATTCCGCAACCGTCTGGATGCTGTTGTGTCCTTCGCAGCCCTATCGCCTGAAGATATTGCGAAAGTTGTTGATAAGTTTGTAATTCAGCTCGAAGCGCAACTTGCCGACCGCAAGATTGAGTTTGAGCTGACCAAAGGCGCAAATGTTTGGCTCGCGACGAAGGGCTACGACAAGCGTTATGGCGCACGTCCTCTGGGCCGCACCATTCAGGAATATATCAAGAAGCCGCTCGCGGATGAGATATTATTTGGCAAGCTCAAGCAAGGCGGCTTGGTAAAAGTTGGCGTCGACCGCAAGAAGGAAAATCTAACCTTCAAAATCGTCCCCCCGGCCAAGCTTAAAATCGAAGGGCGCAAAGGCGGCAAAGGCCTCCCCGCGCCTAAGCCGACCGAAGATGCTTAGATAAAATGTCAAAAAGCCCGACTTAAGTTGGGCTTTTTTATTGGGGAGCTAACTATGACCGAGACACCTGAAGATCCGCAAAAACCGACAATGATGGATCGCGGCAAAATAGCTATGGAAACGGCTGACCGCGCTGCAACTGTTGCTGAGACCGCTGGCACCGCCTTTGGGGCGATAAAGTGGATTGCCATTGCCGTTGTGACTGTCACTCTCGCAGGCGGCGCTTTCGCTGTTTACAAAGCTGTTTCCGCCCCCGCCAAAGCCGTGGGTAATGCCGCAGGCGCAGTGACGGAATCTGTTAAAAGCGGCGCAGGTAAAATCAAAGATAGCGGCGCTGATGTCATAAACCGCTTGGATATTCCGGCGACGGATCAAACGGCGCTGAACGCAGCTTCCGAAGCCGCCTTCACAGCGCTGACGACTATGGCTGAAACCGCGCCTGAAGGCATGAAAGACCGACTTTACCGCCGCACCAATTTTGGCGGTCATGAAAACCGGGTTTGCAAACTCAATGTCGAGACAGGCAGCGTTTCCATACCCGTAACTCTCGCGGCCGATAATGACGCTTACGCGACTGCCAAAGCCCTAGGCTCAAATGACAACCGCCTCATCCGTATCGTCCTGACCGCCGCCGATGAAGATGTCGCCCTACGCGCAGAATGGGATGAAGACTCACAAAATTGGGCTATGCGCTGGAAAGGCACGACTATAAAAAAAGAAGTTGGTGACGATGTGGCGGCAGAGCGCATTTTGGAAGTTTTGCAGGCAGCCGAGCAAGACTGTAAATAGAATACTACCTCGAAACTATTATTCAGGCGATATTCACGCGCAGCTTCTTATGTTGATGACAGATAATGTGAAGGAATCTGTTATGATGCGCCCGATTTATGCTCTCTCCCTCTCCGCAATATATTGTGCCTCATTGGCCGCTTGCGCAACCGCGCCAAAGCCTGAAACGTTGATGACAGGCATCCCCGCAAATACGGTATCAAAGCCAGCCAACGGCCAATTAAGACGTGAATCTGACCCTATTTGTCAGACATTCTATGCCAATGCTAAAACTTACGTGGCTAAAGCAAATAAACCCAGCCCCGGCGGACAATTTTTGAAGAGGGTCGCTATAGGTACGGTGGCAGGAGTTGCAGCCTCAAGCATAGGGTCAACAGGAAGCCAGGTTGGCAACATCGCGGCCCGACGCGCGGCAGGCACGGCTGTCTCTCAAGGCAGTAATATTGCGCTTGATGGGATAAAGAAAAATTCAGGAGCCAGCAAACAACTCGAAGCGACAGCCGCAGAACTGGCTTGCCCGGTCACCTTTACTATCTAAGACCTTTGCATTTTTACGGTCATGCGTTGAAGTGAGATAACCGAAAAAAGCCGCCGAAGATCGCTTGGCGAAAACCTATATTATAGACGTTTTTTAGACGGCCAAGTAAAAATACAGCTATTCCATGACCTCCCTAAACTGTCGTTCAGGCGATATTCACGCATAGATTTTTACATTCCAGACAAATAATGTGAAGGAATGTATTATGATACGCCCTATTTATGCCCTCTCTCTGTCCGCGATCTATTGTGTTGGACTATCCGCATGCGCCACCGCGCCTAAAGCCGAAACCTTGATGACCGGTATATCTGCAGACACCATATCAAAGCCGGCTAACGGGCAACTCAGAAGTGAATCTGATCCTATTTGTCAGAGTTTTTACGCAAATGCTAAAAACTATATCACCGAAGCCAATAAACCTGACCCGGGCGGAAGGTTTCTGACATCTGTAGGAATAGCTGTGCTTGCGGGTGTTGCCACGGGCGGTATCGCGTCTAGCGGAATTAGTAGCACTATGGGCCAAATTGTGGCTCAGACAGCGACAAGCGCAGCGGTCTATCAAGGCAGCACCATAGCGCTTGAAGGCATAAAGGAAAGTTCGGGACCGGCTTCTAAAATTACGACAGCCGCAGAAGAACTTAGCTGCCCTGTCACCTTCTCAATCTAAGGCCTTACGTTCTGTTCCGGCCATGCTTGTCATGGCTGGACACCCATTCATCTGAAATCACGGCAGAGGCGAGTGAAATCTCGCCGGCCAAAACCGAGCCGGCAATAATCTCAATCAGCTTTTCGACTTTGCCTGTGCCAAAGCAATCCATAATCTCTAAGGCTTCTCGCTGGGTCGCGAGGCCAGTCCCGCCGCCGTAAGTTGCCACGATGAGAGACGGCAGCGTGAGTGACCAATAGAGGTCATTATTCTCCAGCAATTCAACATATGTAATGCCTGTAATCGCCTCGGCGACATTGGCTTCGTCCTGCCCTGTCGCGATAAATATCGACGCCACGCCATTAGCAGGATGGACGCAATTATTGCTCGAGCCCACAAGCAGCGCCCCTGTCGTGGAGACCTGCCGCGCGCGGTGCATGTCCCGCGTATCGGCCCGCGTCATTTGCTTGACCAGATCATGGGGCAACACCGCTTCGGCAATGACCCGCGCCCCGCGTGAATGCAGGCTGTTAATCGCGGAGTGCTTCTTTTCGGTCTCAATAGAGCCTGAGAGCGTAAAGCGCATCTTATGCGGATAGACTTGTTCTATCCATTTACAGGCCGCTTGTGTGGCCTTGCCGCACATATTCTGTCCCGCCGCATCCCCCGTCGTGTAGTTAAAGCGCGTATACCACATCTTGGCCACGCCATATTGTTCGATGTGCGAGAGCTTACCGACAGAGGTAGTAGACTCGGCGATCTCTTTGACTTTCTCGAAATTCGCCGTCAGCCAATCACGAAAATCACGCGCGGCGCGGGCATCATCAAAATGAAAAACGGGGGCGCGCTGCATGTAACGCTCAACGATAGTCGTTTTCACCCCGCCCGCCGCTGTCAAAAGCCGCATCCCGCGTGAATAGCTCGCGACCAATGTGCCTTCGGTTGTCGCCATAGGCACATAGAAATGTCCCTGCGCATGTTCGCCGTTCACTTTAAGCGGGCCAGCGAGCCCTAGCGGAATCTGAGTCACGCCAATCGGGTTTTCAACATTGCCTGACAGGGTCGCGGGGTCAATCGACATGTGAGACGTATGGGTCATAGAGGCCCCCGTCTCGCGCTCAATAAAATCCTGCCGCTCTTTGATAATCTCAGGCTGAAAATTATTTCCCGCAATACGCGGAATGGATTTGGGTGGGTTGGTCATGGTTTTGCTTAGGCGCTAGGATGTTAGCGGTCAAATTCGAACCCACAAAAACCCCTTGCGCCCTGCCCTTTTCCCTTTATAAGCCGCCCATCACGGATGCGGTCTGTGGGTTTCTTGTCGGCATGGGGTCGGCATTGCCTGTCAGAGCCATCGTTTTGCCCCGGCCTTCACCGGGAATAAGCGCCGCCTCCATTACATGAAGGAAGACACTATGTCTCTCTACGAGCACGTGGTTATATCACGTCCGGACATCTCTACGGCGCAAGTCGAAGAATTCGTCCAAAACCTCGCTACAAAGATCGAAAATATGGGCGGTTCCGTTGAAGGCGCCGAATATTGGGGTCTGCGTAACTTAGCCTATCGCATGAACAAAAACCGCAAGGCCCATTACAGCCTTTTGAAAGTCAATGCATTACCTGACACTATCCACGAGATTGAGCGTCAGCACCGCATTAACGAAGACATTCTGCGCTATATGTCCATCCGCGTTGATGAGTTCTCTGAAGATCCATCACCCATCTTAAAGAAACGCGAAGAGCGCAAGCGCCGCGAAGACAGAAAGTAGGATCATGGCTAGAAAAGATGCAATCAAAATTGAAAACCTGCCAAGCCGGACAAGTTTTCGTCGCCGCCGTAAGGTCTGTCCATTCTCAGGTGATAATGGCCTGACAATCGATTATAAAGACCCGAAAATGTTGCAGCGCTATATGTCTGAAAAAGGCAAAATCGCGCCGTCACGTATCACGGCTGTCTCTCATAAAAAGCAACGCGAATTGGCCAAGGCCATCAAACGCGCACGCTTTCTGGGCCTTCTGCCCTATGAAGTGAAGTAGGAGCGTCACCATGGAAATTATTTTATTGGAACGCATTGAGAAGCTCGGCGCGATGGGCGATGTAGTCAACGTCAAACCCGGATTTGCCCGTAACTTCCTCTTGCCGCAAGAAAAAGCCCTCCGCGCAACGAAAGCCAATTTGGCCCGTTTCGAAGCTGAGCGTGAATACCTTGAAGCGCGTAATGCTGAGAATCGCGAAAAAGCAGTTGATGCTGGTAAAGGCGTTGATGGCGCTAAAGTCATCGTTATTCGCAATGCTGGCGATACAGGACAGCTTTACGGCTCTGTGTCTGCTCGCGATGTGGCTGAAATGCTCGCCGACAAAGACGTTAAACGCAATATGGTTATTCTTGAAACGCCTATCAAAGCGTTAGGTCTGCATGAGGTTAAGGTTCGCCTTCACCCTGAAGTCACTGTGACAGTCACCGTCAATGTGGCCCGCACAGAAGACGAAGCGGCTCGCCAAGAAAAAGGTGAAGACGTTATTGCAACTCAGCAAGCTGAAGAGCGTGCTGACGATCAAGAAGCCAATGCAGAACGCGCAGCCAATGCCGTCTCTATGTTCGAAGGCGACGCGCCAGACGAGTTTACAGCTCCTGAAGAAGGCGGCGAAAAAACAGACGGCGAAGACGCCCCTGTAGCCAAGGCTGAAGAAGAGTAAGCTCTCGCTTATATCAAATTGAAAAGCCCCGTTTCACATGGGGCTTTTTTTATGGGTTTGAAACAAACAACATCGTCATTCCGACGTGGCGCGACGCGACACCCGGAACCCATGCCTAAATATGTCACCTACCAAAATACTTCATTTAGGCGCAATATCTAGGCATGGGTACCGTCAATGCTTCGCATTGTGCCGGTATGACAGAACTTTAAAACTTCATGATTACTCAGCCGCTTGCAGCTTACTCGCCATGCCTGCCATAAGCGCGCCTTGATTGTCTTTTAAGTCAGCGAAGGCTTTGAGGATGGTTTTGATGTTGTCTTCAGTATGGGCCGCTGAGAGGCTGATGCGTAACAGGCTTGAGCTTTGCGGGGTTCCGGGCGGGACGGCGAGATTGACGTAAACGCCGTTCTCAATCAGCCAGTTCCACTCCATCGCGGCAACGGCTTCATTGGGACGGCGCACGGCGATGACGGGGCTGGCATCCGCGCAGAGATCATATTGCATATCGGCCAATCCCTTATGCAGCTGCTTAGCCCGCGCCATTAAATTATCGCGCAGCGCTCCGCCCGTCTTGATTTTTTCAACAGCGGCTCTGGCGGCGGAGACATTGGACGGTGTCGGCGAGGCTGTGAACATATAGGGCCGCATGACTTTGCGCGTAATTTCAAATTCGGGATGTTTAGAGGCACAGAAACCGCCAATTGACGCCAGAGATTTCGAGAATGTACTGGAGAGAAAATCAACTTTATCCAACACACCTTGCGCTTCGGCAATGCCGCAACCTGTCGGGCCAAAGACGCCGTAACTATGAGCTTCATCAATATAAAGATAACCGCCATGACGGTGCGTTACGTCCAGAAATTCATCAATCGGCGCGATGTCGCCAAACATGGAATACATGCCTTCAATAACTACAATCGCATGGCCGCCCTCAATCTCGCCTTGGCGTTTAAGGCGCTTATCCAAATCTTCGGGGTTGTTATGACGGAAACGAATAGTCGAGGCCCCTGTCAGGCGTGTACCGTCAATGATGCAAGCATGAGCATCGGCATCCATAAAGATAACGTCTTTATCTCCTGCAAGTCCTGAGATGGCCGCTAGATTCGTCTGATAGCCCGTAGAGAACACGATACAGCTGGGCATGCCTAAATGCTCGGCAATGGCTTTTTCCAAATCTACATGTTCGGTGTAAGTCCCGTTAGCGATGCGAGAGCCCGTTGTGCCTGTGCCGTGGTCATCAATGGCTTTTTTCGCTGCGGCGACGCAATCCTCATCAAAGGTCAGGCCCAGATAGTTATTTGTCCCTGCGAGTAGGATTTCACGGTTTCCAATACGGCCGCGCGTGGCATCAATAATATCGTCAAACTCGACACCCAATGCGTCTTTGCCGATTTTCATCATCATATCGACGCGGGTTTGAAGGGGGGCGTATTTATCAAAGAGTGACATGGGTCAGCCTATTCGCTTGTAAGTTCTTTAATCGCGGTCGTCAGCTCGCCCACGGTTTTTATATCCGAGACCATCTCCATCGGAATTGAAATATCATAATGATCTTCAAGGCCCATAACGAGGTCAAAGACAGCGACAGAATCGACCTCAAGGTCGGACATGATACCACTGCTCATCTTAATAGGGTGGTTCTTTGGATTATAGGGTTTTAGGAGCTCGCAAATCTTATCGTAGATTTCTTCGCGTGTCGGCTTAGACATATTATTCTTTCTTATAAGACGCCGCAGTTATCCTCAGCGCTTCGATAAAAGGAGTCGCGTTTTGAATCACGTCCTGACTTGACCAATCCTCATAAAGGAACTCCCGCAACTTTCCTAGGGTCAAGTGCCCTATCCCAAATAGGCGGGATGTCACGGATGTCGCGCCCGCAACAGCTTTAATAACGGGTAGTGGGATGGGCGTAACTTTCACAGATATGCCGAGCGCTTGCCCTGCATCCCGGGCAAATTTCTCCCACGTCAAAGCGGGCACAGTACACGGCGTGAGGGTTTGACCATCATATGTGCCGCTGACAGCATGGAGAGCCATGTCATTGACCAAGTCATTGACAAAGACCATCGCCATTACACGCTGTTTCCACCTTGGTCCGCCCGCAACCGGGAGGCGGCCCTTGGCAATGAAGTCAAAGAAGGGTTTTGTCGCCTCATCACCTGGTCCAAACACAGCTGGAGCGCGGATAATAGCAAGCTTACCCGCATAAGCCTCTTTCACTGCATCCTCACCCGCATGCTTGGACGCGGCATAGGCAGAGAGCTGTGGTTGATGGGCTGTCTGTGAGGACAGTAATATGAAACGCGGAACAGAGGCCTGATCAGCGGCTCTTGCGATAGCGCCCGCCGCGCCGCAATTAACCGCCATAATAGCATCACGTGTTTTGGCTTTTATAAGGCCCGCCATATGTAAAACGACATCGGCTTCGGCTACCAAGCCAGCATCATTTGTCCCAAGGCTACCTTGGAATATTTCAAGGTTTTGATGTTTGATGTCAGAGAGTTTAGAGGGGTTTCTGGCAAGGGCTCTAACTTTATAACCCTGTGTCAGCAGAGCCCTTATCATATGTCTTCCGACAAAGCCCGTGCCGCCCGTTACGGCTATGAGCGGCTTTACGTCAGACATAGATTAGGCTGTTTCAGCACCTACAATGGTGACGGGACTTTCGGCCTGCAAATCAACGATTGCGCCTTTAAGGTATTTATCTTTAACACGAGCGCGGGAGAGTTTACCTGAAGACGTGATAATCATTGTGCCGCGCGGAACAAGTTGTAACTTCACGGGAACACCCACCTCGAGGCGAATAGCGGCCATGACAGCTTTGTAAATTTCGTCGAGCAATTGCGGATCGCGGGTCCGGCACTCAAGCAATAACATAACTTCTTTCTCGTCACCAGCTCCGCCCATGGCGAAGGAACAGGCCCGTCCACAACGATGCGGCGCAGCGGCTTGTGCCGCCCACTCAATATCCTGTGGCCAAATATTGCGGCCATGCCAAAGAATAAGATCTTTAAAGCGGCCTGTCACGACCAACTGATCTTCCAGCCAATAGCCCAGATCGCCCGTATCTAACCATCCATCGGAAGAGAAGGCAGCTTCAGTCGCTTGTGTATTTTGGAAATATCCCGGCGATACACTAGGCCCTTTTAAGCAAATACGCCCAACTTGGGTTCCACTGAGAACATTATTGTCAAAGTCGCGGATTTCAATTTTATGCTCAGGCAGAACCCGTCCGCAAGCCACAAATGTGCGTTTATGCTCGGCCTTTGTGAACTTGGTCGCCTCAACAGCTTCGGAGGTTCGCTCATAGCGGTCCATATCAATTGTGTGCTTTAAGAGGCCCTGACCCGTCGGCGCAAAAGTCGCGGCCAAAGTCGTTTCCGCAAGACCGTAGCTGGGTTTGAAAGCGCCAGCGCTAAATCCCATAGTTCCAAAGAGCTCTTGAAACTCGGTCAGCGGCTCAGGGCGAACCATATCGCCGCCAATGCCAGCCGCACGCCAGCTGGATAAATCAAGCTCGCGGTCTGCTCGCCAGCGGCGCACACAAAGCTCATATCCAAAGGTCGGCGAATAAGACAATGTGCCCTTATGGTCGCTAATCAACTGAAGCCATGTAATCGGGCGGCGTGTAAAATCTTGTGGGTCTATGAAATCAACCGTCATCTGACTCATAAGCGGGGCCAACATAAAGCCAATCAAGCCCATATCATGATAAAGCGGGAGCCAACTTGTCCCGCGGTCATTATCGTCCATATTCATGCCATATTTCGTAATGCCGTGGCAATTGGCTGACACTGTGGCCTGTGTTCCGATAATCCCTTTGGGCGAACTAGACGACCCTGAAGAGTATTGAATGTAGCACAAATCATCTGCGCCAAAAGGACGTAAAATCTCGCCTTTTGGCAATTTATTGACTTCTTCAAACGACATAACCGGAATGGCTTGGTCATTAAGCGCCGAGCTCATGATAGGTTCCATAGAGCTTGGGCAGAACAGCGCGTGGAAATCGCCTGTATCGGCCATGCGTTCTAACTGGCGTTCATATGACCCGCGGCCACCCAATGTTACCGGCAATGGCAAGGGCGCAGGCACCAAACCTGCATATTGGCAAGCCATGAACATCACAGCAAATTCAGGCGTTGAAACAGCCGCAAGCCCAATGCGAGAGTTTTTCTCAGCAAATGGCACGAGGCGCATGGCGAGCTCTCTCGCTTTTTCACGTAAGTCTGTGTAAGAGAGTGTCGTTTTAAGATTAGCCTTACCGTCAAAGTAATTGAAACCCGTGTCACATGTCGCCGCGTAATCTAACGCTTCACAAAGAGTCGCGAAATCTGCGTGTCGTATAGCTTGGCCGCGAGCTGTGGGCGTAGGTTGGCTCATTATTCTTATCTCGCCTTGAACGTTCGCTTTACCAAATACTGGAGCGGTAAGCGCTGTCAAAAAAAAGTCTTATTAGTCTATTAACTTAATAAGTAAAGGTTATCCTAACACACGAAAAACATTTCATTTTTCACGTGTTGATACACTTTGTAACAGTTCTATGACAGTTTCAACCGCTCTCTAGCCATCTCATCGGCAACTAAATTTGTAGCTCGTCCCGAACTTGCAGAACGGTCAAAAACCTCTTGTAGTGTCTTTCGCAAGCCCTCAAGCTTCCCATCAACCCAGCTATAGTCGTAAGTGCCAGAAACTTCTGCCGCGACATTGATGATGCCGCCGGCATTTAAGACGTAGTCCGGACAATATAAGATATCGCGCTCCATCAGCGCCGTGCCCAATTCAGCCGTTTTGAGCTGATTATTGGCCGCCCCGCCGACTATATAGGCCTGAATATCGTCAATCGTGTCGGCGTTAATGGCCCCGCCAAGCGCGCAAGGCGCGAAAATATCGGCCTCCTGGGCATGGATTTCGTCAACGGAGACAACGGTAGCTTTCAGTACATCTGCTGCGCGCTGTGTGGCCTCAGAGTTGATGTCTGCCACAATCAACTGCGCACCCGACTTTTTCAGCTTTCGCGCCAATTCATATCCAACATGACCCAAGCCTTGCACGGCCACAATCAGCCCGCCCACGCCTTCAACACCGAGTTTGTGTTTCACGGCCACTTCCAACCCCCGAAAAATACCCTCTGCCGTATGCGGAGACGGGTCACCCGAGGCGGCATCCCCATCATCTAGCCCGGCTACAAAATTCGTTTGGGTCTTAATGACCCGCATATCAGCAGGCGAAACACCAACATCCTCTGCTGTGATATATTGCCCGCCAACTTTCTCAACTGCGCGGCCATAAGCAGAGAATAAAGCCTCACGGTCAAACTCGCCTTCGGGTTTAAGGATAACGCCCTTCCCGCCGCCTAGCGGAATTTCCGCCATGGCATTCTTAAAGCTCATCGCTTTGGACAGGCGCAGCACATCAGTAAGCGCCGCATTATCATCAACATAGGTCCAAAACCGTGTGCCCCCGCTGGCCGGACCTCTGTTGGTATTATGAACGGCGATAAAACATTTAAGTCCGCTCTCAGGATCACAGAAACTGTAGACACCTTCGTGATTGTCAAAATCAGGATGAGAAAATATGGACATACTTGACCTTTAGAGCGGAAGGGTAGGTAAATAATTCTAAAGTTAGGGTGTTTTCAATGTCCCAAGCGCTTGGCAGGCCGAACGTAAAGCTCCAAGGGCAAAAGCTGACCCTGTTCCGTCCCCAATCCCAATGTGCATATCGAGCATTGGCGTAAGGCCTAAGCGGTCCAGCAAAGCACGATGCGCAGGTTCTGCGGAGACTTGCCCCGCGATACAATGCGAAATAGCGTCAGGATGTAGCTCATGCAGCACGGCCGCAGCTGCGCACACAACATAACCGTCCAGGATAATAGGTATGGCTTGATGCCGCGCCGCTAATATAGCGCCGACCATGCCCGCAATATCTCTACCGCCAAATCGCCGCAAAACTTCGAGCGGGTCTGAGAGCAACCCCTTATGTAAATTCGTTCCCATATCGACGGCTTCAATACGTGAGCGCGCAGCCGGGCCAACGCCGCCCGCCCAGTAATCCGCTGTTCCGCCGTAAAGACCTCTTGCAATGGCGGCGGCGGCTGTCGCGCTGCCAAACCCGGCATTACCTAGGGCAATGATATCTGCCCCTTCCGCGACGACTTCCATACCGAAGGCTATCGCGGCAGCGCAGTCTTTCTCCTCTAGAGAGGCGCTTTGCGTGAAGTCAGCTGCGGGATATTCAATCCCCAATTCGAAAACTTTAAACGCGGCTTGAAGAGAGGCTGATATGCCTCTTACCCCTGCGGCAC
>ENA-ORXM01002971-ORXM01002971.1-marine-metagenome-genome-assembly--contig:-NODE-2971-length-18029-cov-4.051693_pt1 | contig 18029 bp, 9 predicted proteins | sample MGYA00237867_ERZ511480 | MGnify/ENA primary metagenome ERZ511480 (study PRJEB26309, sample SAMN06266103) | marine metagenome | isolation source: Algal blade | place: United Kingdom:Sidmouth, United...
TGTCCCGTCACCGGTGCCGAAGATCCCTCCGTCGCAGCCGCCGAGGGTCAGCCCCCCGAGCAGGATCCCGAGCGAGAAGAGTATGACCGGTAGACCGAGCGGCTTCCGCCCGCCGATCGCCTCCGGCTCAATCGTTCTCGACATCGTCGCCCTCCACGGCGTCTTCGATCAGGTAGAGTCCGAGCCCCGAGCGGTGACGTCCCTCGCCGCGCGCCTCGGGGTTCACGTCCCGGTCGTACTCACGCAACGCCGTGTCGAGCTCGCGCAAGAGCGACAGGCCCCGAGCGGCGCTCAGCTTTCGGAATGCTTCGACGCCCTCGCTCGTGACGTTGTCGTAGGCGACGCTCATCTGAAGCCGCCGCTCTCCGTCGCCGGACAAATTGTGATCGAGTGTCGTCAGGAGATCGGTCGCGCTGGTGGAGAAGAGATCGAGGAGCGCGCTCTCGCTCTCGTGCGGCACGTAACCCTTCCTGAGCAACGTCACCCGCCCGTTCTCGTTCGACACGGTGCCGACACGGACGAGCTCGTCGAGCATGGCCCGCGCCGGAACGTCGCCCCCGTGCCGGCGTACGAGGCGGTTGAAGCTCTCCTCGGCGTCGCCGTAGACCAACACCCGCGGCCGTCCGCGGGCGGTCAGGAACTCCCGATCCTGCAGCCAACCGGTAACGACGCGTACGGCGCGGTTGTGCTTGGACACGCCGGTGTCGACATCGGCCGGAAGGTCACGGATACGTTTGACTTCCTTGCGGTTGATACCGGTGACGATCGCGATGCGCGAGACGCTCGGCGTCTTGCCGTTGAGACCGAAACTCGTGGCCGCCTCCTCGACATAGGCCTGCTTGGCCCAGTTGGCGAACTCCGCGTGCGAGACGCCGTGACGGAGCAGCAGACGCACCAGCGGCGTGAGCACGCGAGTGACGGCCTTCTGCAGGGATTCGTGCATGGAGTCGGTGTTCCGGGACATGACACCCTCCGTGAAGGCGCATGCGTTGGGATAATTATCCCCAGCCTACCACGGCCTTGTCTCGGTGGTGATCCGGGTCCCCTCGTGCTCTCGCGGTTTCGTGAACCGCCTTGCGTGGCGCACGAGCGTTCCGTAGTCTCGCCGGAGACTCTCGAGGCCTTGCTACGGAGCACGTGATGGCTCGGACGAACGGCGATCGGCCGTGGCCGGCGCGCGGTTGTTGGGTGAACCTCTTCGAGCCGACCGTCGGCGAGCTCGTGGGCCGCGCGGGCTACGCCTACGCGATGCTCGACATGGAGCACAGTCCGGTCACGCTCGAGCGTCTCCTGCCGATGGTGCGTGCCGTGCAGCTCGGTGGTGCGCGGGCGTTGGTGCGTGCCCCCGATGCGGATCCGGCGTGGATCGGTCGGCTCATGGATCTCGGGGCGGATGGGGCGATGGTGCCGAGGGTCGAGTCCGTGGACGAGGCCGAACGCCTGGTGCGGGCGGCGCTGTACGCCCCGGCGGGCACGCGAGGCATGGCCGCCGGCATCGTGCGTGGTTCGCGCTGGGGTACCGACTCGGACTACCTGGAGCGCTGTCGCGAGCGCTTCCTCTTGCTCCTGCAAGTGGAGACACGCGAGGCGCTCGAGACGATCGGTGCGATCACCGCGGTCGACGGTATCGATGCGATATTCATCGGCCCCTACGACCTCTCCGGCAGCCTCGGTCACACCGGCGAGCCGGACCACGAAGCGACTCGAATCGCGATCGAGAAGATCGTTCGGGCGGTGCGGGCGAGCGGCGTACCGCTGGCCTCGTTGCCGACACCGGCCGTGAGCGCCGAGGCGCTGTTCGAGCAGGGGTTCGAACTGGTGTTCAGTGGCAGCGACGTGACGATGCTGCGCGAGGCGATGGTGCGGGATGCCGCCGGTGGGGCCGGCTGAGACGTTCAGGAAGAGAAGGGGAGGGGGCGGACATCGGTGAAGACCGGCTTGCCGCCGACACAGCGCGCCGCGTCCAGCGGCACGGTCACGACGACGGACTCCTCCTCGAGCACGGCGCTCAGCGCGACCGCCTCGATGCGTTCGCGTTGCACCGCATCGCCGAGCTCGTCGGTGTCGACACGCAGCACGTGGCCGCGACAGGCGGGCGGCCCCACCGGACGCTCGACGCGCAACGACAGGAAGTCACGCCCCGCCACGGCGCCTCGTCGTACCTCGGCCAGCTGAGTCGAGATGACCTGGGGGGCGGGAAAGACGATCGCCCCGTGTGGCGGGACGTGCGCCGGCGCCGCGTTCGCCGACGCAGCGATCGCGGACGCGGCTACGGATATCGTCCCAGCGAGCAGCGGGATCGTCGCGCGCGACGTTCGAGCGAGCCGCTCCATCGCGTTCATCGCCGCCATCGTCGTCATCGCCGCATTCATCGCGCGCCTCCGGTCCGGCAGGAGCCGGACGGTGTGAATGTCATTCTGTCCGGGTGTACTACAGGAAAGATATTACCGTAATGTCATTATGAATTACCGTTACACGTTCGGCACGCTCGATCAGAAGCTGAGTGACACATCCCGATGGTGGGAGTTGCAAGCGGCCACGTGAAGCGCCTGCTCGCGCGTCATGCGCTGTTGCGAGCGGATCCCGAGCGTGTCCCTCAGCGTCTCCTCGAGCGCGATCAGTGCCGCCGTCGTCTCCGGATCCACCTCGCCGCGCCAGGCGAGCTCCTCGGCGTTGACGCGCCGCGCCACCGCGAGCGCCTCGCCCGCCGTCTCGAGGTCGAGCTCCTCCTCGTCCAGTGCCTCGCGCGCGTCCGACAGCGCCGAGGAGACCTCCCGCGCCCCGGGAATCTCCTCGAGCGAGGCGATCAGCTCGGCGAGCGCCTGCCGCACGCCACCGGTGGCGCCCTCGGCGCTCGCCCCCGCGCCATCCAGATCGCCGACGATGGCTTCGATCCGCTCGCCCGCCGCGACGAGCGCGTCGGTCGCGCCGAGCAGCCCCGCCGCCTCGGCCACCGGTTCGTAGGCATCGTCCGCCGCACGGCGGTACTGCGTGCGTGCCAGGCTCTCCGCCTTCGTCAGCGCGACGAACCCCTCGCGAGCCTCCTCCCACCGCTCGGGAACGCGAGCCAGGATCTCCTCCTTCTCGAGCTCGAGCGTGGCGATGGCCGTCTCGTGGCGCTCGCGCGCCTCCTGCACGTCCTCGCCGCGCAGACGCGAGAGGAGCGTCTGCCGCTCGGCGATCCGTGCGTCGAGCTTGCGCGCCTCGGCCTCGAGCTGGCGCACGCTGCTGTGCAACGGACGGTAGCCCGGTGAGGCATCCGCCACCGCCTCGGCCGCCACCTCCGATTCCTCGAGCAGACCGAGCGCCTCCTCGGCGGCATCGAGCCCTTCGCCGAGCTCTTCGGGAAGATCCTCCGGAAGCGTCGCGAGCTCGGCGGCGCGGACGCGTTGTAGACGGCGGCCGAGCTCGTCGCCGCGCTCCTCGAGCCGTTCGAGGACGTAGTCCTCGAGACACAGCTGCAGCCTGGGGTTCCTCGGCGGCGGGGCGTTGTCCGAGAGAAGGGAGACTCGGTTGGGCAAGTAGTTCACGAGCGCCGGGAACTGCGCGACGACGACCAGCGCGAAGAGCTGCAGGGCGATGAACGCGATGACACCCTTGTACATGTCGATCGTCTTGACGATTGCCGGGGCGACGCCTCGGAGGTAGAACAGGGCGAAGCCGAACGGGGGAGTGAGAAAGGAGGTCTGGATGTTCAGCCCGATCATGACGCCGAGCCAGACCGCGGTGATGTTCGCCGAAGGGTCGCTCAGGAGTATCGGGGCGACGATCGGCACGACGACGACGGCGATCTCGATGAAGTCGAGGAAGAAGCCGAGCAGGAAGATCACGGCCATGACGATGACGAACTGAGTCCAGAATCCCCCGGGCAGACCCTCGAGGAAGTGCCGCACGACCTCCTCTCCGCCGAAGGCGCGGAAGGCGGCCGTCAGCATGGCTGCACCGAGCAGGATGATGAAGACCAGCGAGGTCGCCTTGGCCGTCTCGATCATGACCTCTCGGAGCGTGTCGTCGATGCGGTAGGTGCGCCACGCGCTCCACGCCAGCGAGAGGACGAGCACCACGCTCGCGGCGGCGGCGATGGCGATACCGAGAGGGTCGGCGGTGTCGGACTTGATGTTGGTCTCGAAAAGCGTCACGGCGGTGCCGAGCGCGACGAGCGATAGGAGCGCGAGGATCGCCGGCAGAAAGCTCCCCCTCCGCCCCTCGGTCAGGCGATAGCTCGCCATCAGGAGCGCCCCGGCGGCGCCGATGGCGCCCGCCTGGTTGACCGTCGCGATACCGGCCAGAATCGAGCCGAGGACGAGAAAGATCAGCCCGAGAGGCGGCACCAGGGTAAGCCCGAGACGGAAGAAGAACTCCCCATCGAGCGCCCCCTCGCGCGGCACCGCCGGCGCCGCCGTGGGGCGCAGCAGCGCGTAGACGAGGATGTAGAGCATGTAGAGGAGGACGAGCACGAGACCGGGGACGAAGGCGCCGAGGAACATCTCTCCGGCCGAGGTCGAGGTCACCCCGAGCTCGGACGGCATCGTGAACTCGCCGGTCGAGTCCTTGTAGAGCGCCGTCCTGATGGTCGAGCCCTGATCGGAGGCGCTCGCGAGCTGATCGGCGAGGATGATCAGCACGATCGAGGGCGGGATGATCTGACCGAGGGTGCCGGAGGCGGCGATGGTGCCGGTCGCGAGCGGTTTGGAATAGTTGTTCCTGAGCATCGCCGGCAGCGAAATCAACCCCATCGCGACGACCGTGGCGCCGACGATGCCGGTGGTCGCGGCGAGGAGCGCGCCGACGAAGACGACGGAGATGCCGAGTCCGCCCGGCACCGTGCCGAACAGCTGCGCCATCGTGATCAGGAGATCCTCGGCGATCTTCGAGCGCTGCAGCATGATGCCCATGAAGATGAACAGCGGGATCGCGATCAGCGTGTCGCGCTCGACCTCCCAGTAGATTCCGCGAAGGTTCGTCACCCCCGCCGACAGCCACTGGCTCGGCCCGTCCTGGAAGAAGTAGGCGTCGACGTCCCCGGCGAAGAGGTAGCCTGTCGCGGCGGCGAGCACGATCGTCACGATCGAGGCCCCCGGTAGCGCGAAAGCGACGGGGTAGCCCGAGCCGAGCGCGAACGCCATCAGGCCGAGCAGCAGAGCGAGAAAGAGCAGTTCCATGGATGCGCTCGGATATCCTGGCCGCGCGCGGTGTCAGCCCGCGACGGGAGAGGCTTCGTGGTCGACGTGCCCCGGCTCGTCGAGAAGATCCGCGACCGCCCCGAAGAGATGGCTGACGAACTGGATCAGCATCGTCACGGCGAAGACGGCGAGAAAGCCCGCCATCAGGTACTTGACGTACATGCCGTAGCCGGACTGCGAGGTCTCGAAGCTCCTGATGGGAGCGTAGATGACCGAGGAGCGCCCCCCGAGCCCGACGAGCAGGATCGTCCAGCACAGCGTCATGCCGAGCAGTACCGAGCCGACGGCGTTGACGACGGCCTTGGCCTTGAGCGAGAGGCCGGCGTAGAGCACGTCCACGCGTACGTGACCTTCCTCGTAGAGTGTGTATGCACTGGCGAAGAGGAACAGCGCCGCGTACCAAAAGCGCACCAGGTCGCCCATGAAGGCTTGCTCGTAGGAGAAGACGAAGCGGGTGATGACGATCAGTAGCTCGGCGGCGACGATCAACAGCGAGAGCCAGACGAAGCCGAGGGTGCGGGTCACCGCCGCGAGCGCGATGCCGAGCAGCATCAGCGGTACGTGCATCCAGACGCCACGGAACTGCGAGCGGGCGAGATTCCGCTCCAGATCCTCGCCGATCAGCCCCGCCAGCAGCTCCTCGACGCGCAGAAAGGAGACGAGCGCGTCCCCGAGCCCGACGAACAGCACCCCGAAGAAGGCGGCGCGGATGAGAAAGGCGTTGAAGGCGGCGATGCGCTCGCTATCGGCACGGAGCGCGGTGTGGCGGCTGCGGCGCACCAGCGCGACGGCCACGGCGACGCCCAGGATGTAGAGCCCGAGCTGCAGCGCCCCCCGCGCACTCGCCTCCGCGCCGAACACGCTCGCCGGGCCCGGCCAGCCGCCGGCGAGCGTCAGGAGCGTGTTGACGAGAAAGATCGCGAGCACCGCCAGCATGCTCCAGCCGAAGGCGCGCGTGAGCGTGGCAAGGGCCGCTTGGCGAGCGGGAGCACTCCGATCGGGCGCGCTCGTCGGCGGCTCTTCCATCATGCCCTCCGCTCCCCTTGTCGCTCGCTTCGTCGCTCGCTCGCAGCCCGAGCCGGTCTAAACCTCGATACCGAGCACCTTGTTGCGCTTGATCGAGTAGGCCACGTCCGAGATCGACATCCAGCCGCCGATCGAGCGCAGCGCCTCCTGGAAGGCATCGTCGATCTTCGCCGCGAGCGGGCTGTGATCGCGCGTCTCCTCGAACACCTCCTGGGCCGCCTCGCCGAAGCTCTCGTAGATCTCGTCGGAGAATTCCTTGAGCTCGACGCCGTTCTCGTCGATCATCTTCTGAAGATAAGTGCCGTTGTTGGCATTGGCCTCGTCGAACGCGTTGGCGTTCTCCTCCAGACAGCAGGCGGTGATCAGCGCCTGCTCCCAGCTGGAGAGCTCGTCCCAGAACTCGCGGTTCATGCCGAAGGAGAGCATGCTGCTCGGTTCGTGCATCCCCGGATAGTAGTAGTACTTGGCCGCCTCGTAGAACTTCATGAAGTAGTCGTTGTAGGGGCCGACCCACTCGGTCGCGTCGATCGCGCCGGAGACGAGGTTCTCGTAGATCTGCCCGCCGGGCAGGGAGACGGTCGAGGCACCGAGCTTGGAGAGCACGTCGCCGCCGAGACCGGGGATGCGCATCTTCAGCCCCTTGAAATCGGCCGCCGACTCCATCTCCTTGTTGAACCAGCCGCCCATCTGCACGCCGGTCAGGCCGCAGGGCAGGCACTTCAGACCGAACTCGCCGGCGATCTCGTCCCACAGCTCCTGACCGCCCCCGTACTTGATCCAGGCGTTGCGCTCGCTCGAGACCATGCCGAACGGCACTTCGGTGAAGTAGGCCCAGGCCGGATGCTTGCCGGTCCAGTAGTAGTCGGCGGCGATGTAGGCCTGGGCGTTGCCGGAGGCGACCTCGTCGAAGGAGTCGAAGGCACCGACGCGCTCGCCGGCGGCGAAGTACTCCGTCTGGATACGCCCTTCGGAGAGCTCGGTGATGCGGGCGGCCAGACGCTGCGCGGAAACGCCGAGCCCGGGCAGGTCGCGAGGCCAGGTGGAGACGATCGTCATCTCCTTGCTGCCTTGGGCGATCGCCGGTGCCCCGACGATGGTGCCGGCCGCGCCGACTCCGGCCACGGCCGTGCGGGTCAGAAACTTGCGTCGTTCCATCCGATCTTCCTCATGGTTGTGGCGGCGGCCGTCGCACCCGGGAACGGGGCGAAACCCGACGCGCCCGCCTCTGGCGGGCACAACCATAACTTTTCGGACGGAGATTCACCAATCATCGCGGCGAGAGGGCCGATCGCGCGCCCGCCGTCGCGGGCGGCCCGCGCCCTCGCCGGACGCGCCCCTCAGCTCGCGCGGCGGTAGGCGCGGCGCGCGTTCTCGAGGCGCTCGGCCCGACGGCGGTCCGGTTCGGGCTCTCCGGTGGCGCTTGGCCTCAGCGCACGGCGTCGATCGTCGAGCCGGCCCTTGGCCGCGCGGCGCTCGGCGACGCGGGCGAAGCGCTCGCCCCCGTCGAGCACGACCGATCCGGTCGCGGGCATCGTGCCCAGTCCGTCCGGAGCCGGGCCCGGTGCGACTGCGCTCGTGCCCGCCGTCCCGCCCGCTCCGCGCAGCGGCGAGTCGGGATCGCGTCGCTCCTCGACGCGCTCGACCGAGCCGTCCGGGTGCAACGTGACGACATCTCCCGTGGCGAGCGTGCGGCAGGCGCCGCCGACGCCGACGATCGCCGGCAGGTCGTACTCGCGGGCGACGATCGCCGCGTGGCTGAGCCAACCGCCGATCTCGGTGACGATGCCGCGCGCCTTGGCGAACAGCGGGTACCAGGTGGGGTCGGTCATGCGGGCGACGAGGATCTCGCCCTCCTCGAACTCGTCGATTCCGGACACGTCCACGATCACTCGCACCCGGGCGGTGACGGTTTGCTCGCCGGCGACGCGCTTGCCGACGAGCTCCCCGTCCGTCGCCACGTCCGGGCGCTGCCCGGTCACCAGGTCGATGCGCTCTAGGTCGTCCATCGACAGCGTCGGCGGTGGCTGCAGGGGCTCGGCGAGGCGGGCCTCGGCACGGCGCGCCTCGGCGAGAACGAGCAGGGTATCGCGCCGCTCGCTGTCCTCGAGCGAGGCGATCTCCTCGAAGCCCAGCTGGAAGACGTTGCCGTCGAGACCGGCGCGGGCGTCGATCGCGAGCAGCAGGTGACGGATCTGCGCCAGCTCGATCAGGCAGTAGTGCTTCGCCTCCTCCTTCAGTCGCATGAACTCGCGAGCCCGTCGAACGCTCACGCGCAGCACCTTCTCCTCGGGCAGATTCGCGTCCGGATCGGCCGTCGAGGAGGCCTCGCTCGCGCCCTTTCGGGTGCCCTGCGAGCGCTCGATGTACTGGCGCACGAGCTCCATGTCCTCGTCGAAACGAGGGGCGGAGAGCTCGTAGTCGAGCGGCGCGCGGTGACCGAAGGCGAGCAGGAAGGTCTCGACGTCGGCGGCCGTGACGGTCTCGCCCGAGATGTGGGCCATGGCGCGGCTGACGACCGTCTCGCCCGTGTCGCCGAGCCAGCTCGCCGGATCGAGCTTGGCGCCCTCGAGCTTGCCGAGCGCCGTCTTCAGGTGGAAGTCGGCGGCGATGTTGATCCGCTCGGCCTGGACGTAGGTGGCCGTGACGAAGCGCTCCACCCAGCTCTCGAGGAGCGCGAGCGCGGTGTCGAGCTCGAGCCGATCGAGCGCGATCGCGTTGCGCTCGACCATCTCGGCGCGGAAGCGCGGCAGGAAGTCGTCGCGGAAGGCGCGCGCGGTCTCCTCGGCGTCTCGGGCGAGATGGAAGGTCGCCAGCGCACCGGGTCCCTTGCCGAGTCGGCGTCGCTCCTCGTGACGGTTGACGTAGGTCCAGCCGAACACCGTGACGAGGTAGGGAGTGGAGTGGGGATGGACCTCGTAGGGGATGCCGAGCTCGCGGCAGGCGAGGTCGGTGCTACCGTCGCTCGCCCACAGCCGGCTCATCAGATCCACGCTCAGGGGCGTCGGTCGCGGCAGGAGCTCGGAGAGCTCGTTCTGCACGAACACGGGCTCCGCGGGGTCGACGCTCTCCTCGCGGCGGGCGACGCGTCGCCGTCCGAGCAACTGCTTGACGAGTCGCGCGCGCTCGCGCTCGGCGAGGTTCCGGGGAGTGTCTCCGAGCGTGATGGAGCGCGTGATGTCACGTGCCTGGAGGAGCACGAACTCGCCCTTGGTCCACGCCCACTCGATGTCCTGCGGCTGGCCGAAGTGACGCTCCAGATCACGTCCGAGCGCGAGCAGGGGGCCGAGATCGATCGGCGGCTCGGGCTCGTTCGCGCCGTCGACGATGCGCGTGCCGGTGAGCTTGCCGAAGGTGAAGGTGTCGGGCGTCACAGTGCCGCCGACGAGCTCCTCGCCGAGGCCGCGAACGAGCTCGATCATCATCGCTCCGCTCGTCCCCGGATGCTCGGTGAACATCACGCCGGCGTACTCCGCCGGCACCATCTGTTGCACGACGATGCCCCCGCGGGAGCCTCCCGCGCCACTATCGACCCGTTCGCCCGAGCGCTCGGCGTAGGCGGAGGCGCGGCTCGAGTCGAGCGAGGCGTAGACCTCTCGCACCGCCGCCTCGAACCCTTCACGGGTAACGTTCAGGATCGACTCGTAGACGCCCGCGAAGCTCGCCTCCTCGCCGTCCTCGCTGGTCCCCGAGCTCCTGACCGCGACCGGACCGCCACCGATCGACTTCCACAGCGCGTCGAGCCGGCGGTGCTCGCCCGCGTCGAACAGCGGGCCGCTCTCGTTCGGGCGGATCCGTCGGGTCACGCGCTCGGTGACGACGAACCCTGCCGGCACGTCGTGCCCGGCCTCGAGCAGCATCCCGAGACGCTCCGCCTTCTTGCCGGTCACGGCCGGGAGACGATGCGCCGCGGCGAGCGGCACGAAGCCGTCGTCGACGGGCGCCGCCGCCGTCCCGCCCCGCGTGTCCCAGCCGAGCTTTCTGCCGAGCATGTCGAGCGCGAGTCCCTGCAGCACGAGAAAGCCCATGCTGATCGCGAGGTAGAGGTTCACCGCCGCGCCGAGCCCGTGCAGGAGCCAGAAGAGGGCGGTGCAGCCGAGTCCCAGCAGCAGTCGTCCGCGGCGTGTCTTCGGGGTCCACTGGGTGACGAGCACGAGTGCGAAGAGGACGCTCGCGAGCAGAGGCACGATCAGGTAGGGATCGGGTGCGGCGGCGCTCTCGAGCCACAGGAAGGGCTGATTCCAGTTCGGTGCACCCTCGGTCACGGCGGCGTAGAAGAGAAGCAGAAGGCCGAGCTGGAGCACCGAACTCAAGGTGTTCACGACCGGGCGAATGCGGTGCTCGCGGTAGAGCGCGAACGTCGCCTCGGCCAGTGCGCGGGGGTGCTCGCCGAGCTCCTCTCGCAGTGCGTCGACACGGTTGGCGAGCGATTTCTGCACCCGCGTGTCGCGCTCGGCCTTGAGCGCGAGCGGGAACAGGGCGAGCCGTATCAGCACCACCAGCACGAGCAGTGCCAGCGCGTAGTGGCCGGTCGAGGCGGTGAGCCCGTCGAGCGCGTTGCGCAGCGGCGTCACGACGTAGCTGGCGAGAGTGAGTTGCTCGCGCTCGCTCCGCCAGGCGGCGACGTGGGCGCGTTCGCTACCGCCCGGAGACGGCGCGTAGTACTCGTGCGGCACCGAGTAGCGGCCACGGAAATCGCGCCCGGCGCGCTCGAGTCGAAGCCCGATGAGCTGCCCGTAGAAGCAACTTCGCTTGTCGTAGCAGGGGGCGATGATCGGCACGTCCGGCAGCGCCTCGATCTTCTGGGTCAGGGCGGCGCTCGAGAGCGCGCGCATCGTGATGTTGTGGGCCCCCGGCAGGTGATCGGCGATGAAGTCCTCGGGGTAGCGCACGTCGACGAACTCCGCCCCCTCGGCGTTCACCAGCTCCTGCACCTTCGGGGTGTCGAGCAGCACGTCCTTGTTGCGGAAGGTGGGAATCTGGCGAAGCTCGTTGGCATCGATCTCGACGCCTTCGGCGAGCGGACGCGACTCCGAGAGCCACTTCTCGTAACCCCCGACGAGGAAGTTGCACGCCTTCCCCATAGCCTCGAGCTCGCCGCAGAGCTCCGAGCTGCGATTGCCGGAGAAGCACATCAGGAGCGTCGTGCCCTCGCCGCTGTCGGGCAGGGAAGAGGCGTGCGAGAGGACATCGGGGTAGCGCAGGTGCGCCGCCCCCTCGATCGCTCCGGCCTCGTGCTCCTCGTTCTCGCGCACATCGATGATGGTGAGCGGCTTGTCCTCCCCGAGCCACGCGGCGAGCGTTTCGGTGCTGATGCCCTGTTCGTGGTCGAGCTGATCGCTGAACGAGAGGGTCTTCAGGCTCACGTCGCCGACCGCCTGACCGTTCTCGACCGACTTCCGGACGAGGTTGGTGTGCAGGCGAGTGTTGCGCTCGTCGACGGCGGAGGTGTACTGCAGCACGTTCGCCGCGAGTGAGCCGAGAAGGCCGAGCGCGACGACACCGAGCAGCACCTGCGCGCCGCGACCGAAACCACGCCGGCGGGCAGCAGCGAGCTTCTTCTTGCCCGACAGCGCGAAGCCGCCGAACACGACGCTCAGGAGCCCCAGGAGCTGAGCGACGCTCGCCGAGAGGTTGATGATTAGATCGGGGGAGGGGATCGCGTGGGCGCTCGTGCTGGCGAGCGCGAGGAGAACGAGCGCGAGCCCTCGTCGAAGAGTGTGTGTTCCTGTATCGCTCATCGCTCAGGCTGCCCGGTCAATTGACTCGTCCGCGCGAGCGGCGGTATCGGATTCCTCCGAGGCGGCGAGCCGGGTGAGGATCTTCTCCTCGAGCGCGGACGCCTCGAAGGGCTTGGAGAGGTAGTCGTCCATGCCGGCGGCGAGACACTTCTCCGCATCCCCCGTCATCGCGTTGGCCGTCAGCGCGATGACCGGCAGATGCGCGCGTCCCTCCCGCGCCTCTGCCTCGCGTAGCTCCCGGGTCGCGGCATAGCCGTCGAGTACCGGCATCTGGCAGTCCATCAGCACCATATCGAAGCGCTTCGCGGCGAGCCGATCGAGCCCTTCGCGCCCGTTGTCGGCCACCTCGGCCGTAAAGCCGATCTGGTCGAGCATGCCCAGGGCCACCTCTTGGTTCACCGCGTTGTCCTCGACGACGAGGATTCGGATCGCGGCACGCTCGGTGCGCCGCGCCTCGCGCTCGATCTCCGCGGGACGCTCGGCGGCGGCGGCCCCCTCGACGGCGAGCGTGAGGGCGGCGATGAGCTCCTCGCGGCGTACGGGCTTGACCACCTGAGCGGCCACCCGCGGGTTGTGGTGCGGATAGAGCTCGAGCACCTGCTCGGTGATGTAGGTCATCGGCACGAGACGCAGGGTGTCGAAAGCGGGGTCGGCTTCGAGGCAGCGGACCAGCACCTCGCCGGGCATGTCGGCGAGTCGAGCGCTGAAGAGCGCCAGCTCGTGGGGACGCTCCGCGGCGATGGCCTCGCGCAGCACCGGCAGCGCCTCGTGACCGGTCGAGACGCGCTCGACGACGACGCCGAGCTGCTCGAGGAGCGTGCGGGTACGCCCGGCCGCGTTCTCGTTGCCCTCGATCAGTAGCACGCGCTCGACAGGCGGGGCGAGCGGGGCGAGCGGGGCGGGCGAGGCGGGGGCGGCTTCGGCGGCGTCCGGTAACGCGAGTTCGAAGTGGAAGGTGCTGCCCCGACCGGGCTCGGAGTCGACGCCGATCTGCCCGCCCATGCCCTCGATCAGCTGGCGACTGATCGTGAGCCCGAGCCCCGTGCCGCCGTACTTTCTTGTCGTCGAGCCGTCCGCTTGGGCGAAGGAGTGAAACACGTTCTCTATCGCCTCGGGCGCGATGCCGACGCCCGTGTCGGAGACGGAGAAGCGCAGCACCGAAGGGTCACCGGCCTCGGGCGCGCGCTCCACGCGGATCACGATGTCGCCCTGCTCGGTGAACTTCACCGCGTTGCCGGCGAGGTTGGTCAGCACCTGTCGGACGCGGGTCGGGTCACCGATCACGAGCGGCCCGACACCCGCCTCGACGTGGCAGGTGAGCTCCAGCCCCTTGCCGTGAGCCTGCTCGGAGACGAGCTCGCCGCAGTCCTCGACCAGCGCCTCGAGGTCGAACTCGATCGACTCGTAGTCGATCCGCCCGGCCTCGCCCTTCGAGAAGTCGAGGATGTCGTTGATCAGCGTCAGGAGGCTTTGCCCCGAGGAGGTGGCGATCTTCACCCGCTCGCTCTGCTCGGGGTCGAGGGAGGTCTCCTTGAGAAGGGCGAGCATGCCGAGCACGCCGTTCATCGGCGTCCGTAGCTCGTGGCTCATGTTGGCCAGGAACTCGCTCTTGGCGCGCGAGGCTTGCTCGAGCTCGAGCTCCTTCTGCGCTCTGAGCTCGAGGATGTTGCCGAGCTCGTTGACCGTGGCGCCGAGATCGATCAGCTCGCGCGCGGCGACGACTTCGAGCGCCTCGCTCTCGCCGTTGGACTGCAGGCGCAGAAGATGGGCGTGGATCGCGCCGATCGGCGCGATCACGAGGTGATCGACGACGAAGAAAACGATGGTGGCGAGCAACAGCGCGATGCCGATCGCGTAGAGATAGATGCGCACGGCGTACTCGCGGAGCTCGGCCCGCTGGCGGGCGACGTTCCAGAGCACCTCGATGTTTCCGAAGGACTCCCCGGCGAACGTCACGTCGTGGGTGAAGTCCATGCTCTCCTCGCGCGGGGCGCCCGATTCGCTGACCCATTCGGTCAGCACGTCCCCGTTCTCGTTGGAGATGCGCACCGCCTCGACGTCCGGGTCGTTGTCGACGAGCTGGCGGATCGAGGTCTCCAGTACCGGCCGATCCTCGCTCAGCACCGCGTCGAGCGAGGTCGCCGAGAGCATCGAGACGAGCTTCTGCGTGTGCTCGCGGAAGTTCCGCTCGAACGCCGCCCGCTCGTTGTGGCGGACGAACTCTGCGGCGCCGATGCCGACGCCGAGAATGGTGCACCCGGTCACCAGCATGATCTGGCGGCGCAGTGGCCAGTTCCGGAACAGTCTGGTGAGCACGGGGAGACTCCTCTGTCGGGTAGTTCGGTGCGGCGAGATTCAGCGACCGGGCGCGTCGCCGGCGGTGTCGGGGATGGTCAGGTTGATCGTCAGCTCCGTAGGTCCGCCATCGACGCCGGCGGACGGGACCAACAGCGCGGAGGGGAGCGTGATGTTGACCACGACGCGGTTGCCCCGGCGCACGACATCGCTCGTGGCCACCGCTGCCTGCAGCGCGGGCGAGGCGGTGGCCCGCGCCGCCGCGCGCGTCGCGAGGGCGGCGCCCGGCGAGCTCCCGGCCACGCTTGCGGTGGTCGGCTCGGTCGAGGTACGAACCGCCGCCGTCTCGGCGGCCGTGTGCCCCTTGCCCTCACCGGGCTCGGCGAAGAAGACGTCGTTGTCCTCGATCGCGGTACGGATCTCGTCGTAGTCCGCGTCGCTGCCGGGGAGAAAGCCGTCGATCTTCAGGCCGGCGAGCGCCTCGGCATCGTCGATCTCGAGCAGAGAGGCCTGCAGCACCTCGAAAACCTCGGCGTCGAGTCCGGAGCGGGCGATCCACGGCTTGGTGACGTTGGGGAAGCGGACCAGCTCCCGGAGCGGCGTTCCCGCCTCGACGAGCTTCTTGAACGTCTTCTCGTTCAGTGCCCCGGCATCGAAGTCGCCCGCGGCGACGGCGGTACCGACCCGGTCGTGACGGCCGAGGTAGTCGTAGCGGCTGAGATTCGCGGCGCGGATGCCGTGCTTCTCGAGGTAGAGCTGGGAGAGAAAGCGGCCGATCGTCGAGCCCTCGTCGCCGAAGGCGAAGGAGCGGCCGACGAGATCGTCCATCGAGTCGATGTCGCTGTCGGCGGCGACGGCGATGATGCCGTAGAAGACGCGCGAATTGCCCTCGTTCTCCATCGCGAGCAGACGCAGGTTCGAGTTCAATCGCTTCGCCTCGGTGTAGGAGGCGGGTCCGAAACGCGAGAAGTCGACACGACCGTCGGTCAGGTCGGTGATGCCACGCTCGTAGTCGCGGGCGATCTGCATGCGGATGTCGACCTCGCGTCCGAGGCGCTCGCCCATGCGCCGCTCGAGCTCCCGCAGCGCCGGCTTGAACACGCGCACCATCGCCGAGGGCTTGTTGGAGCTGTAGACCCCGAAGTTCAGTCGAAGTGGGGGTTCCTGCGCGTACGCCCCGAAGGAGAGCGAGAGGGCGAGGGCGGCGGCGAGTGCGAGAGCGGCGGCACGGATCGGCATGGCGGTGCGAAGAGAGTGAGTGGTCGGGGTGTAGGGGACTGGCGGCCCCGAACGCCGATCCTGTAGCGGCTTTCGCCGAAGCGTGAAGGCGTCGACCGGTGGCGAAGGGCGAGAGGGGAGGAGCCGGAGTGAGAATTCAAGAAACGCGCCCGAGGGTCGATAGTCCGGGTCGAGAAACCCACTCCCTCGGCGCGGCACGGACGCCCGCCTACCCGAACCACCGACCGAGGCCGCCACCCGCATCGTGAACGGAACCGACCCCCGCACGAGCGTGCGTCCGGCGCGCCTCGTCGCCATTCTCGTCGGCGTCGCGGCGTTGTTCGTCGCGACGCTCGCCGCCCTCGTCTGCTACAAGAGGGGGCTGTGGCCGGGCGATATCCTTCGTCTCGACGTCGGAGAGATCTCGACGCTGCTAGTGGACACGCTGCGCGCCTCGTATCACGAGGCCCTCGCCCTCGCCCTCGCGGCGCTGAACCTCTGTTGGCTTCTGATACGCCTGTACGCCGTGCGCGAGCGTCCGGTCGACGACGGGGCCCCGAGCGCGCTCCTCGCCGCCCCCGATCAGGCAGCGAGCGCGCCGGGCGCCGACGAGGTGGACGAGGGTACGGGCGAGGGGAGGGACGAGAGCGACGCCTCCGTCCCGCACGGAAGGTTCGTGCCGGCCCCGGAGCCCTCTCCGGCGCTTCGATCGGCGAACGTCGACGCGCAGCTCGAGATCGCCACCGCAGAGCTCACCCGGCTGCGCCGCGAGCTCGCCGCCTGCCGCGAGCAGCTCGATGTGGCCAACGCCACGCGCTCGCAGTTCCTGGCGAACATGAGCCACGAGCTGCGTACGCCGATGAACGGCATCATCGGCATGACCGATTTGCTCCTCGGTGGTGAGCTCGCCCCGCGCGAGCGACGCTTCGCGCAGTCGATCGCAGTCTCCTCGAACGTGCTGCTCGGCATCATCAGCGACCTGCTCGACTTCTCCCGCATCGAGTCCGGCACGCTCCTCCTCGAGCGCTCCCGCTTTCGTATCCGCGATGCCGTCGAGGATGTCTGCGCGATGCTCGCCGGGCGTGCCCACGAGAAGGGCATCGAGCTCATGTGCTACGTCGACGACAACGTCCCACCCTTGGTCGACGGTGACGCCAGCCGTCTTCGTCAAGTGCTCGACAACCTCGTCCGCAACGCCATCGCGTTCACTGCCGAGGGCGAGGTGGTGGTGCGCGTCTCGCGCGTCGAGGAGCGTGGTGCGCGCTCGCTCTACCGCTGTGACGTGCAGGACACCGGCGCCGGCATCTCCCCGGAGATGCAGATGACGATGTTCGAGGCCTTCACCCAGGCCGACGGCTCGAGTACACGCCGTCATGGCGGACTCGGTATGGGGCTCGCGATCGTGCGCGAGCTGGTCGCCCTGATGGGCGGCGAGATCGCGTTCCGGAGCCGACTCGGGGAAGGCACGCGCTTCGGCTTCACCGTCGAGTTCGAGGACGTCGATCTCGAGCTCGAGGGGGCGGGAACGCGCCGCCCGATCCGCGGCGCACGCGTGCTAGTCGTCGACGACAACGAGACCAACCGCACCATTCTCTACCACCAGCTCTCCGGCTGGGGCGTCGATGTCGACACCGTCGAGAGCGGGGAGCGGGCGCTCGAGCGACTCGAGGAGACGACGGCGCGGGGCGAGCCCTACGATCTGCTCGTGCTCGATCTGCACATGCCCGAGATGGACGGGCTCGAGCTCTCTCGGCGCATTCGCGAGGAGCCGACCCACGCGGACATCCGTGCCTTGATGCTGACATCGGCGGTGCTCGAGCTCGCAGAGAAGGAGCTCGCCGCCCTGGGTATCGATCGCTACATCAGCAAGCCGCCCAGACAGTCGGTGCTGCACGAGTCGCTGGTCTCGCTGCTTCCCGTCGGTGAGCCAGGCGACTCGAACGATCGCTCCTCGGCGATGGATGAAGCGTCGGTGCCGCCACTCACCGGGCGTATCCTTCTCGCCGAGGACAACGTCGTGAGCCAGGATGTCGGTACGGGTCTGCTGGAGAGCATCGGCTGCCTGGTGGACGTCGCCGCCGACGGTCGTGAGGCGATCGAGCGGGCTCGAACGGTGTCCTACGACCTGATCCTGATGGACTGCCGGATGCCCGGCATCGACGGCTACGCGGCGACGCGCACGATCCGTGCCGGGGACGGGCCCAACACGAGCGTCCCGATCGTCGCGCTGACCGCCAACGCGATGCAGGGGGATCGCGAGCGGTGTCTGGAGGTCGGCATGAGCGACTACCTTCCCAAGCCCGTGCGCCGCGACGACCTGTGCGCGCTGCTTGCGCGCTGGCTCACGCCCGCCTCGGCCGATGTCGGGACGGAGGCGAGCGCCGGAGCGCCGGAGGGGACGGACACCGAGGCGAGCGCGGCGACGGATGCGGTCGCGACCGGGGACACCGAGGCCGATACGAGCGGCGAGCGTGACACGGCGGCCGACGAAGGGGCGGTGGGAGGCGCGGCGGACGAACCGACGCACGCTCCGGTGGATGAGTCGGTGCAGGAGTCGCTGTCCGAGGAC
>ENA-ORXM01002973-ORXM01002973.1-marine-metagenome-genome-assembly--contig:-NODE-2973-length-18016-cov-5.492893_pt1 | contig 18016 bp, 12 predicted proteins | sample MGYA00237867_ERZ511480 | MGnify/ENA primary metagenome ERZ511480 (study PRJEB26309, sample SAMN06266103) | marine metagenome | isolation source: Algal blade | place: United Kingdom:Sidmouth, United...
GAAGAGCGTAGAGCTTCTTCTTAAACGTAAGAAGTATATTTATTAAATAGAAAAGACACAGTTAAATGAACTATCCCAAATTATCACAAGAGCTATCACCACCTAAGCAATTCGCAGGATATGATTTACCAAGAAATTCAAATTAAAAAATCCTACCTATAACCTAAATCTCCCAAAAACTAACAAAGCCATAATTTTATCAACCTAGCTGTAAAACTCACACAGCACAAAACCCCATTTATAACTTATATCTTATAACTCCCAAAAGCTAACAAACCCATAAATTTATCGACCTAGCTAAAAAACCCACACAGCGCAAAACCCCATTTATAACTCATAACTTATATCTCATAACTCCAAAAAATAACAAAGCTATAATTTTATCAACCCAGCCAAAAAACTCACACAGCGCAAAACCCCATTTACAATTCATAACTCATAACTCCCAAAAGCTAACAAAGCCATAAATTTATCAACCCAGCCAAAATGTCCACACAGCGCAAACCCCCTCCCCTAAGACCTACTCACCTTAATTTTCAATGTCAAATCGCCTGGCAATTCAATTTCCGAACCTTCACTTAAGCCATTCACTAAATTTAAGTCATCTCCCAAAACTTCCGTTTTTATATAATCGCCAAATTGACTTACAGCGGCTTTTATATTTTCATTTTCTTCCAAACTAATATTTATACGATCTGTAACATCAAAATCACTTTCTCTTCGGATACCTTGAATTCTGTTGACCAATTCTCTGGCCATACCTTCTGCCAATAAGCTTTCTGTCAGATTAATGTCTAGCGCTACTGTAATATCTCCATCTTGAGCAACTTGCCATCCTGGAATCTCTTCAGCAGATATCTCAAAATCACTTAAGGCCAAATCAAAAGATTCTCCATTTACATTTAAATTATATTGTCCTGATTTTTCTAGATCAGCGATGTCTTCTTGTGTAAATGCAGCGATCAATTTACCAGCATCCTTCATTTGTTTACCTAACTTCTTCCCTAAAGTTTTAAAATTAGGTTTAACTTTCTTTTTGATAACTCCAGAGGCATCTTTGAGATAATCAATACCCTTGACGTTTACTTCGTGCAACACTAGGTCTTCAACAGCCTTGACTTGTTCTTCAAACTTTTGATCCAATACAGGCAATAATACTTTTGTTAATGGTTGTCTTACTCTTAGTTTTTCTTTTTTACGCAAGGATAAAACCAAAGATGAAATACGTTGCGCATAATTCATTCTTTGCTCGAGATCTTTATCAATAGCAGCTTCATTTACTTCTGGATACAAGGTCAAGTGCACTGAAACATTTTCTTCCTGTTGTGTAGCTTCATTCAAGTTTTTATACATCCAATCTGCAAAAAATGGTGCAACTGGCGCCATCAGTTTAGAAATAGTTTTTAAGCAAGTATATAAGGTCTGATATGCAGCAATTTTATCTGCAGTATAATCACCTTTCCAAAAACGTCTTCTACATAATCTAACATACCAGTTACTCAAATGATCCTCTACAAAACTTTGAATTTTTCTAGAGGCGCGAGTAGGCTCATATTCCGCATAGTCGATTTCAACTTCTTTGATCAATGAATTCAATAATGATATAATCCATTTGTCAATTTCCGTTCTGTGCTCTAATGCAATTTCCTTTTCTTCAAAACTAAAACCATCGATATTCGCGTAAAGCGCAAAAAACGAATATGTATTATAAAGTGTCCCAAAGAATTTTCTTTTGACCTCTTCAATACCTGCTATGTCGAATTTTAAATTATCCCATGGATTGGCATTAGCCATCATATACCATCGTGTAGCATCAGCACCGTGCTTGGCTAAAGTTTCAAATGGATCTACAGCATTGCCTAAGCGTTTAGACATTTTTTGCCCGTTCTTATCCAATACCAAGCCGTTAGAAACCACATTCTTAAATGACACACCATCGAAAACCATCGTTGCAATGGCGTGCAAAGTATAAAACCATCCCCTTGTCTGATCTACTCCTTCAGCAATAAAATCTGCTGGGAAATTTCTTTCAAACTTTTCTTTATTTTCAAATGGATAGTGCCATTGTGCATAAGGCATCGATCCAGAATCAAACCACACATCAATCAAATCTGATTCCCGTATCATCTTTTCTCCTGCGTCAGAAACCAAAATGACTTTATCAATATATGGCTTGTGCAAATCAGGTGGCGTCTCTTGGCTTAAGCCCAAAGTCTTATTCGCTTTTTCAATTTCATTAGCTAATTCTTCAATTGAGCCTATGCATATTTCTTTTTCGCCATCTGCCGTCCTCCAAATTGGTAATGGAATACCCCAAAATCTAGATCTCGATAAATTCCAATCCATCAAATTTTCCAACCAAACTTGAAAACGTCCAGTACCTGTATTGGCGGGTTTCCAATTGATTGTTTTATTGAGCTCAGCCATTCGCTCACGCATAGACGAACTTTTGATAAACCAACTGTCTAATGGATAGTACAAAACAGGTTTGTCTGTTCTCCAACAATGCGGATAACTGTGTTCGTACTTTTCAACCTTAAAGGCTTTATTTTCTTTTTTAAGTTTGACTGCAATTCTTAAATCAGTAGATTCAAATCCATCAACAGCGCGCTCTTCATCAGAATAATATTCAGCGCGTACATAATCGCCACCAAACTCCCCTACTTCTTCCACAAACTTACCTTGCAAGTCAACCAAAGGCATTAACTCCTTACCACGTCTTACCAATATAGAGGGTACATTATTCTGTTGGCAAACACGGTAATCATCCGCTCCAAAGACAGAAGCTGTATGCACGATACCTGTTCCATCTTCCGTGGAAACGAAATCACCCAAAATTGCTCTGAAAGCATCTCCCTCTTCGGGTTGAACATATGGCGTCAATTGCTCATAATGTATACCTTCTAACTCGGTCCCACTCATCGTTTTTATCACCTTGTAAGGAATGAGTTTGCCAGAAGGATCATAATCCTCTATAGCTATTTCTTTAGCTTCTTCTTTAAAATATTTTTTAATTAAATCAGTGGCTATTATAACAGTTACTGCTTCTTTGGTGTAGGCATTAAAAGTTTGAACTAGAGAATATTCAATTTTTGCACCCAAAGCAACTGCACAATTTGAAGGTAATGTCCAAGGCGTAGTTGTCCATGCTAAAAAGAAGACATCATTAGGATGGCCCTCATACAAATATTCTGATTTTTCATTTCTCACTAATTTAAACTGTGCCGTGATTGAAATATCTTTGACATTTTTATAGCACCCCGGCATATTTAATTCGTGAGAACTTAAGCCGGTGCCTGCAGCTGGAGAATACGGTTGAACCGTATAACCTTTGTACAATAAATCTTTGTTGTACAACTGACTCAAAAGCCACCAAACCGATTCTATGTAATTATTATCAAAAGTGATATAGGGATTTTCAAGATCAACCCAATAACCCATTTTTCGTGTGATGTCATCCCATTGATCCTTAAACTGCATTACCGTTGTCCGACACTCTTGATTATATTGTTCGACGGTAATCTTTGTTCCAATATCCTCCTTGGTAATACCTAGTCTTTTCTCGACATTTAATTCAATAGGCAGACCATGTGTATCCCATCCTCCTTTTCTTTCGACACGCTGGCCTTTCATGGTATGAAATCTGCAAAAGATATCCTTTACAGTTCTTGCCATCACATGATGAATCCCTGGTTTCCCATTTGCTGAAGGAGGGCCTTCATAAAAAACATAAGTATTATCCTCAGGTCTCTCCTGAATACTCTTGTCAAATATCTTTTCGGTGTCCCAAAATGCCAGAACTTCCTTGTCTATCTCTGGTAAATTTAATCCCTTGAACTCTCTGTACTTTGCCATTTTTTATAAAATATATGCGAATATAAAAAGGAGCCCTAGAAATAAGGCTCCTTTAAAATCTAAAATTATTTTCTAGGCCTTAGAATTACTTCTTAAGCCCAATTTCTCTCAATCTTTCGTCCAAATACTCCCCTGCCGTCGTATTTTCATATGCTAGAGGCCTATCCTCCGTCACACAACTTTCCAAACAAGTTAAATCCATCTCACTTTTTGGATGCAAGAAAAACGGAATGCTTAATCTAGGTACATGCCACTGGTGCCTCGGCGGATTAACTACTCTATGCGTTGTTGACTTCAAATAATTATTAGTCAACCTTTGAAGCATATCACCGACATTAATTACAATCTCATTTTCTTCTGGTGTGATGTCTAACCACTCCCCCTCTGCATTCAACAATTGTAAACCTCCTGCAGAAGCACCCACCAACAATGTTATCAAATTAATATCTTCATGCTGCTCCGCTCTTATCGCTGATGCAGGCTCTTGTGTTATAGGTGGATAATGTATTGTTCGCAATATGCTATTGCCTTTTTCGATATGACCGTCAAAGTACTTTTCATCCAAGCCTAAATAAAGTGCAATGGCTCTTAATAAAGCGCCACCTGAATTTTCAAAAGCCTTATACAAATCTTTGCCTAATGGGCCAAAATTTGGTACTTCTGGAACTTGAACATTGTCAGGGTACAATGCTTTCATAGGATCATCCGCATCTACGTATTGTCCAATTTGAAAAAACTCTTTAAGGTCAGCAACCTGTGATTGTTTGGCATGTTCTTTTCCAAAAGATGTATAGCCACGTTGTCCTGCTAGACCACGCACTTCATACGATCTTTTGAGATCAACATTTAGAGAAAAGAATTCTTTTGAAGCTTTATAAAAGTCATCTACAATTTGTTTTGAAACACCATGATTGACGACGCCTACAAAACCTACTTCATGAAATGCTTTACCTATTTCTTGAACAAATTCTGCTCTTTGACTTTCATCACCGTCGACAAACTTTGCAAGATCCACAACCGGGATTGTTCGTTTACTCATTTTAAAAGTTTTTAATAGAATAGCTAAGATAAAGATTTATCGCCTTTTAGGCTTGTATTTAGCCATTTCCAATAGCTTCTGGTTATCAACAAACGCTATAAGATCTTGAAGGTTCATTTCTGGATTGCGACGCATAAATGATTTAACAATTTGTAACCCTATGAAATTTGCAGTTTTACCTGGCGCTTCAGGAGGCATGCCTGGAGAATGCGGAGACGGATTGAGGTATTTATTAATTTCAAAAAAATTTGTTTCATACATCAAATTTTTTTCTAAAAAGTAACTCCAAATCTCTAATTCATTGTTTTTGAGCCATTCCGCTTGTTTTAAAGAATGCTCCATAATGATAGTATCATGCGATTCAGGTAAAAAATGTTCTAGCAAATATAACTCCTTACCATTATGAATCATTTGATCAATAAACCGCTTACCTGCAGCTTCTCCTAAAATGTCTTTTGCAATAACCGTCATCGATTTACTGATGATATGATCTCTATTATATGTACGTACAAGATAGTTTGAAAAAGAAGGATTTTTAGGGTCTACTCTTTTATAATTAAAGTCTGAACCAAGAAACAAATCTAATCCTATACCAATACCATCTCTAGCATTAGGCTGTGGTCTTTGCACTTCGTTAAAAATGAAAGATTGGTATCCAAACTCTGAATTTAATGTGTAAAATACAGGTTCCTTATACTTAGGAAAATAATATTTGAGAAAGCCTAAACCACGAGCTAATCCTTTTTCTATATCAGATAAATCATCAAACTCATTTTCAATTTTTTCTTGAAGATTGCGCATGTTTTTATCCTGCAAAAAATTGGTTACCGTGAGCTCAAAAGTATCTCTATCGGGGTTGTAAAATCCTGTCAGTTGATTAAAATACAATTCAGTAAATGCAGGATAAGAAGCATACAACTCATTGAGTCCTTCAGAAACCTTGAGTGTGTCTATATCGAATAGAATTTCATCATACCTAATCAATTCTACATTCACATCTATATCTGAAATATCGGGTAGATTTCTTTTTGTCGAATTATCAGAGCCACAAGATGCCAATAGACCAATGACAATTGTCGCACATACAAATTGGCAACATTTTCTAAAAGTTAATTTCATAATTACTTAACGATGGTTAATTAATATAAATTTTAGAGCCACTTAAGATAAATACTTTCCCACGATAGGCATTCTGCGACCCATCCCAAAAGCTTTAGATGATACTCTTAAAACCGGAGCGGTTTGATATCTCTTAAATTCATTTATATTAACCAATCTCAGAATACGCTTGACCAGTTTTTCGTCAAATCCCATATCTACAATCTCTTTAGGTCCTTTTCTTTCTTCAATATATTGGTATAGAATTTTGTCTAGAATGTCATAATCTGGCAAGCTGTCTGAATCTTTTTGATCAGGCCTGAGTTCAGCAGAAGGCGGCTTGGTAATAGAATTGCGCGGAATCACTTCACTATCCTTATTGATAAATTCTGCCAATTCAAAAACCTGCGTTTTATAAACATCTCCTAACACAGATATCCCTCCAGCCAAATCACCGTAGAGTGTACCATACCCTACTGCCATTTCACTTTTATTGCTAGTGTTTAAAAGTATGTTACCAAACTTATTAGAATAAGCCATGAGCAAAGTTCCTCTGACTCTGGCTTGGATATTCTCTTCTGTCACATTAAAGTCTAAACCTTCAAATGCAGGATTTAATTTTTCTAGGAAAGCATCATAAACATCTTTGATGGCTATAATATCATATGTGATTCCGAGATTTTCAGCAAGTTGTCTTGCGTCATTTACCGAATGGTCTGATGAAAACTGAGAAGGCATTAAAATGACTCGGACGTTATCTTTACCTAAAGCACGTGTCGCTAATACACATGTTACTGCAGAATCTATTCCACCCGACAAACCCAAGATGGCTTTCTTAAACCCTAATTTTCCAAAGTAATCTTTAATCCCACAGATAATAGCATCATGAATTTCTAGCGTATTGTTTTTTTCTTGCTCATCATGACGCTCACCTTTCAAAACATCCTCAAGTTGAAAAACTTCTATGGCTTCTTTAAAATAGGGCATCTCCCTATGTATTACACCATTTGGAGAAATCACAGTTGAGCCGCCATCAAAAATTAATTCTGTTTGTGCGCCAACATTGTTACTGTAGAAGATTGGAATTTTATAACGATCCACGTTTGCTTTTAAAACTTTAATTCTCTCCTCCGCATGATTATATGAAAAAGGAGACGCAGAAACATTAATGACAAAGTCGGGCTTTTCTTTGATTAATATATCTAGTGGACAGATTTGATACAAAGGATTTTCATTTCCTATATTCCAAATATCTTCACATACTGTCAAGGCAATTTTGTATCCTTTATATCTTAGTGTCGAAAATTGAGTAGCGGGTTCAAAATAGCGGTACTCATCAAAAACATCGTAGGTTGGTAAAAGTGCTTTGTGTTGTATATGTTTGGTTTCTCCATCAGATAAGAATACTACAGAATTATATAAATCTTTTCCCTCAACAACAGGATTAACCGTAGGTGTACCGAAAACAAGAGCTATCTCTTTTGAAACTTCAGCTAATTCTTTAACACTCTCGTCTATTTGTTTTATAAAGTCTTCAAATTCCAAAAAATCCCTTGGCGGATAGCCACAAATAGCTAACTCTCCAAAGATGACAATATCAGCGCCTTTTTCTTTTGCACTGAGGGCGTATTCTTTCATTTTCTGAACATTTCCAGTAAAGTCACCAATCAAGTAATTAAGCTGTGCAATAGCAATTTTCATATATCATCGTTAATTGACCGCAAATTTAAGCGAGTTAATTGATTTATGCTAAATCTTGTTTTGACTCAATTTAAACGATGTTCCTTTTTTCTATCTAAATTTGCTACATAAATTCAGGCTTTGAAAAACAACCTATATATATTAAGTGCACTTTTTCTTCCTCTTTTGGGCTATAGCCAAATTAATTTCACTCAAGAAAGTTGGTCTGAAATTAAAAAGAAAGCCCGCTTAGAAAACAAAGCCATTTTTGTAGATATATATACCAAATGGTGTGGACCTTGTAAGAAATTAGATAAAACAACTTTTCAAGATGTAGAGTTAGGCACATATATGAATACGCATTTTATAAATGTTAAATGGGATGCAGAAAGTATTGACTACCAACAAATAGCCAGAGCGCATGGCATTGCATCTTATCCAACGTTAATTTTCATGGACCATAATGAAGTCGAACACAAGCGCATTGTGGGTTATCAAAATAAATCAAGATTATTTAAACAATCCAAAGACATTATAAAGTTTCTAACCACCGATTTTGCAAGTATTTCTAAGGCGCTTATAGCATCTAATAACAAGGAAGAAATTGAATTCTTCTTGATGGATAACAAAGGGTTAAACTTTAAATCCAAAGATGAAGTGTTTGATGTTTATTTTGAAAGCCTTAGTTCGAAAGATGCACTTTCAGGCGATGAGTTAGAAATACTTATTGATAACTTGAAGAATGTTACACATGTAGAAAAAGCTGTTTTAAATTTGCCTACAGGCAGACCTAAGGGTATCGATGAAATGCGTAAAAAAGTCAGATATCAATCCATTATTAAAGCTGTCATTACAGCAGGCATAGAGAACACTACAAAATATAAGCAGCTTGAAAGTTTTGAGAAATACCTTGACTTAAACTATCAGTTTGCCAAAAAAATAAATTCCTTAAGCAAGGGAGAGTTTGCCTTGAATGATAATATAGATTACCGATTGACATTCTACAGTAAGCATAAAATGAAGGAAAAGTATGTTGCATTTGTTGACGAAGTGATTAAGGAAAAAATTACACCTTTCTCTCCAGAAAAAGTAAAATCGGAAGACCACGCTGTGCAAAGTATTATAAAAAAACTTTCAGACACAAGTCAAAATAATCCATCTGTAGCCAATGGACGATCCATCTTAAAGCAAAGATCTCAATCTTTTAAGAAAGCCACATTGCTGAATACGATAGCTGCGAATCTCTATTCATTTTTTGGTGATGATGTAAATTTGAGAAAGTCTTTAAATTATGCGGAGTTGGCCACTGCATATCTTGACATTCCAGAAGCTCGACTCACTAGAGCCAAGGTATTGAATAAATTAGGTCAAAGCAACAATGCCATCACTCAAGTTGATCTTGGCCTACAATCACAACTTTTAGACTGGCGTATTAAGTCTGATTTATTAGGATTAAGAAAATCAATTTCCAAGTAAATGAAAAACCTCAGCTACCTTTATATAATTCTACTTTTTTCAATTTTAGCTTGTGCGTCTCAAAAGAAAATTGTGAAACCGCCAGCTCCTGGAAAGGCAGTTGCCCCTTCAACTAAAACAGAAAACACAATCTCTATATTTCATATGGGACTGATTGATTATTATATTATAGACAGTACAACTACTTCTATGGCTTCCGCGAAAAAAATAATTGATGCCATGTCTTCTCAGATTAAATATGACATCATCTATGATACCAAAAGTATTGTGACACTGCGCTACAATGCGGATGGCACAATTAACAATAAGATTTTATACAATTACTCTGATGGTGCTTTGTATGAATACATTTATAATTATAATGAAATTTACTACTGTAAGATCGGCACTTATTTAAATGAACAACATAGTGAGCGAGAGGCACAGTATTTAGATAAAATTTTTATAAAAAATTCAGCAGCTGATAAAATTATATTCGGTTACAAATGCAATCAAATAACTATTAAAGATCCCATTATCAATAATAAAATATTGGCAGAAGTTTTTATCTCAAGAGATATACCTTATGTCAATAGAGGATTTGGACAAATTGGTTCTGTTTTAAATGGACTTCCACTAGAAACGACAATGACCGTTCAAGGTGTAAAAATGCGCACAGGTGCTCTTAATCACAGAAATGATTCTTCATTAGCTAAATTTTTAGAACCTAATCTTAGTACATCCACAGAATTAGATGTTGATGCATTTAGAAACTTAAAGGAATCCTATCGAGCATACTGAGACAAGTGTCATCACTTTACTAATATCAATTATTTCAATTAATGAAAAGAAAATTTTATTGCGTAGATTATCCGCGCTAAGCTTAGGTAAATACAAAACCTATTTTTGATATTAAGTCCTATCTATATTATTGATTTTATTATTTTACTTGGAGCTGTCCGAGGAATAATTTTTGCATATGTTTTAATTTTCAAACCCCTACGCAATAAAAAAGCAAGCCGTTTTTTAGGTCTTTTTTTAATGGACTTTGCTGCCAATTGTATCTATTTTACATTAGAAACGCTTGGATTAAGATAATTATTTGCTCTCAAAAGATCTAGCTAATTTATATATGGACCCTGATGCTGCAAAAAGGTCTTTACATCAATACAGTGCAAATTCAAATATATCATTAAAAGGCTTTACCGGTCGATATGTTAGTGGCGAAGAAGTATTAAGTAATACAAAGTCGGGCGATTTTTTAAAAATAGAACACGACCCTTATCTTAGCAGTTTGGTCTACCCTAGCTATGCTAATACTTTTTTCTACAGGTATTTTGATGGGAAATTAATTTTCAATGACAAGGGGCTCACTTATAATTACAATGGTACACCTCATAACTATATACAACAAAAAGACTAAGTTTTACACATTAGCATTGACTTTTAAGCGCTCTACACGAGTAAATGGCTATAAAATATTATCGTTTTTTTCTATTTATGTTTTATAGATAGACTCGCTCAAATAATTTGATTAATTGCCATATATTCGGCTGCATAATGAGTTTCGTAGTATCCGCAAGAAAATATCGACCACAAAATTTTGATGAGCTTATAGGGCAAGATCATATCGCACAGACACTGAAAAATGCGTTAAAAAATGACAAATTGGCTCATGCCTTCTTGTTCTCTGGACCAAGGGGTGTTGGCAAAACCACAAGTGCTCGGATTTTAGCAAAAGTATTAAACTGCCAAAATCTTCAAGATAATTATAAAGCTTGTGGAGAATGTGATTCTTGCAAGGCATTTGTTGACAATGCGAGTTTTAATATATTCGAATTAGATGCCGCGTCTAATAATAGTGTAGAACATATAAGGGCACTAAACGAGCAAGTGCGTTTTCAACCACAACAAGGCTCATACAAGATTTATATTATTGATGAGGTTCATATGCTTTCACAAGCAGCTTTCAATGCCTTTTTGAAAACTTTAGAAGAACCTCCACCCTATGCTAAATTTATTTTAGCAACCACGGAAAAGCATAAAATTATTCCCACAATACTTTCACGTTGTCAAATATTTGACTTTAGAAGAATTCAAATCAAAGACATTGTAAAGCAACTGGACAATATAGTCAAAACTGAAAAAAGAAAAATAGACCAAGAAGCATTACACCTTATCGCTCAAAAGGCTGACGGAGCGATGAGAGATGCCCTTTCTATTTACGATAAAGTTGTCAGTTCGGTAGAAGGAAAAATAACTTATAAAGAAGTTGCCGAAAACCTCAATGTCTTAGATTACGATTACTATTTCAAATTAGTTGACGCTGCATTAAAAGAAGATCTGACAACGATAATGCTCATGTTTGATGACATCGTTAAAAAGGGATTTGAAACAGAGCAGTTTGTTTTGGGTATGATGGAACATTTGCGCCAGCTACTCTTAGTTAAAGATTTAAAAACTGCAGCCATTTTAGATATCAGTGATAGTTTGACGAGTCGATATGAAAAGCAAGCCTCGCTTACAAGTGATTCTTTTTTATTGACGAGTTTGTCGATATTAAATCGCACAGACATCGATCTACTCAGATCTCAAAATAAAAGACTTTCTGTTGAGATAGCTTTGAGCAAAATGGCATTTATGAATAGAGTTGTAGATAAAAAAAAAGATAGCGCTGTAGTTTCAAAACCTTTAATGAGTGCCTCACCTACTAAGCAAACGGTACACAAGGCTGTCATTCCCATCAAACCAGAGCAGATAATTTCTAAAGCCCAAAAGGACGAAAGAAAGTCCCCGAAACAATCTGCAAGTCTGCCAGAAAAAAGCAAGTTAATAGGCAAGGTCGATATGATGGGTCCGAAAGTGACATCAGATATTGAATCCTTATTAAAGTCTATTGAAAAAGAAGAAAGAGATAAAGAAAGAGATAGTAAGCAATTTACTATTGAAAACGTAGTAGATATTATTAAAGATTATAGCGGTACCGTAAGTTCTAACTCTGTTAAATCAGCGCTTAACAATATAAAAATAGAACTAAAAGAAGATGATATCAAAGTATTATCACCTACACAAATCTATTTAGATTTTATAAAACAAGAATTAAGACTTATAGAAGAAATTCATTCTGCATTTCCCAATAAGGACATAAAAATAATTTTTCAAGTCAGTGAGGAGACATTTCCAGACTATGAACCTCCCAAAAAACCGAAACACCTGACAACAAATGAAAAGTATGAAATGTTATGTACTAAAAATAAATATCTGAAAAAGCTGATCGAAGAGTTTAAGTTAAAGTTAAACAATCAGTAACTTAGGATCAAAACTGATCAACATGAGCGATAAAGCAATTTGGTATCTTGAAAACATTGATGTTGGAGGCATTTTTTGTCCCAAGAAAATGGATGGCAACATGAGTGATCATCATAAAAAAGATGTCAAAAAAGATGATTATGTCTATCTACCAGATCAAGAAAGTGATAAAATTTACTTTATCACCTCTGGAAGAATTAAAATAGGATCATACGCAGACAATGGAAAAGAAATTACCAAGGCTATTTTAGGTAAAGGTGAAGTCTTTGGTGAGTTATCGCTTTTAGGCGAACAAAAGAGACGAGACTATGCTTTAGCTGTAGAAGATACCCAAATTTGCAGTGTATCGACTGTTGAAATGAAGAACCTCATCAAAGGTCATAGTTCGCTAAGCATGTTTTTTATGAAAATGATGGGTTCAAAAGTCATTGAAATGGAAAATAGGTTAGAATCTTTAGTTTTTAAAGATTCAAGAAGTAGGATCGTAGAATATTTAGCAGAGTTAGTCAGAAAGAGAGGACAAAGAGTAGGTTACGAGTGGGTAGTTAGAAATTTTATAACACATCAAGAAATTGCCAATCTCACTGCAACATCAAGACAAACAGTCACCACTGTATTAAATGAATTGAGAAATAGTGAGATCATTACTTTTAACAGAAAAAGACTTTTGGTGAGAGATCTTGATAAACTAACTGCTGAAATAAAATAGTGCTCTACAAGTCATTAATCAAACCATTACTTTTCAATTTAGACCCTGAAAAAGCGCACCACATAAGTACGCGTCTATTTAAGATTATACTCTCAATTCCAATTCTGAGCCATATAATCAGATCATATTTTCATTACGATCATGAAAGTCTATCCAAAACGGTTTTTGGCTTGCACTTTAAAAATCCAATTGGATTAGCAGCAGGCTTTGACAAAGACGGGAAGTATTATAAGACTATGTCAGCACTAGGGTTTGGGTTTATTGAAATAGGAACTGTAACTCCTGTGGGTCAAGAAGGCAATCCGAAACCAAGAATGTTTAGACTACCTAAAGATAGCGGACTTATAAACCGCATGGGCTTTAACAATGAAGGCGTTGATGCGATGGTCGAAAGACTAAAAAACAGAAAAAAAAGCACTTTGATTATAGGTGGAAATATTGGTAAAAACAAACTAACACCTAATGAAAAAGCCATCGATGACTATGAAATTTGCTTTCACAAATTATATCCGTACGTAGATTATTTTGTTGTTAATGTCAGCTCTCCAAATACCCCTGACTTGAGATCACTTCAGGACAAAGAACCCTTAACAAAATTGTTATCGCATATTGTTTCCCTGAGAAAGGAAAAAGAAAAATACAAACCTGTCTTATTAAAAATCGCTCCCGACTTAAGCGATGGTCAAATAGATGATGTTCTAGACATTTTGAAAGCACAAAATATTGATGGCATAATTGCAAGCAATACAACCATCTCTAGAGCGGATTTAAAAACAAGTGAACCCCGCATTTCGAAAATCGGTAATGGTGGACTTAGTGGCAAACCTTTGCAAGCCAGAGCCTTACATGTCGTCAAATATATTAGGCAAAAAAGTCCTAGTATTCCTATAATTGGTGTAGGTGGAATTTCTGAATCTAAACATGCCTCACTAATGCTAAATGCAGGTGCAGATCTTGTGCAAGTCTACTCTGGTATGGTCTATCAAGGCCCCTCTTTTATAAAACGCATAAAAAAACACCTCACGCGTTCCTAAATATTTAGGGTATTTTACAAATACACAATTGCTTGCTATTAATGACATTTTATATATGTAACATTCATATATCCTCTAGTTATCATCCAATTACAGATATAGTATTTTTGTCATAACAAGACTACCTTTTTATCACAGTTATTCTTAAGTACTAATCATATGATAAAAAATCACTATGGTATCTTTTTTGGCTTTAAGTAATTACTCATATATAATATAATGCAAGAATTACTCTACTTTAATAACCAAAACTCGATTTTAGATTATGATTAAAGATGATAATCAAAACATATTGACAGACCTGAGATTATGGCTTGTCGTTATGTTTTCAGTCGCCCTTTTGAGCTTTCTTATCTTAAGTTACCCAGCGTAATAAAAATAAGACTAAACACAAAGGAATTTCTGAGATTGAGAAAAAACTGCCACATAGTTCATAGAATTATGTGGCTTTTTACTTTTAAAGCCTACTTTTAATTCTCATAGACTGCTAACATGAATAATACAATAGAAATAAAAAATCTCCATAAATCTTATGGACTAACAAAAGTCTTGCATGGTATCGATCTACACATTTCTACGGGCCAAGTCATTGGTTATATCGGTCCCAATGGTGCAGGCAAATCTACAACAGTCCGGATCTTAGCTGGTTTAGATGGTTCTTTTAGCGGGGATGTATACGTTAATGGCATAAGTATAAAAGAAGATCCCATAGCTGTAAAAAAAATCATTGGTTATATTCCTGAGGTAGCTGAATTATATGAAGTTTTGACCCCTATGGAATTTTTAACCCTAATGGGAAAGCTTCATGGTTTAAGCGAATCTGTGACCCAGCAAAGAGCCATAGATATGTTAGGGCATTTTGGTTTAACAGATCATCTTAATAATAGGATGGATACATTTTCTAAAGGCATGCGACAAAAAGTGCTTATCACTTCAGGCTTGTTGCATAATCCACAAATCATTTTTATGGATGAACCCTTAACTGGTCTCGATGCTAATGCCGTTATGATGGTCAAAGAAATTATTTCCAAGCTGGCATCTGAAGGCAAAACTATATTTTATTGTTCTCACATGATGGATGTTGTCGAGAAGGTTTCTGATCGCATAATTTTAATCAACCAAGGTCAGATCATTGCGGATGGTTCTTTTGCAGAATTGAAAAGGCAACATAACGATTCACTTGAAAATGTTTTTGCAAATCTCACAGGTCAAGAAGGCCATTCAGGAAGAGCAGACAGCTATTTAAAAAGTCTGAATCAAGATGGATAAATTATTAGTAAAGTTTGCATTACTTTTTTCTCCTCTATTGAAAAAATCTGGGATTCAGCCAGAGGCCTTAGAAATTATTTTATTGACGAAATTAAAAATGGATGGTAGAAGATCCAATTCATTTAATAGAGGATTCAATAAGGGGGACAGAAGTGACGGGATATTTATTTTAATTGCTGTTAATTTTCTTATGAGTGCGTTTACACTCATTTTAGTTTCAAAATTTGATCTGGCTGTAACAGGACTCAGTTTTTTTCTGTCCATCTATATTGTCATTTTGACCTTTACTTTAATTTCTGAATTTACAGAAGTTATATTAGACGTAAAAGATAATTTCATACTCTTACCCCGGCCTGTAAATGACAAAACGATAAGTGCATCTAGAATCCTACATGTGTTTATTTACCTTTTCAAAATAATGATACCCTACTCTATTCCAGGCATCATTTACGTTGTGATAAATTATGGACTTGGAGCGACCCTGATTTTCTTTTTTCAAATGATTCTTTGCACAGTTATTTCTTTGCTTATCGTTAACCTGATTTATTTGGCTCTAGCCAAATATGTTTCAAGTCAAAAATTTAAAGATGTCTTAGGTTATTTTCAGATTGCATTTTCTATGCTCATTTTTGCGGGTTACTACGCATTACCCAATCTATTTGATTTTGAGAAAGCCGCTGATTTAAATATTTTAGACAAATGGTGGGCGTTACTAATTCCAGGATCATGGGCAGCGAGTTTAAATCCACTCATCTTAGATTTTAATACTTCCACAATGTGCGTTGCGCTATCTGCGATCGCATTTTTACTCCCTTTAACTAGCGTGTATCTCATTTTTAATGTCTTCGCCAAAAACTTTAATCAAAGATTGGTCAGCATCGCTTATGGAGGCAGTAATAGAGAGCAGGCAAATAAGACAACGAGCCAAACTTCTAAAAACAAGTTGAGAGATTTTTGGGCAGCAAAAATCACAGCTTCACCTGAGGAAGAAGAAGTCTTCAAACTGAGTTGGAATTTGACTGGAAGAAATCGCACGTTCAAATTAAGGACATATCCTGTTTTTGGAATGCTACCCGCATTCTTTATCTATTTAGCTTTGGACAAAGGAGATACTGTTGCAGAAAGAGTCAACAATTTCGAACAAGGCTCCATGTATGTCACACTTATTTATATGTCGATATTTGGGATACTCACACCTCTAATTAATTCGCAATTTTCTGACAACCCAAAAGCTTCTTGGATTTATAATTTAATACCAACCAAAACTGCAGGACCCATGCTCTTGGGTAATCTCAAGTGTATTCTTGTAAAATTTGGTTTCCCCATTATTATCCTTTCCACAATAACAATCTTAATGGTATGGGGCGTTGATAAATTTGATTCGGTACTCATAGGCATGATTAATACTATACTATTTTCCTTATTTTTTGTTTTATGGAAAATGAAGAGAACTCCTTTTTCAATTCCTTGGCAAGATCAATCTAAAGGTTCTCAAACAACTAAACTATTTATATTCATGTTTTTATTAAGTGTGCTTGGTTTAGCTCATTATTTATTATTAAAACAACCTATAATTCTTTGGAGTATTGGTGCCGCTGGCCTGTTTTTAATTATTGTATTATACAAATATTTGAATCGTGTAAGTTGGAATGAAATTGTATCTTAAGGCTTAAATTTACGTACACCATGACGACAATCTATAACTTTCTATTCGTTTTAGTGAGTTAAGTGAAATTATTCCTTTAGCTATCTTGTCTGGCAAGTTAGAAGAAGTGCAAGAGCATTTACAGGTTCAAACTGAAACTGAAAATTTACTAAAAGGGAATAAAGAAAGTTTAGAGAAAATAGAATCTTTTATCGAGAAGTTGTTTAACAATCCACCTGAACCAGAAAACAGTTCAATGTCTCTTAAAGATAAATTGTTTTATTATGATAAAGCACAAAAATTAGGGGTAGAATTATTTGCTGAAAATGAAACTATTAATGAATTAGATTTTACACACGATATTACTAATTCAGATAAAAAGTTAATTAAAGATTCTATTACTTTAATTTATTCTCAATCTCAAGATCAGATAGAAGCAAATATCAATGATTTTAATCTAATTAAAAATAAATTAGATGCAATGGAGGATTCAAAAATGAAAATAGATGCTGATCAAAAACAAGAAGATATTTTGAGATTATCTGCAACAATGGGTGGCTATAAGAGAGACGTAAAAGAAAATTTGGAACTCATTGGGAAAAACAAAGGAAAAATAGAAACCAATAATCAAGCGATAATTAGAATAACAACTCAATTAAGCAATTTGATTAAAAAAGCTGAAATAAATAGTGAGAACAAAAAGAAAATAGCTAAGAGTGAAGAATACTTAAAAGTTCTAAACCTGTTTGTTAAAGATCAAAAAAATAAGAAGAAAGATAGTTTAGCTAAAAGTGTGCTAAGTGAAATGCAAAAGCTTATGCACAAACTTAACCAAAATTCAGAGGATAAACAATTTATCACTGATGTAGAAGTTTCTAATCTTTCTGATAGTAATGGAATGAAGGTTACATTATTTAATGCAG
>ENA-ORXM01002974-ORXM01002974.1-marine-metagenome-genome-assembly--contig:-NODE-2974-length-18009-cov-3.512492_pt1 | contig 18009 bp, 17 predicted proteins | sample MGYA00237867_ERZ511480 | MGnify/ENA primary metagenome ERZ511480 (study PRJEB26309, sample SAMN06266103) | marine metagenome | isolation source: Algal blade | place: United Kingdom:Sidmouth, United...
CTAAGAGAAGTGGCATAGGAGTTTTAATGATATCTAAGAGTTAGAGCTTCGGTGTCGTTTCTTTATGAATCAATACGGCAATGAGAGTTTGATAAGGACTAGTATAAAATCACAGATATTAATGAGTCTTTGGCAAATATTGTACTTTGGCTTGGGCTGATCCAAATTTGTTTTCAACCTTATAGATGAAATATTTTTTAGATTTAGGATCGATATCAAATCTTACTTCTATATCAATAAACCATTGACCATTTTCTAATCTTATACACTTTTGATCTTGACGAACTTTTAGGCCTTGACTTGATAAGACTTCGCACTTGGTGATAGGGGAGTTATTTTTGATGAGATCATTAAGCTTAAAATGCTCTACATGAACGAACTTAACTCTTCTGACTTCATCTTCAACTTTAGGAGCCAAAGGAAGTTGAACTAATTTTCCAGCTTTATTTCGTGAGTTTGCTCGTTTGAAATGATAAGTGGCAGGATCTGACCATCCATCAATATCTTTGACCCGAATTTTAAAAAATATTTCCTCTTCTTTTGTTAGGCCATTGACTGAAATATCTACTTTCCAATCCATTGATGAATTTTCTTGATAACATAAACCAGATTTACGAATTTTTACTCCCGATGATTCAACAACTTGGCAATGAGTGATCTCATTATTTTCAATATCACTTATGGAAATTGGAAGGATTTTTACAAATGGTTTTTCAAAAAACTCCACCTTATCTTCAATGACAGGAACAAAACCTTTATATCCCATATTTCTCTTGTTGGTTATAAAGAGTTCTCTGGAATCGCTAAGTTTTTTGATGTATTTTGAAAACCTAGACTCAAGGCTGGAATCACTTTGAATTTTTGATAAGATTTTTTCATAGTACACGAAATCATTTTGTACAAATGATTGTATTATTTCATTTAAATAAGTTAGACCAGAATCACTTTTCTCAATGTTTAAAAATGATATTAGTGCACAACTATATCTATAAAACTTGAAACCTGAAGAGTATTGAGAGTTAATTATTTTCGTGATGTCTAACTTTTCTTCATCTGTTTTAATCATCCTCGATAACTTACTCCTAAAGCGTAAACCATCAAGGTGACTTCCAGTTAAAAGCTCAGCTATTCCTTCTTCAAACCAAGGCATTTTTGACTCTTTATAAAATTTTGTATTTCCCCAGTTACCGTGATTTAAATACCTTCCTGTAAGGTAATGGACATACTCATGCTTTGTTAGCTCTTCAAGAGAGTAGCGTGATTCAGATGGCTTTCTCTGATAGGTATAAAAGGTTGCATTTTTTTCTATGTATATTCCTCCGTTGCTTGTGGGTAGATCATGGAGAAATGGTTGGTACTTCCTGTAATCTTGGGGGGAGCTAAAAATGATTATTCTTAACTTTTCATTTTGATCATTCTCTAGAGGAGTATCGATTCCTGTTAATTCATGGAAACTTCTTTTGACCATCATTATTTCAGATATTAAGGAATCAATGACTTTCTTATCTAAACTTGTGAGAACCTCGATGTTTTCGTTTTTATAGAAATACTTCTCAGTGAGAATTTTTTTATAGATTTTTTGATCAATTTCTTTTTTACAAATTCTAGTACTGCTTTTAAGTTGATAACAATCTTGTTGTAAAAGAAGAGATTTCAATGTCCATAAGTAAACTTCTGAATCCTTTTTAGATATTTCTAACCTCTTTTCTAATTGGTCTTTAACATATTTCTGTAACACTGAATTTTCAGTGTTTTGTGAGCCTGCATAATAATTTCTCAAGGCCCAAATCGCATGATGGGTTATATAACTTAACTTATCTTTGACTTTAAAAGAGATCATAAAATAGTCTAGGATTTCTAATAATGATTGCGAGACAAAAGGAATGTTTTTTTGATTAGAGAAAATTCTTTGACTCAATACTAAAGTACTGAAAAGAAGTTCTTCATCTTTCTTGCTTGAAATTCCTACTTTTTTATAGTGAATTAATATTTTCTCAAGTTCAATCAAGCTATGGACATTCGGGGTTTTAAACCCATCAATGAACTTAATCCATGAATGAAATAAGCCCTCATTGTTTTTGACCTCTTGAAACTGACTGGTTTTTATTAGATCTTTTTCTTGTTCTAATGCCAGATCTGCTAATTGTTGGTAGTTTTTTAGTTCATAATTTTTAACAGTATGGTGATAAAAGGCTGCTCCTATATATCTTAACTTCTCACTAGTATTGCCTGGTGCAACTAAAGAGAGAATAGTTTTTCTGATTTTTTGTTCTGGAAATATCTTTGGTGTAGCAAATTGAGGAGAATATATTTCTTTGCTACAATTATTTAAATATGAATGGGGTGTGACTTTTAAAAGTTGCAATACTTTTTCAAGCTTACAATCTTTCTTAACTTCTGATGATGAAATATCACGAGATGTATTCTCAAAATCTACAGTACTACAAGAGATAAGTAAAAGTAGATGAACTGCACTGAAAAAGACATGCTTACTCAAATTTTTTGTGATATTTAGTTTCTTCATTATTGAGGGTTATTCCTTATTAAGAGTGTATCAAATTTTATTGATTCATTTTCAATGAGATAGTCACTGCATATCGGAGTAGCTTACTCGGCTTTATTGTGCTAAATGAAACGACTAGAAGAGCAAGCTATTTATTTGAGTATAATCTTTGGGAGATTCCATTAAGAATAGCCTGTATGCCTATATTAGTTTTGCAAGAAATATAATATGAGTTTGTTAAAGGAAACTCTTGCATTTTTAATTCAATTTTCTCACGGTTAAACTCCAGATCAACTTTGTTAAAAAGTAGAAAAATTGGAGTGGCGTAATAAGAATCATGCACAATATTATGAAAGTGTTCAATTGAATCAATAGATTCTTGGTTGGTAACATCACAAACAATGAGATAGGCATTAGACCCTCTAAAGTATGTAGGATTTGATGAAATAGTGCTGGATCCACCTTCAATGTCCCAAATAATATACTCTTCATTTTCGCTATAGATATGATTAAAAATCTTTACACCTATAGTTGATTTGTATTTTTCAGAAAAGGAGTTATTGGCCACTCTATTAGCAAAGCTAGTCTTACCAACACTTTCCAACCCGGTCAAACAGAGTTTGTACCTCATCTAATTATTCCTTATAAACTTATATCAAGATTCATATCATTATTACCTTAATAATATGATTTAAATGAAGAGTTACCAAATTAAAAATGTAATTCATGTTCCATGAAAGGTGGACCTGAGGGCTCGGGTAATTTTAAGCAAAACTGTTTTTACTTGAATTCCTATTTATTTACTCGATCTATGCAGTGGAAATGTTAAACATATAGCTTTCATGACTCAAGAATATCAATCCAAATACCGAACTTACTACTATAAATGGAGGATGAGGCCAATGGATATTAGTAACAATTCAGTAAATTTTCTTGTAATTGAAGATAGTTGTAAAAATCAAATTCAATTTAAGCGCAAAGTAGGTAGTTCGATAAATTCAAGTAATATTGAATATTGCAAGACTATAGAAGATAGCCGAGGTGTCTTAAAAAATTCAAAGATTGATTTGATTATTGTGAATTTAGAGCTTAGTGGATCAAGGATAATTGATGGTGTTAGAAAAATTATTGAAATACATAGTGATCTTCCCTTAATCGTTCTTGCTGATGAGAAAGAAAATGCAGAGAACATTTCAGAGATTATGAATTCTGGGGCTGAAGACTTTTTATCTAATAAAGTCGACAGAGCGACTCTTTTAAGAGCAATGAGATATGCAATTATAAGAAAACAATCTCAAGTTAGTCTTATAGAATCGATTAAAGAAGCGGAGTCTTTGGCTAAGAAGCAAGAGGAATTAATTGCAATCGTCTCACATGATTTAAAAAGTCCACTTGTAAACATCCAAGGATTGGTAGAATTATTGAGTACGCAAGAAATGATTGAATCCATGGAAGAACAAGATGGAGTTTTAAAAAGAATTCAACAAAACTCAATCTTTGGCTTAACTATGATCAAAGAACTATTAGATAGAGCTAGTACTGAAGGAGAGATTGAACTTCACACATCTAAACTTGATATATCCGGATTAATACAAGAGATTGTTTGGAATTATGCAAATCAATTTATTAATAAGGGTATTGAGTTGAGTTTTCATTCAATAGAGAAAAAATATGTTAATGGTGATTCTTTTAGAATTAATCAAGTGATTAATAATTTATTAGATAATGCATTAAAATACTTAAGTCGGGGTAATAAAGTTAGCATTCATACTAAGATCATAAAAAAGAAAAGAAAGGATGATCTCGCAGATTTAGTACAAATTTCTATAAGAGATAATGGACCAGGAATTGAAGCTTCAAAATTAGAAACTCTATTTAGTATGTATCAGCAGGTCAAAGAAAGTGATAGGAAAGTAGGTTATGGGCTTGGATTAGCAATTTGTAAAAATATATGTTTGAAACATAAGGGTAATATTTGGGTAGAATCACAGCTTGGTCATGGGTGTGCTTTTCATTTTACAATACCACATATAGAGGATCAATCAGCTAATATTAAAAATAATTCAGCAATAAACTCAGTTCTTATTGTTGATGATGATCCGGATATGAGGTTTTTTATAAAAACAAAGTTATCGATTGAATTTAGCAATATAGAAAGTTCTGAAAATGGTGCCAAAGCTCTCGAGAAGTTAAGAAACAAGGATTTTTTACCAGATTTTATTATTCTAGATCTAGAAATGCCTGTTCTTAATGGTGAGGAGTTCTTAGAAATAGTTTCAAATGATAAAGAATTATCATTAATTCCGATTATTGTTCACTCTTCTAGAACTGATAAATTTCATACTTTTAAAAAATATCCTCAGGTTATTAAGTGTGTTGCAAAAGGTGGAGATTTAATGGGTCTAGCAGATATTGTACAGGAATATCACATTGTTAGTACTAAGCAGCAGATTTAAGCTTAGTTGAATCAAAGAGATATCCAACAGATCTTTTTGTCAGAATACAGTCAGATAACTCTTTCGTCTTTTTTCTTAATGAACTCACATGCATATCAATGACTCTTGTTTTTAAATCTTTTTCTTCATGATAGACCTTTGAAATAATCGTATCTCGTGAAACAATTCTCCCTTCATTAGATAAAAGCAATTGTACTATCTTATATTCTTTGCTTGTAAGTTTTAATTGAATTACATTATCACCTTTATCAATGAAAAATTCTTGCTTTAATAGATCCATCCTAAAAGGTCCAACCTGAATGATATTTTTCTTGGAATTGATGAGTTGATAAAGATGTTTATCAATAATGGTACTTGCTAGAGTAAGATTAAACGGCTTCTGGATATAGTCTCTTACTCCTAATTTATGGGTTTTTATTTTATCATCGAGGCTCCCTTGAGCTGTACAAAGGATAATTTTATTTAAGAGTATACGATCATCAAAATAATCATATTCTAGCCAGTCTAAACTTTTTTGATCTTCAAAGCATAAATCAAGTAAAATGAGAGCATATTGATTATCTTTAATTTTTGCTAAGCCACTTTCAAGACTATATTCAAAATCAATTTCAAAAATTTGATTAACAATATGCCTATAAACCTTGGCTAAATCTTTATCATCATCAATTACTAGTATCTTATGATTTTTCATATTTCTTAATTTTACCCTTTTTTATAAAAAAATATATTGTAAGGCCATTTTTACAATTTCTAGAGGAAGCAATGACAAAGCAAATGTATGATTACTTAAGGTTGATCAAAACGGTCATGAATAAAGGAGATTATTACGTGAACAATTTTTTAAATAAGAAAAAATCACAAAAGAGCAAGAGAGATAAACAACTAGAATATGTTCTAACAAACGCTTTAAGTGAAAAAGAATTAAGAGATACAGGTAGACGAGAAGTTATGATCATTGATGATTGTTCTGATACTTTAAATATTATAAGAAACTTCTTATCCAGTAGCGATGATATCAATGTATGGTCTTATCAAGACGAATTCACAGCTTTAGAAAACTTTAAAGATAATGAACCAGACTTAGTAGTTTTGGATATTAATCTCACTGTTATAGATGGATTAAAGGTTTCAAGTATACTAAAGAGTCTAAGTATTTTAGATATCCCTGTTTTATATATGTCTAGTGATCCAAATAATAAAATTAGACTTGATAAATTTCATAAAGGCTCAACAGTAGATTTTATCCAAAAACCTTTAAAGCAGAAATCATTTATTTCTAATATTCAAAATATTTTAAACTTAGAGCTATCAAGGGAGTGTGCTTAATGAAAAATTTTACAACAAAAAAGAAAAAAATACTTGTGATTGATGACGACCCAGACTTTTTGAGAGTCATTTGTCATCATTTGAAACAAATTGGGAGTTATCAAATAAAAACTTCAGTGACTTGCTTAAATGCGATGCAAGATATTTTTACCTTTAAGCCAGATCTTGTAATCTCTGATTATCATTTACCTGATTCTAATGGTGGAAAGTTAAGAACGGCCATTAACCAGATCATAGGGACTAAGATACCCTGTATTTTTGTATCAGCTGAGAGTTCATCTGAACTAAACTTAAAAAAGCAATTAGGAAGTGAGCTCATTACTTTTATTAAAAAACCGGTGAGTAAACATCTTCTAAGCGAGGTCTTGGATCAATACGATGTTAAGGAATCAGAGAGTATTCTTGCTAAATCAATGATCAAGACTAAGCCTTATCTGAGTCACCTTGGAAGGTCTTTGTTTAATGTTGGAAATGTTGATAAGGGACGCAATTATAAATTTGAGATACCTTGTGAGATAGAGGGTGATGAGTATTTTGGTAATAATAGTATGTTATCTAATTTATCCTTAAATAGTGCCAGGATTACTACAAATCAACCATTGATCTTTGGAGAGAATCTAACTTTAAAAGTAGATTTGAAGTTTTTTAAAATTACGATTCCTTGCTATGTAACCGCAGAGACAGCATCTCAAGGTTATAATAGTTATGAATTAAAAATCTTTAATACTAAATCCATGGGGTATTCTAAATTACTAAAAGTCATCAAAAGCCTTGATATGATAGGGGCTTATTCTCACAAAAGGAGGAGAAGATGATTCTAGACCTCGACCAAGTAGATATTTTAAAGGTGATCGAAACTAAAGCGGTCTTCAAAGATAAAGCAATGATTCCTTTTAAAGAAGTCAGCATTTTAATAGTTGATGATGATGAAGATATACGAAATTATTTTAATAAGATTTTAAAAAATAATTATTCAGATCTAACCTTTACTAGCAATGGGATAGAAGCACTGGCTAATGCAAGCTTTAATAAACCAGATATTATCTTCTTAGATCTTAATCTGCCAGGGATCAACGGAGATAAGGTCTTGAAATTATTAAGGAAGAACTCACGTACTTGTGATATCCCAATTATTGCTATTACCAAGCCTGAAGAGAAGAATCTGAACAAGACTAAACTTAAATTGCGCCAAACTGGATTTGATGAAGTCCAGTTTAAACCATTAGATAGATTTGAGGTCTATTCCAAAATTATTAAGTTTACCTAAAGCTAAATAAGAGTGAGGGAGGACTTAGGATCTAATAACTGAGTGATTTAAGTTCTTAGGTGAGATTACGACAAGTTTATTATTAAGGAGAAGTATGGAAACGATGCACACAGAAAGAAAATATTTATTTAAAGATGAGACTCCTGAGCAAGATTTTGCTGAGTTTATTCCAACTTACCTGGCCAATAGAAGAGAAGATTTAATTGTTCTTGAAGAATCTATTGAGAAATATGACTACGACAAAATTAATCAAGTATGTCATAAGATTCTAGGTTCTGCAGCATCATATGGATTATTAAGGCTGGAATCATTAGTTAGGAAATTAAAAGAGTCAGCAGTATCTGAAAATCTGACACAAACACAATTGTACATTAAATTTTTCAGAAATTATTTCTAGTTTTTAATTTTTCTAAAGTAATACTTAAGGTGTTTTTGATCATTCCGATAAATTGAGTGAGGAGTTTTGATCATTAGAGGTCAATATATGTAATCATTATGGATAAAATTAAAAATAATACATCTCTACATATTTTACTAATTGAAGATAATGAAATGGATCAGTTTATTTTAAAAAATAAAGTGAAAAAAGAAATCAACCCCCGAGATATAACATGTTGTGATAACTTCACTGATGGCCTTTTAAAGTTAGAGCAAGAAAAATTTGATCTTGTTCTTTTAGACTTAAATTTGCCTGATGTTGTTGAAATGGAGGGAATAGTTGAGATTAATACAAAATTTAAGAATATTCCCATTATCGTCTTAACTGGAGATTATGATAAGTCCAAAGTAAAAGTGGCCCTAGAGCTTGGAGCACAAGATTATATAGAAAAAGATTGTACAAGTTCTGCAATCTTTAGAGCATTAAAGTATGCAGTAATGAGAAAGAGTAATCAGGTAGAGCTAATTGAGTCTCGTGAACGAGCTCAAGAGCTAACAGGAAAACAAGAAGAATTAATAGCGATTGTTTCACATGATTTAAAAAGACCTCTTGCTAATATTCGAGGACTTGTTGAATTGTTGCTGACTTCCTCGGCAATAAGTATTTCTAAACTAGAACGTGATGGAGTCTTAAAAAGACTACAGCAAAATACCGAGTTTGGGTTAAATATGATTACTGAATTATTAGAGATTTCAAGTATTAACGGTGAGATTGAAATCAAAGCAAAGAAGTTAGATATCACAACTTTAATCAGTGATATTGTCAAAAATTATCAAGATCAATTTGATAAAGAAAAGATAGAGTTAAGCTTTGATTGTGAAGAAAAATTTTATGTTTTAGGAGATTCTTTTAGATTAAGCCAAGTAGTACATAACTTACTTGATAATGCTATTAAATTTGTAAATAGTGGTGATAAAGTTGAAATTAATATAACGAGAGTCAATGGCAAGCGATCTCATGATTTGATGGATGCGATTGAGATCTCAGTTAAAGATAATGGACCAGGAATTGACAAAGATAAGATTGAAAATATTTTCAACAAATTCGAACAAGTTAAAGTAAGTGATAGAAATAAAGGCTATGGACTTGGATTAGCGATCTGTAAGAAAATTTGTCAAAAACACAAAGGTGATATTTGGGTTGAGTCTTCTCTAGGGCAAGGTTGTACCTTTTATTTCCGTCTTCCATTATTAGCTCAATCCAGAAAAAATAAAACTATGGAACATGTTGTTCATGAAAAGAAAAATTCCATAAATGCTCAAGACAGCGCTCAAGATCTCGTATGGAGAAATTTGAAAGGTAAGAAAGTTTCAGCTCTTTTGATAGATGATGATGAGAGTGTTCATTTTATCTTTAAAAAAAACATGGAGAGAATAGGGGTTGATTTAGAATCTGTAGCTAATAAAGCAGATGGATTAAATTTATTAAGAAAGAATGAGTATGATATAATTTTCCTCGATGAAAACCTTGGTGACTCTAAGGGAGTAGAAATCTTGGAAATGATTAGTGATTTGCAATTAAATAAAGCAAGTAAGATCGTTGCCATTTCAAGTAGTCTCCCTGAGGTGATGAAAAATAATTATAAACAATGTGGTGTGACTAAATTTCTAGGTAAGCCTTTACTTTCAAAAGATTTGGATTCTATTTTTGATTCATTTTTTGGAAAAAAAGAACCTAGACAGGTAGTAAGCACAAAATCAATATCTAATAATTAAGCTGTTGTTTTGTGAAATAGATATTTCCTGAGTCACTTGATGAGACATAAGTGTGAGGAAAATGGAGTATTATGAGATTAATTGATGAGTTGGCAGAAACTGAAAAGAAATTAGAAGAGACAATTGAAAAATGTCATTATCAAAATTTAGATGAAAAAAACTTCTTTGAACTTGCAGAAGTTGCATTGATCTTTCTAGATAAAGAATTAAAAATCAGGAAGTTCTCGCCAAATACTAAAGAATACTTAAATGTCTCAGGAAAGATGATTGGTGAGCCTATAGAGCCATTTTTAGAGATATTAAATATACCTACGATCTTTGAACAAATAAGTCTTGTTCCTAAGACTGGTAAATTGCTAGAGATTGATTTTAAAAATGAAGTCAATGAGAGGTTCATCTTAAAGGTCAATCCATATCTTGATGAGTTCAACCAGGCAAATGGACTATTAATAACTATTATTAATATAGATGATCTAGTAACCCCAGTAGATAATCTATCTACTATCTTTGATTTTTCTCAGCTAGGAATGGTGATTGTTGATCCCAAAAACGGGGATGTCATAAGGATTAATCATGGATTGTCACAAATGCTTGGTTATGAAGTGTTTGATTTATTGAACAAGTCCATAGATGAAATTACTTGCGATGCTGATCGATCTAGCATTAGAGAGTTGCTTATTAATTCGCAAACAAATAATAAAGGATATGTTGTAGCACAAAAGAGATTGTTAGATAAAAATAATCAAATAGTTTGGTGCAGAATCCATTTTTGTAGATTTAATCAAGATGGTAGAGTTTTATCTCACATCTTGGTAGAGGATATTTCAAGGCAAGTTGAAAAAATAGAAGAGTTAGAGTTTTTTCATGAAATTGCCATGGATAGAGAATTAAAAATGATCGAATTGAAAAAAGAAGTGAATGAATTGCTCTTTGAATTAAATAAAGACAAACGCTACGAAGTTGATGCTTTAGAAGGGGATATGTTAATACTTAGTAAGGCGAAGGTTTTAACCCATGAGTGAGATGTATAAATTAAAACCAAGCAATCAATTAACAAATAGCTTTTTCTTTGCTGCCTTTGATTCTATTCCTGTTGTATCCTTGGTTATAGATAATCATTTGAATATCTGCCTAGTCAATCGATCCGCTGCTAAGTTTTTTTGTTATATGAAAAGTGAGTTTTTATCGATGAAGCTAAAGTCTTTATTTTCTGATCAAAGTGAATTTGCTAGACTCCAATTTCAAATAAATAGCTTAAAAGAAGAAATACAAATTAAAAGAGTTCCACCTGCCATTGTGACAAGGGTTCAGAATAAAGCTGGAGCTATCATCCCTGTTGAGATTAAAATAAGTCCAGTGCGCTCAAGTGATGAAGTTATTTTCATTATTGCGATAAATGATATTTCAGAAAGACTGAAAACAATAAATCATATTAAAAGTCAAAATGAAAGGTTTCAAGAATCTAAGAGAGGGACGATGAACCTTCTTAGAGACTTAAGACAATTAACTCTTGATAACTCAAATACAATTTCTTTATTAGAAGCAATTCGTGAAAGTGCTGGTCATGGAATTATTTCAGTCTCCATCGATGGCACGATTACATCTATTAACTCTGCAGCTGAAAATATGATTGGATATTCGGCTCAAGAACTCATAGGTGAAAAAAAATGTACGATCTTTCATGACGATGATGAAATGTTAGAAAGAAGTGAGAAATTTAGTTCGATTTTAAAAACTTCTGTAACGCCTGGGATTAAAACATTAATATGCCTGACTGAAAGAGGGTTGAAGAATCAATTCGAGTGGATCTATAGACATAAAAATGGGACTAAGTTTCCCATAGAACTTACTGTTACTAGTCTTACAGATGGAGATAATAAAAAGAATGGGTATCTTTGTGTCGTTCAAAATATTTCATTACTAAAGACTACAGAGAGAAAATTAAGAGAGAGTAATCAAGAGTTAGAAAAGTTCGCTTATACTACTTCTCATGATTTAAAGGCTCCCTTGCGAGGGATAGATAATCTCATTACCTTCTTGGAAGAGGACTTGGAGCTATTTGTTGCCAATCCGAAGGAGGGCATGGATAACGTTACAGAACATTTTGTTCGTATGAAAGCTCAAGTTAAAAGGATGAAGAATTTAATTGAAGGTATTCTTAATTACTCAAAAATTCATATGGAAGAAAATCAATTGGAGGAAGTGAATTTGGAAAGCCTTGTTGAAGATATCGTTTTTGAGCTTGCTATTGACGAGAGATTCAAGATTATAAAAAATGTCCAAGATTTAAAGATAAATACTGAAGCCATTAAGCTAAACCAAGTTATTTCTAATATTATCAGTAACTCAGTGAAGTATCATCATGAACCAGACAAGGGTATTATCAAGATTAACTCAACGGTTATTGGTGACTATGTCGAAATTTGTATTGAAGATAACGGACCTGGTATTGCTAAAAAATATCATAAGAAGGTTTTTGAACTCTTTCAAACTTTACAGTCAAAAGATAAAATTGAAAGTACAGGTGTAGGTCTAGCATTAGTAGAGAAAATTCTAAAGTCTAAATCTAGTCAATATTCTATAGACTCTGATGAGGGAGAAGGTGTGAAATTTACATTTACTTGGCCAATAAATGAAAACGTTTAAATGATTATTTCTAAATAAACCTCAATCAAAATTCTAAATTTATAAATTATTTGTCTAAACATTTGATTTAGATCAAAAGTCTAAAGTTATGACATAGAATTTGTAAATTTTCATTTACAATTCTCAGAAAAAACATAACGGACATACTCAAGTAATTCTCATCTCTTCCGAATAGTATAGTAACTAAGGAGATTATTATGTTTTTCAAGAAAAAAATTGCGGAACTTAACAAGACCAACAAAGAGATAAAGAAGATTGTTGTTATAGATGACGATGTAAGCATGCACGATGTTTTTAAAGTTTACTTCGGTGAAAAATATGAAACGACTTGTTATGAAACTCTTAATCCCAATGATTTCAAGAAAAATCTTTCTCTTCCAGATTTATTTGTTATTGATATAAATCTTCAAGAAAGAAATGGATTTGATATTGGACAAGTTATTCGAGAAATTATTTCGAAGGATATTCCTATCATTTATATTTCTCTTGATAAAGATTATAAAAATAGTCATGATAAAATCGGAGACGAGAATACATTTTTTATGAATAAGCCATTACGAAGAGCTGATTTAGGTCTTGCTCTGCATTTCATGATGAAATAGATTCCATTGCTTGAATTTTTTATTAATTATTTAGCTTAAATAATTATGAAGACATTGCCACTAATTTACCTAGTAGCAATATCTGTCAAAACAATAAATTAAAACTTCAAATCAACAGATTTTAACCATTGATTAAAATTACTAATATCGGCAGGAACAATAACTTCTACTGATTTATCTGCTAAGTGCTCCATTTGATTAAGATACTTTTCACCGAGCTTTAAGTTATATGCTTTTTCTCCACCTTTTTCAGATAGTGCTGATGAGATCCTTTTAATAGACTCAGCGGTTGCTTGGGCAATCGTGAGAATTTCTGCAGCTTGACCTTCAGCTTCATTAATTCTTCTCTGCATATGTCCCTCGGAGATATTGATCATTTCTCTCTTACTCCCTTCACTCATGTTGATACGACTTTGTTTATCACCTTCAGACTTTGCTAGTATGGCCCGTTTTTCTCTTTCAGCATTAACTTGTTTTTCCATGGCATTTTGCACGGAGTGGGGGGGCATAATATTTTTTATTTCATACCTATGAACTCTTAGACCCCAAGTTTGACCGGCATGATTAAGAACTTCAACAACTTTGGCGCTAATTAATTCTCTTTCTTCAAATGTCCTATCAAGATCAAGTGTACCAATAATAGATCTTGTAGAAGTTTGAGCTAACTCAATTGCAGCGTAGACAAAATTAGTTACTCCATAACTTGCCTTTGCCGGGTCCATCACAGATAAATAAATAACTGCATCAACTACAACATTTACTTCATCTCTAGAGAAGCAATCTTGTGGAGGTACATCTATAGTTCTTTCTTTTAGATCCTGAATAAAGGCGACCTTATCTATAAATGGAATAAGTGCATGAAAACCAGGGCCTAAAGTTTTATGATATTTACCAAGCCTCTCTATTATATATGCCTTCTTCGTGGGAACTAATCTGATGGATTGAAAAAACTTTATAATAACAATTAAAAAGGTTCCACCAATCACAAAGAGGTTAAACATATCAAAAATCGAAATACTATCTAAATTCATTATCTTGCTCCTGGTATTGAATTACCTATAGTCGAAGAAACCTTGGATGCTCCTTCAAAAAATCCTTTGATATTGGCCATCTCTGCTGGGACAATTGAGATTTTCGACTTTTCCATGACTTTTCCTACTTCACCAATGAATTGCTCTACTAATTGAAGCTTCACTGCCATGTCTCCACCTGGAGAGTTGATAGCATTAGCAACAGTTTTAATTCCTTCTGCAGTAGCGGTAGAGACAAGTTCAATTTCTTTCCCCCGTCCAATGGCGTCATTAATTCTTTTTTGCTTTTCACCTTCAGAAATATTGATAGATTCAGTTCTTTCCCCCTCAGAGAGAATTATTCTATTTTCTTTATCGGCTTCAGCTAAAGTAATTTCTGCTCTTTTTTCTCGTTCCGCTTCCATTTGTTTCTCTAGAGTAGAAATAACACTATCACTTGGTCTAATATTCTTAATTTCATATCTTAAAACTTTTATCCCCCAAGAATCACTTGCGATATCGACTTCTCTAACAATTTTTTCATTTAAAAGGTCTCGCTCTGAAAAAGCTTTGGACAGAGTGAGCTTTCCAACTTCTGATCGCATTGTTGTTTGTGCTAAATTTACTGAAGCATTTTTATAATCACCGATCCCATAACTAGCCAACTTTGCATCTGTCACTTTTAAATAAACAAGGCCATCAATTAAAACTTGCATATTGTCTTGGGTGATGCAGGTCTGAGGAGGTATATCAAAGACTTGCTCTCTGGCTTCATGCACATAAGCAATTCTATCAAAAAATGGAACAAGAAAGTGTATTCCTGAGTTGAGAACTGTTCTAAATTTTCCTAGCCTTTCGACCACACATTGCTCTCTTTCAGGAACGATAATAATAGTGTTCCATAAAACAAACGCTATTATTAAAAAGAAAATTAATACGTAAGTTAACGCCATAGCGATTTCTCCTTATTTAATTGGATCAACGATCCAGATATTTCCAAGTCTTTTGGTAATGACGGCATTTTCGCCAATATTGATCTCATGATCACTCTGAGCTTCCCAGGTTGAATCTCTAAATTTAACTCTCCCTGATTTGTAAGGTGTAATTATTTCTATCACCTCAACGATGCTATTAATATTATCTAAATCCTCATTCGTATTATGTATTTGAGAGTCTCCTTCAAAATACTTCATAAAAAGAGATCTTAGAATCAATAAATACATCAAGCTCGTTATAAAGAAAGTTAAAAAAGCTGTAACTACATTTGTAATTAGTCCAAAGTAGATTCCTGCCGCAACAGTTAAACATCCCATTCCTAGGAAAATGATAATTCCTCCCGGAAGAATCATCTCTGCTAGAACCATCACGATACCAGTGATGGCCCAAATATATAAACTAAGCATTTAAATACTCCCGGCTATAAAAAAATTGTGAAATATAATCAAAGTTTGATTTAGTAACTTTAATATTCTCTGCCACTTTTTCAATATATTCTAATTCTCTATAGTCCACTGATCTGTCAAAATGGGCCAGGAAAAATAATATCCAAATGATAAAGTGTTTTGCTGGTAATGGATAGAGTGATTTAACTAATTGTTCAGGGTAATAGGGGTGATCAATATATTGAGCAGCTTTTTTTAATTTATTCATGCAATCAAAGTGCTCTAGCATACTATTTCGTAAACTCACTTCGCTAGGGAGAACTTTTCCATCAATACCAATTAAAGAATTCATAAATTTTGTAAGCTCTAAAATATATTCCTTTTTAGCGATCGTTGAATACTCAATTAAGATAATATCCAAAATAGAACTTTTTATATATTGCTCTTTATAATTTTCGATATGGGCCTTAATTATTGGATCAAGCAAAATCACATTAGAGAATTTTTTATCCCATAGTCCATGGATAGAGCCTAAGTCTATGGCATGTTTTATGGAGCTATATTTTCCAAATAAAGAATTTAAATCAGTGTTATACAAATCACATAGCTCTAAAGCTGTTTCAACTGGAATCTTTAATCTGCCAGTCTCATAATCTTTCAGGGTCAAAGATCTTAGATTCAATTTTTCTTCAACTTGTTTCTGAGTGAGTCCAGAGTTTTTTCTGGCTGTTTTCAAGTTTAGGAGGAAGTGTTTCATGTGTACATATTTGTACTCTTAATTAGCCATGTCAATGAAATTTCAATACAAATTCTCAGTTCGTCTGGGAGGTTTTGTGAATCCTTGAGTAGTCAAAAAAGTGTACTTATCTACAGAATAATAAGTAATTAAGATTTTAAATGAAGTTAGCATCTTAGAGTCAATCGATGAAGATTAAACCTAATACATCTATAAGTTATATCTATTATTCTGATAAATCTTTGTTAAAGTAATATGTATTAGAGGAGAAATTAATGGGTGAGTTAAAAGATAGAGTCAGCAAAGAAATCATTGCTGCCATGAAGGCAAAAGATAAAAAACGTCTAGATGTCTTAAGATATTTAAAGAAGCTTTATATCGAAAATGATACAGCAAAAGTGCAAAAACCAGAAATTGATATAACAATTGCTCATGCTAAAAAAATTAAAGATTCTATTAAAATGTATCCTGAAGGCTCAGTTCAAATTGAAGGTATCAAAGAAGAAATGATTATCTTAAGTGAATATCTTCCCGCTCAACTTGATGAACCAGCTGTTATCGAAATTATTAAAACTATCATCTCAACTCATGATAACCCTAATATGGGGCAAGTGATGAAAGAGTTAAGTCCAAAGATTAAGGGCCAATTTGATGGAAAAAGAGCAACAGACTTAGTTAAGTCACTTTTAGGTTAACTCTTAAAATTTCAATTATTCCATTAAGAGCGATACTAGCCACAATTTGTTGGCTTTAAACTCATTTAAATTCAGTTAGAGGCAAGTTTAGGGGCTATTTAGAAGGTCTGTAAATAATCCGATATAATATATGTATGAAGAGGAAATTTATTTCCATTCCTCTAGGGTTAATATTGGTTACGGCCATAGTGTATTACTTGGGACAAAAATCAAAAACTCAACCATCCTCAAGATTTATTGCCTCTATTGAAAGTGAGCAAGATAATAGCCAGCTTATGGCACCAAATGCTTCTACAATGATTATGGCCTGTGATGAAGTTAGTTGTCCTGAATATATCGCACACATTCGTATTGATGAAAAAAGAGTCTGTACTGGATTTCTAATTGATCAAAGTCATCTTATGACAAATAATCACTGTATTTTTGACGCTCCTGAAGATTGCGAGGGTGTAAAGATCTATCTCAATAATCCCTATAGTGGTGAAACTCTTGAATACTCGTGTGAGAAAATAGTGCATAGAGGTCATGACGAGGTTGATTTAAATAATACAGATTACGCTATTTTGAAATTAAATGAAGAGGTTGTGAATGAACCAATAGACTTCACAGGTGATGATTTAATTCCTGATGATAGTTATGAAGTTTTTGTTACTGATTGGAATAAGAGTAATGACTCTTTAATGATTAAGAAATATGACTGTGACCCAGTGATTGATAATCATATTTATAATAGAGCAAAATATGATTCTCACTCTATTTTAGCTTTTAAAAATTGTCCTATCGTTGAGGGGAATTCAGGTGCACCAATTATAAATAGTAGAACTAAAAAACTTGTTGGGATTTTAGCCAGAAATTATACAATTGATAGATCCAAACTTAGGAATGCTTATTCAGAAGTAAATTTTGATTTAGTTGAAAATCTTGGAATTGGCATTAATGCTACTTGCTTTAATCATCAGAGTTCAGAGATATTTAAAAGTAATGTTGATAAAAAATGTACTGACCTTAATTTGAGTGAGACTCATAAGAATAAAATTTTACATAAATTAAGTATGCAAGCTATTCATCAGGTTAATGATTATATTGAGGATACTCACATTACTTGGCTCAAGACTCGAAGTCATGGTGTGTTTCCCTATTGCTTAAAAAATTATAATGCAAGTCTCAGTTTATTTCATGGGCAATCCCAAATTGATTACCAACTCACTGTTCCTAGGTTTCGAACTATTATG
>ENA-ORXM01002977-ORXM01002977.1-marine-metagenome-genome-assembly--contig:-NODE-2977-length-18001-cov-3.606840_pt1 | contig 18001 bp, 18 predicted proteins | sample MGYA00237867_ERZ511480 | MGnify/ENA primary metagenome ERZ511480 (study PRJEB26309, sample SAMN06266103) | marine metagenome | isolation source: Algal blade | place: United Kingdom:Sidmouth, United...
AAATGGAAGGGGCGAATCTTAGCTTGGCGCGGATGGAAAGGGCGGACCTTTTCGGGGCGCAGATGAAAGGTGCTGTTCTCTTCGGGGTGCAGATGGACGGAGCAGACCTCTTTGGGGTGCAGATGAACGGAGCAGACCTCTTCGGGGCGCAGATGGAGGGGGCTGACCTCAGCGGGGCGCGGATGGAAGGGGTGGATCTAAGCTTGGCGCGGATGGATGGGGTGGACCTTAGAAAAGCGCAGATGGAAGGGGTGGATCTCAGAAGGGCGCAAATGGAAAGAGTGGATCTCAGCGAGGCGCAGATGAAAGGGGTGAACCTTAGTGGCGCGCAGATGGAGGAGGCGGACCTTTGGGGTGCGCAACTGGAAGCGGCGGACCTCAGAAGGGCCTCCTTCAGATCAGCGAAGTTAACATTGAGCACAATGAATTTCAGCGATGCCAGCTTCGCTGATTTTACCGCAGTGAAAGGTATGACGCAGCTCATGGTGGACAAGATGTTCGGAAATGTTCGGACCACGTTGCCTAGAGGGCTGAAAAGACCTTCGCATTGGTTGATGGAAAAAATCGGTTGGCTGGAGTCGAGGAAACGCTATTGCGCGTGGCTGAAGGGGGAGGGGCAGGAGTCGCGATCTTGTCCTGAGTAATCTCCTGCCTCTGCCTCGCGCCGGGGCCATTCTCCGCTCGAACGGGTCCGGCGCGAGGCAGGGGTGTATTCTATATCACACCGGCGGCGGGGCCAGACGGTCGTAGCGGCCCGGCAGGGGGCGCGGATCCAGTGGTGGCTCCAGCCTCGGGTCGTGGACGAGGCGCAGCTCCAGGGTGACGGCGTTGGTCCAGTCGCGGTCGATGGTTCCGGCGGTGCCGAAGCGTTGGCCGGATTCGCCGCTCAGGCCCGTTACCCCGGCACCGAGGCGGGATTCCGGGGGTGGCGACATCTTGCGTTGTGCGCCGTATTGCGTTCCGGCCATCGAGTCACTGGCCATCTCCTGCTCCGGTGCATAGCGGGTCGAGGGGGCGTAGGGGGTCGGCACGGGATAGCTGCGCTCGACCTCCGGGATGAACCGCACCGAGACGCGGCCCTTGTCCGACCGTGCGACCTGACCGGAGCCGACGGCATAGCCTTCGGAACTGTCGGCGCGATAGAAGGTGAACCGTCCGGTATCGGCCACGGGCCGCTCGACGCAGGCGCTGCGATGGGCGGTCAGCCGCCACGTCCCCATGGGCAAGCCGTCGATGGACACCTCCGCATCCGCCGCGCGGCCCAGATCGTTGCGGAAGCAGATCGCGTAGGTCGTGCCGTGGGTCATGCGGACATAGCCGCGCCCGTCCTCGCCCTGACCCCGGATCGACAGCGAGAAGCCGCCTCCCGAAATCGCATAGGCGTCGCTGGCGAAGAGGGCGATGGCGGCTGCGCCGATGAAGGTCCTGACCGTCATGGGATGTCCTTCCGTAAGGGAGCGTTTTCCCATGAATGCTTTCAGTATGCGGCGAGGATAGGGCGAAATCGGGTCAGGATACCAGCACGCGCGAGGGATGCAGCATCCCCGCCTTGTAGGGGCCGATGGCCACCGGCTCACCGTCGAGCGCGCCCCAGCAGGTCTCGCCATAGGCCAGCGATAGCCCCCGCGCCTCCACCGGATTGCCGTTGCGCAGGCGCGATGCCTCGGTTTCATGCACGTCGACGCGGGGCAGATGCGAGAGCGCGGTCTCGATGGGCAGCAGGTCCACCGATGCCTCGCCCGCGCGGACGGCATCGAAGATATCCCATGACACGGCATCCGCCACGTCGAACGGCCCCGTCGAGAGCCGCCGCAGGGCCGTGACATGGCCGTAGCAGCCCAGCACTTCGCCGAGATCGCGGGCGATGGAGCGCACGTAACCCCCCTTGCCGCAGGTGAAGGCGAAGCTGGCGCTGTCCGGGGTCGCCTCCAGCAAATCGAGCGCCTCGACATGGAGGGGGCGGGCGACAAGTTCCGGTATCTTCCCCGCGCGCGCCGTCTTGTAAGCGCGGATGCCGCCGATCTTGATGGCCGAGTAGACGGGGGGCACCTGCTCGATAGCGCCGCGAAAGCGGGGCAGGGCGTCGAGGATCGCGTCGCGGGAGGGGCGCATGTCGGATTGCTCCACCGTCTCGCCCTCGGTATCGTCCGTCGCCGTGGCCCGGCCCCAGCCCACCGTGAACTCGTAGCGTTTCGCCCCGTCCATGACATAGGGAACGGTCTTGGTCGCCTCCCCGAAAGCCACGGCCAGCGCGCCGCTCGCCAGCGGATCGAGCGTGCCCGCATGACCGGCCTTCTGCGCCCGCAAGGCCCAGCGCGCCTTGGAAACCACGTTGGTCGAGCCGATCCCCACCGGCTTGTCCACGATCAGCCAGCCATGGACCGGATCACCCTTTCTGCGCCGCGCCATGCCATCCCCCATCCTGTGCGGCCCCCTGCTATCGCGGCGACGCAGCGGGGTCCAGTTTCACCGACACGATCCATGCGCGGGTTGCGAAAGCGATGCAGAACGGGTATCTGTCCGAACAAGGGGCGCTACAAGCCGGTTCGTATGGGCCGGGTACGGAGAAATCCATGAAACGCACCCTCCTCACGCCATTCGTTCTCCTCGCTCTCGGGGCCTGCGCCGCTGACGGCACCCCGCTGAACGGCCCGACGACGGCGGCCAGCGTCACCCCGGCGACTGCGCCCGCGACCTCGCAGAGCATCATCGCGACAACTCCTATCACCGAGACGACGGTCATTGCCGCTGCGCCTGCCGCCCCTGCCACCCCCGTCGCGGTTGCCCCGACCGATATCGGTCAGATCGTCCTCGTCGAGCCGATCGCGCCCATCAGTCAGCGCGGCGGTAATGCGCTGCTCAGTATCGGGTCGGTCGTCCTCGGCGCGTTCATCCCCGGTCCATGGGGCAGCGTTGCCGGTGTCACGGCAGGGCAGGCTGGCAGTTATGCCCTGTCGAACGTCGAGACCAACAGCGCGCGCTACCACGTCCGCATGGCCGACGGTACCGTTCAGACGTTCACCCAGGCGGGTGGCCTGTCCCTGGCGGTCGGCACGCCGGTACAGATCCTGACGCTGGCCGATGGCAGCCGCACCCTGGTCCAGACCAGTCTGCCTCCGGCAACGGTCGCCACCACACCGATCTGACGATAGTTGCATAAATCTTAACCACGCAGGAAATCATGCCTATATTTTAGGCTGATTTCCTGCACGACCGATCATCAGAAATTGCGACGCCGTGTAATTATCTGAGCGATATCAAGTATATGAGGCGATATGCCTCGTTTGGCACGTTTCCTGATAGGCATTCTCTGCATACCGACCGTATCCTCCCCGGTCGCATCAGGAGAACGCGCCATGAAGCTAATCATCGCCATCATCAAGCCATTCAAGCTGGAAGAGGTGCGCGAGGCCCTGACGGCCATCGGCGTACAGGGGATGCTCGTCAGCGAAGGGAAGGGTTTCGGGCGTCAGAGTGGCCACACCGAAATCTATCGCGGTGCCGAATACGCCGTCACCTTCGTCCCAAAGCTCAAACTGGAAATCGTCGTCAGCGACACCCTCGCCCCGACGGTGATCGAAGCCATCGCGACCACCGCGAAGACGGGTCGCATCGGCGACGGCAAGATCTTCACCCTCGATGTCGAGCAGGCGCTGCGCATCCGCACCGACGAAACCGGCCCCGACGCCCTCTGAACCGGCCCATGGAGTATATCACGATGAAGAAGACCCTACCTCTATTGGCCGCTATGGCCTTCGCCGCATCACCGGCACTCGCGCAGGACGCCGCCGGTACCGGGATGCCCGCCGACGGCATCTGGATTCTCAACTCGCTGCTGTTCCTGATGGGCGGCTTTCTGGTCATGTTCATGGCCGCCGGTTTCTGCATGTTGGAGGTCGGCCTCGTCCGCACCAAGAACGTGTCGATGCAATGTACCAAGAACGTCGCCCTCTTCTCCCTCGCGGGCGTCGGCTATTACCTGATCGGCTATAACCTCATGTATCCGCTGGGCAACTGGTCCTACGGGTCCGACGAGGCGGGCGGATACATCGGTGCCTTCGCCGTCGCGGCGATGGAGGCGGTCAGCGCGGACGGCATGACGGCACAGGACGACGCCTCCTACGCCTCCACCGGCTCCGATTTCTTCTTCCAGCTCATGTTCTGCGCGGCGACGGCCTCCATCGTCTCGGGCGCTCTGGCCGAACGCATCAAGCTGTGGCCCTTCCTGATCTTCACCTTCGTCCTGACGGCGATCATCTATCCGATCCAGGCAAGCTGGAAATGGGGCGGCGGCTTCCTCGACACCCAGTACGGTTTCCTCGATTTCGCCGGCTCCACGGTCGTCCACTCGGTCGGCGGCTGGGCGGCACTCGCGGGGGCGATCCTCCTCGGTTCGCGCGCGGGCAAGTACAGGGATGGCCGGGTCAACCCGATCCCCGGTTCCTCCATGCCGCTGGCCACGCTGGGCATGTTCATCCTGTGGCTCGGCTGGTTCGGCTTCAACGGCGGGTCGCAGCTCGCGATGGGCACCATCGGCGACGTCGCCGATATCAGCCGCATCTTCGCCAATACCAATGCCGCTGCCGCCGGGGGCGTCCTTGCCGCCGTCCTGCTGACGCAGGTTCTCTACGGCAAGGTCGATCTGACGATGGTGCTCAACGGGGCGCTGGCCGGTCTGGTCTCGATCACCGCCGAGCCGCTGACCCCGACCATCGGCATCGCGACCCTCATCGGTGCCATCGGCGGCGTGATCGTCGTCTTCGCCGTGCCGTTCCTCGACAAGCTGCGCATCGATGACGTGGTGGGCGCGATCCCCGTGCACCTCTTCGCCGGTATCTGGGGCACCATGGCCGTGCTGCTGACGAACTCGGACGCGACCCTGATGGGTCAGGTCATCCCGATCGCCATCGTCGGTGTCTTCACCTTCGTCGCGTCCTTCGTGGTCTGGCTGATCCTCAAGTTCACCATCGGCATCCGCGTGAGCGAAGAGGAAGAGATGATGGGCCTGGACGCCGCCGAGATCGGCATCGAAGCCTATCCCGAGTTCGGCAAGGGGTCGCAGTTCATGTGATCGACCACCGCACTACCCTCCTGACTGCCCGGACCTCACGGTCCGGGCTTTTTCGTTTGCGGGGTGCCGACCGCCACCGGGGTCTCGATGAAATCCAGCATCATCGGCAGGGCATCGTCGCCCCAGAACAGCTCGCCCGAGACATCGAAGGTCGGTACGCCATAGACGCCCCGCGCGATGGCGGCATCGGTATTGGCATGGAGCCGTGCCTTCACGTCCGGCTCGCCGACCCGCGCCTGCCAATCCGTCACGCCGAGCCTGGCGGCAAGGATATCGAGGCTGTCCGGCGTATCCCCCGCATGACCCTCCCCCCAGACATGTCCGGCGATGATGCGCACCGTTTCGAGATCGCTGCCCAGCGAAATCGTCAGCCGCAACAGGGCGAGCGGATTGAACGGGTGGGTCGGCGGTACCCGGAAGGGCAGGTCGCGCTGCGCCGCCGTCCAATGTGCCATGCGGAAGGTCTGTATGCGCTTGGCCTCGATTTCCGCCGGACCCTTGTGGCCCCAATGTTTCAGAAGCCCGGCGAAGACTACCGGCACCGGGCGGATTTCCAGATCGTCCGGCAATTGCCCGAAGCGCGAGAGGGCGATCCAGGGAAACGGGGAGATGTAATCGAAATACCAGTCTGCCTGCCGCATCGATCGATCCTGTCGTTATGGGCGGTATGCGGAAGGTGATCCGGCGCGTATCACCGTCAACTCTGACGCATACGAACGAAAAATATACAACCCGATCGTTTTTCTTACTGGACACTTTAAACCGTAGCCATAACTCTGTGTCACGTTGGGAACAGGGGGTGTACCATGGGATCTTTGATCGGAAAATTGTTTGGGCGCAGCGGCGCGGAAAACGAGGATCATGTCCTCGGTTGCGACATGGTTCCCGCGCAGTCCGTGCTGTCGAGCCTCTTCGAAACGCCTTCGGACGACTCGCAGATTGCGCCTGCACCCTCCGTCGCGGGCGGCCCGTTTACCACGATGGCGCAGGCTCCTATCCGCGACAGTTGACTTGCCGCGTGGCCCCTTGCATGTGTGACTTGGCCCGCATCCTCGATGTCGGGAACGCCTGACGGGGAGACGCTGCATCGTGGAGATCGAGAAGCCGCATTCCGCTGTCTCCGTCTCCTATTCGCTCGGTCTTCAGGGGCGACCGCCCAGCCGTGTCACGATTCCCGAGATCGCTCCGGCCCTTCACCGTATCGATGCCCGGTACGGGCCTGTATCGGTCCGCCCCGACCGGGTACTCGCGTCGCTGACCGGAGCAGGGCGCTTCCGTCCCGCCGACGCGCCGCGCCCGACATCGCTTCGTCCCCGGCAGCCTCGCCCGCCCGTCCGCGAAGCCCCGCCGGTACTCGACCCCTCGCAAGCCGCCCCGGTCGCGGCCACGCCGACTGCCATGCCCGCAGCGGCACCACCCGCCGCTCCCGTTCCTCCAATCGCGGCGCGACCCGAACCGGCATCCGACATCTCTACGCCCGACCCTGTGACGCCTCGTCCGGCTCCGGTGCCGGTTGCGCGGGGGGTCGAGCCGCCCGAAGAGACCGCCGGGCACGATACCGCGCCGTTGCTTTCCATCGCCGGGGTCGCCAAAGCCTTCGGGCCGGTGCGCGCGGTGGACACCGTCTCGCTCGATCTGCATCCGGGCGAGAAACACGCGCTGCTGGGTGAGAACGGCGCGGGGAAATCCACCCTCGTCAAGATGATCTATGGCGTCCTCCAGCCGGATGCAGGGACGATCTCGCTCGATGGCCACCCCTTGCGGATCGACAGCCCGTCGATGGCGCGGAGGCTGGGGATCGGCATGGTCTTCCAGCATTTCTCGACCTTCGAAGCCCTGACGGTCGCCGAGAATCTCGCCGTCGTGCTGCCCGACCGATCCCTGCGCGATATCCGCCGCGACATACGCCGGATCGGCGAGGAATACGGTCTCGGGATCGAGCCGGATCGCCACCTTGCCGATCTCTCGGCGGGGGAGCGCCAGCGGGTCGAGATCATCCGCTGCCTGCTCCAGAACCCGCGCCTGCTCATCCTGGACGAGCCGACATCCGTGCTGACGCCGCAGGAGGCCGAAGCCCTGTTCACGGTGCTCGACCGGTTGGCGGGAGAAGGCTGCGCGATCCTCTATATCTCGCATCGCCTGGAAGACGTGCGCGCGCTCTGTACCGGCGCGACGGTCATGCGCCGGGGCAAGGTGGTCGCCACCTGCGATCCGCGCGAGGAAACCGCCGCCTCGCTGGCCGAGAAGATGATCGGCTCGACGGTGGAACGGCCCCGTAAACAGGCGGCCTATATCGGCAAGGCGCGGCTGGAAGTGACCGATCTTCGTATGCCCTCGAAAGGGGGCATGGCGCTGGAGGGTATTTCCTTCGCGGCCCGCAAGGGCGAAATCCTCGGCATCGCCGGGGTTGCCGGAGAAGGGCAATCGGAGCTGTTCGCGGCGTTGAGCGGCGAGCGTTCCCTGCGCAGGAACGACACGATCCGGATCGACGGGCGCTCGGTGGGCAGGCTCGATCCGACCCGCCGTCGCCGCGCGGGCATGGCCTTCGCGCCGGAGCGCCGCATCGGTCACTCGGCCATCGGCGATATGCGCCTGTCGGAGAATTTCCGCCTGACCCACAATGCCTTGCGCACCATACGCGGCGGCGCGAAGAAGGTGCGCGAGATATTCGACGTTCGCGCCGAAGGGCGCGATCCCTTCGCTGCCGCGCTGTCGGGGGGCAATCTCCAGAAATTCGTCATCGGGCGGGAAATCCTTCGCGAGCCGAAGGTGCTGATCGTCGAACAGCCGACCTGGGGCGTCGATGCGGGCGCGGCGGCGACGATCCATGCGGCGCTGATGGACCTCGCGGCCAAGGGCGCAGCCATCGTCGTGATCTCGCAGGATCTGGACGAAATCTTCGCCATCTGCGACCGGGTCGCGGTCCTGCATCGCGGGAGGCTGTCGGAGCCGCAGGTCACGGGCATGGTGACGGCGGAAGGGCTGGGCCTGCTGATGGGCGGCGCCGAGCCGACCGCTCTGGCCGAGGCGATCTGAACATGCTCGAACGCCGTGTCGCCCCGTCTCCCCTGCTTTCGATCCTGTCGCCGGTCATTGCCGTGGCCCTGACGATCCTTGCCGGGTTCGCCCTGTTCGCGGTGCTGGGAAAAGACCCGGTGAAGGCGATGGAGGTCTATTTCCTCTCGCCCTTCGCCGATGCCTATAACCGCTCGGAATTGCTGGTAAAGGCGATTCCGCTCGCACTGATCGGGTCGGGTCTGGCGATCTGTTTCCGGGCGGGGGTCTTCAATATCGGCGCGCCGGGGCAATATACGCTCGGCGCGATCTTCGCCGGGGGTGTCGCGCTCCATGCGCCGGAGGGCGCGGCGATGATCTGGCTGCTGCCGCTGTGCCTCGCTGCCGGGTTCGTGGGCGGGATGCTGTGGGGGTGGATACCGGCGATCCTGCGCAATCTTGCGGGGGCGAATGTCATCCTCGTCAGCCTGATGCTGACCTACGTGGCCGCGCTGCTGCTCGATTGGCTGGTACGCGGACCCTGGGCCGATCCGCAGGGGCGCGGCTTTCCGAAGACGGCGACCTTCCCCGATGGCGCGCTGATGCCCAATCTCGTGGAGGGGACACGGCTGCATTGGGGTCTGGTCCTCGCGGTGATCGCGGCCCTCGTGCTAGCATGGATGTTGTTCCGTACGCGACGGGGTTTCGGTATCCGCGCCATGGGTCTGGCCCCCAGGGCCGCGACCTTCGGTGGCTTTTCCGAAGCGAAGACGGTCACGTATGTCCTGCTGGTCTCGGGCGGGTTTGCCGGTCTGGCCGGAGCCGTCGAGGCCACGGCCACGATCCAGCAACTTCAGCCCGATATCGCGGCGGGCTATGGGTTCGCAGCGATCATCGTCGCCTTTCTCGGGCGGCTGAACCCCATCGGGGCGCTGATCGCGGCGCTCGCACTGGCCGTGACCTATATCGGTGGCGAGAACGCGCAGATTTTGCTCAAGCTGCCGAAGAACGCGGCCTTCGTGTTTCAGGGGATGCTGCTGTTCTTCCTGCTCGCCTGTGACACGCTGATCCATTATCGCGTCCGGGTACGCCGCCGGGCAGGGGCCGCATAGCCATGGAAGCCTTCATCGCCAGCATGATCGTCGCCGCCACCCCGCTGCTGCTCGCGGCGACGGGGGAGGTGGTGGCGGAGCGTTCGGGCGTCCTCAATCTCGGGCTGGAAGGCATGATGCTGCTCGGGGCAGTCGCGGCCTTTGCCGTGACGCTTTCCACCGGCTCCAGCGCGTTGGGTTTTGTCGCGGGAGCGGGGGCCGGGGTGGGGGCCGCTGCGCTCTTTGCCCTCGTCGCGCTGGGGTTCACGGCCAATCAGGCGGCGAGCGGGCTGGCGCTGGCGATCTTCGGGACGGGGGTTTCGGGGCTGATCGGACAGGGCTATGTCGGCAATGCCATCGATCCGCTCGCGCCCGTTCTGGCGGCGGAGAGACTGCCCGACGATCCGGCGCTGCGGGTGATCCTCGGACAGGACGCGATGGTCTATTTCGCGCTGTTGCTGGCGGTCTGTGTCTGGTTCTACCTCACCCGCACCCGATCCGGCCTGAAGCTGCGCGCCATCGGGGACGATGCGGAATCGGCCCATGCGGTCGGCCTGAAGGTACTCGGCTCGCGAACGGCGGCGGTGCTGTTCGGCGGGGCCTGTGCAGGGCTGGCGGGAGCCTATCTGTCGCTGGTCTATACGCCGCTCTGGGGAGAGAACATGACGGCGGGGCGGGGCTGGATCGCGCTGGCGCTCGTGGTCTTCGCCGGATGGGGACCGATCCGGGTGATCTTCGGCGCGTATCTGTTCGCCGCCGCGTCCCTGTCGCAATTCTACGGCGGGGCGCTGGGTCTTTCCATCCCCTCGCAGTTCCTCGCGATGACGCCGTATCTGGCGACGATCCTCGCGCTGGTCGTCATTTCCGCTGCCGGAGCGCGGCGCAATGCGCCCGCGATGCTGGGCCTGCCGTTCAGGCCAGACCGCTGAGCCGCTCTCCGAGCTGCGCGATCACGTCGCTGTCGGCATTGGCGAAGGCGAGGCGCAGATAGGCGTCCTGCCCCTCGCCGAAGAAGGTGCCGGGGATGCAGGACACTCCGGCTTCGCGCGCCAGCCGTTGCGCGACCTCGACGGACCCGGTGCCGGTGAACGGATGGCGCAGCCACGCGAAATAGGCCCCCATGGCCCCGATCTTCCACGTCGGAGCCTCCACCAGCGTCGCGCGCAGGGCATCGGCGCGCAGCCCGATCTCCGCACGGTTTTCCGCACGCCATTCCGACAATGGCTCGATGGCTCGCGCCACGGCGATCTGGGCGGCGCGGGGGGCGCAGATTTGCAGGTTGTCCATGATCTTCGCCGCCGCACCGATCACCCGCTTTCCCGCGACCATGGCTCCGAGGCGGTGGCCGGGGATGCAGAAGCTCTTGGAGAAGCTGTAGAGCTGGATCAGCCCCTCGCGCCAGTCGGGACGGGACAGCAAGCCGTGCCGGTCCGAGGCTTCGGCGAAATCGCGATAGGTCTCGTCGAGGATCAGCCAGACGCCCGCATCGCGACAGAGAGCGAGGATCGCGTCGAGCAGGGCGGGCGGATAGACGCAGCCCGTGGGATTGTTCGGCGAGACGACAGCGAAGGCCCTCACTTCCGGTGTCAGGGCGGCGCGTATGGCCTCGATCGTCGGGAGGAAACCGTCCTCCGGGCGGCAGGCAACGAAGCGTGAGCCGATACCGAGCATCGACAGCGTGGCCTCATGGTTGAAATAGCAGGGATTGGTCATCAGGACCGCATCGCCCGCTCCGGCGACGGCCATCACCGCGCTGACGAAAGCCTGATTGCAGCCGGAAGTGATATGCGTCTCTGAAGGCGCGACCGGCGCGCCGTAGAGACCGGACACATGGGCGGCATAGGCCTCCCGCAAGGCCGGCTCGCCTTCGATATTCCCGTAATTGGTGGCCTCGGTCGATCCCGCCGCGTCGGCCAGCCAGCGCAGCATCTCGGGGGGCGGCGGATAGCCCGGCACCGCCTGCGACAGGTCGAGCAACGGCCCTCGCGCGCCATCGTATTCCCGCGCCCAGGCCTGCACGGCGGGGATCGCGGGGAGGGCGAGGTTTTCGATGGCGGGGTTCAGGGCAGGATTCATCGGCGCACTCCGGATTTGCCGCACCGTCCCCCATCATGCGCGCCCTGTCAAAACGCGAAGCGACGCATTATATCAAAGTTCATCAAGTGCGACCGAGACCGCGCCCCACCCTCGGTCCCTCCCCGTTATCACGGGGAGGGAGGCGAAATCGGCGAAGTCAGTACGATGAAACTCCCTCCCCGCTTGCGGGGAGGGCTGGGGTGGGGGCGCCCGCAGGGCGCAAGTGGTATCGGTCGGTAATGAATCCGACCGAGGAAGTCCCCCGTGAATTCAAATCGCAGCGGCGAAGAGATACAGCGCCTGATCGACCTGCTGGCCAAGCTGCCCGGTTTCGGCCCGCGCTCGGGGCGGCGGGCGGCGCTGGCCCTGATCCGCAAGCGCGAGACGTTGCTGGAGCCGTTGGCCAGAGCGATGGCGGATGTGGCCGCGACGGTAACGGAATGTTCGGTGTGCGGCGCGGTCGATACGCGCGATCCCTGCGGCATCTGCTGCGATCCGTCGCGCAGCGGCACGATGATCTGCGTGGTCGAGCAGGCGGGCGATCTGTGGGCGATGGAGCGGGGCGGGGCGTTCAAGGGCCGCTATCATGTGCTGGGCGGCGTTCTGTCGGCGCTCGATGGCGTCTCGCCGGAAGACCTGCGCATTCCCGATCTGGCGTATCGGGTGCGCAGCGAAGGGATCGACGAGGTGGTCCTCGCCCTCAATGCCACCATCGACGGAACGACCACGTCCCACTATATCGCCGATGCCCTCGAAGACACCGGCGTCACGCTCACGACACTGGCGCAGGGCGTGCCCATCGGCGGCGAACTCGACTATCTCGACGACGGGACGATTTCCGCCGCCCTGCGGGCGCGCAAGGGGTTCTGAACCGCCTTACTCCACCGTGACGAAATTGCCGCCCACCGTGGTGCTGAGCGCATTGCCGTTGATCGAGGAGAGTGGCGCGCCGCCGGTCAGGGCACGAACCGGAGCATCGATCGACAGGCCGGTTTCCATATCCACGAACGGGATAGCGTCCGGGACCGTTTCGACTGCCGAGGCCGGGACGGTCGTGACGGGCGGTGCGGGCATCATCGCCACGGCGGGCGCGGCCTGCGAGATGACCTGTCCCTGGGGCGTAGCATCCATCACCTGCACATAAGGCGCGGGCTGCGGGATGATCGGCACCGTCGCGATTTCCTGCATCTCGACAGAGGGGATCGTTCCGACGGGCGCTGCCTGCATGGTCGTCATCGCCTGCGCGGGAACGACCTGCACGGGGGCGACCTGCACGGGGGCAGCCTGTGAAATCACCTGTACGGTGGGGTCGCTCGTCTCGCTGAGCAGGACGGACATGAACACGCGCGTTCCATCCGTCGCCGCGCCGATTCCGGCTCGATCGTAACCCGGCATCAGCACGTCTTCCATGCTCGCGCCCTGCTTGCGCCAGGAAGCCAATGCGGCATTGGCGAGGGCATCGCCCTGCCAGATGACGCCGTTCCGGGCCTCCCAGACCAGCATGGTCAGGCGGCTCGTGCGGTTTGCGGGATCGTCCAGAACCCGGCGCAGGACCGGATCGCCCTCGCGCGCGGCGGCGGACATGCCGCCCGCTGCAAGGGTCGCCTCGGCGTGAAGGCGCGCCTCGCGGGCCAGCGACGGATCTTCGGCGAGCGAGGAAAGGGCGACTTCGCCCCGCGCGATGTTCAGGGTCTGGAGGGCCGAGCGTTCCAGCCCGGTGGTCAGGCCGTAGAGATCGGGCGGAGGTGTGCCGTAGACCGAGGCGAGGCGGGCCGATGCGGCGTCGATCTGCGGGCGGGCATAGAGCATCGTGATGTAGACGCGATCGGAATCGACGGCGACTCCGACACCGGCCACGTCATAGACCGGCTCCAGCAGGTTGTCGCGGTGGCTGGGGCTGAGAATCCAGTCCTCGGTCGCCTGCGCCGACAGGCTGTTCGCCCGCCAGTCGAGCGCGCCCTGACCGGACCAGAGGTTCTCGCCGAGCTGAGCATAGCGATATTTCGCATCCTGCGGCAGGCGCTGGGCCAGAGATTCGCCGTCGGGGGCGTCATGGGAGAAGAACGCGAGATCGCGCATCTTCTGACTGTACCGGCGGGCGGCATCGGCGAGCGCCGGATCGGGGTCCAGCGATGGCAGACCGATCTCGGCGCGCCGTGCATTGCCCTCGCGCAGGACCGCCTCCGCCAGCGCCTGTTCCAGCGCGAAGGGATCGGCGGGTCGCGGGGCATGACGCGCGACCTGCTCGGGGGTCAGCGAAAGTTCGCGAATGAAGAGATCGCCTTCGGCCAGCGCAGCACTGCCACCGGCCATCAGCATCATCGCCGCGACGGCGACTGAAGAGATTTTCTTAACCATGCTGATTCCCATACACTGTTCGGCGTAGTACACGCAAGAATGACACCACGTATCGGGGATCACGATTTCGGTTCCCGTCAGAGTAATCCCAGCGCGCGGAAGCTCGCGTCGTTCTCTCGTCCGATGATGATATGGTCGTGGACGGTGATGCCCAGCGGCTTGGCGCTTTCCACGATCAGCCTGGTCATCTCGATATCGGCCCGCGAGGGTGTGGGGTCGCCGCTGGGGTGATTGTGGACGAGGATGATGGCAGTGGCGTTGAGAGCCAATGCGCGCTTGACCACCTCGCGCGGGTAGACGGGGACATGATCCACCGTGCCGCGTCCCTGTGCCTCGTCGGCGATCAGGCGGTTCTTGCGGTCGAGGAAGAGGAGATGGAATTCCTCGTGTTCGAGCCGTCCCATCCGCGCCTTGCAATAGGCCATGAGGGCGGACCAGCTCGACAGGACGGGCTTTTCGATCACGCTGTTGCGGGCCAGCCGTGTGGCGCTCGCCTCGACGATCTTGATCTCCTGCACCGCGCGATCCTTCAATCCGGCTTCGCGCAGGCGGTCGGGCGGGGCGGCCAGCACCCCTGCGTAATCGCCGAAGCGGGCGATAAGCATCTTGGCGAGGGGTTTGACGTCCACGCGCGGGATGGCGTTGAAGAGAACGAGTTCCAGCATCTCGTAATCGGCGAGGGCATCCGGCCCCGCTTGCATGAAACGGTCCCGCAATCGCTGGCGATGGCCGGTATGGGAGGGCGGCGGGGTCATCGCTTTCGGCGGTGACTCGCGCATCGGTTCAGGCCGCGTCCGCCGTCTCGCGCCACGGGTGGAACCGTCCCGTCGGAGAGAGCGTGAAGATTTCGCAGCCCTCTTCGGTCACGCCGACGGAATGCTCGAACTGTGCCGAAAGCGAGCGGTCGCGCGTCACCGCCGTCCAGCCGTCGGACAGGATCTTGGTGCCCGCCTTGCCGAGATTGACCATCGGCTCGATGGTGAAGAACATCCCCGGACGCAGCATCGCGCCCGTTCCCGGCTTGCCGTAATGCAGGACGTTCGGGGCATCGTGGAAGACACGCCCGAGACCATGGCCGCAGAAATCGCGCACGACCGAACAGCGTTGGCCTTCCGCATAGGCCTGGATCGCATGGCCGATATCGCCGAAGCGGTCGCCGGGTCTGACCGCCTCCAACCCGCGCATCAGAGCATCATGCGTGACGTCGATCAGGCGTTCGGACCGGCGGTTCGGGCTGCCCGCCACGAACATGCGCGAGGTATCGCCGTACCAGCCGTCGAGTATCACGGTGACGTCGATATTGAGGATATCCCCGTCGCGCAGGGCTTTCGGCCCCGGTATACCGTGGCAGACGACGTGGTTCAGCGAGATGCAGCTCGCATGGCGATAGCCACGATAGCCTATGGTCGCGGAGGTCGCGTCGTGATCCTCCACGAACTGCTCGATGAGGGCGTCGATATGCTCCGTCGTGGCTCCGACCTGCACTTCCGGGCCGATCATGTCGAGCGTCTGCGCCGCCAGCCTCCCGGCACGGCGCATTCCTTCGAAATCCTCGGTCGGGTGTATCTTGATCCCCTCGGGGGTACGATTGACGGTGTCTTTCATCGAATATCCGGGTTCGCTCGAGGGTGTACGGGTCGGGCGCGCACATTGGGCGATCCGGGCGATCCGATCAAGGGTCACGACGGCGCAATTGTGCGCAGAAGGGAACCGGAGCGAAGTTTTTTTCGGAACATCTCCGGTTTCCGCCCATTAGCCGATTATCGAAATGACACAGCAGGAGAGTTCGTCATGACCATCAGGATCGCCAGCATCGCCGCCGTCGCTGCACTCGGCTTCGCCACCTCTGCTCTCGCCGGTGACGGCAAGGAAGGCACGCGCGGCGCATTCACGGGCGGCGACTATTCCGCCTTTTCCGATAACTACGACAAATCCGGCCGCTTCGAGCGCATGGACACGGACAAGGACGGGGTCATCTCGCGCGACGAGCAGATGAAATCCGACTTCGCCCGCTACGACCGGAACCGCGACGGTTCGCTGGACGACATGGAAAGCGACTTCCTCAACAAGGAATACGAGGAAGAGACCGTAGGCGGCAATCCGGACGGTCAGTAAGCCGGTCGGAAACGACGATTGATTATGGGGAGGAAGCATGGCTTCCTCCCTTTTTGCGTTATCCCCTTCCGAATGGAGCGTCCGGAATGTCGCAATCCAGAGCTTTCGGCGTTATCGGTCTCGGGACTTTCGGCTCGACGGTCGCCGCCGAACTGGCGGGATTCGGCAACCATGTCATCGGCATCGACTCGATGGATGCGCCCGTAACGGCCATGGCCGATACGCTGCGCGAAGCCGTGATTGCCGACGGTCGCGACGAGAAAGCCCTGCGCGAGGCCGGGATCGGTCAATGCGATGTCGTGCTCGTTTCCATCGGTGACGACCTCGAAGCCAGCATCGTCTGCGCGATGAACGTGAAGCTGATCGGGATAGAGTGCATCTGGGCCAAGGCCGATACGCGCACCCATCACCGGATACTCTCGCGGCTGGGCGTGGACCGGGTCATCCACCCGGAGGAGCAGATGGGCCAGCGCGTCGCGCAGATGCTGCATAACCCGACCGTCCGCGACTATGTGAGCCTCGGCAACGGCTTCTTCGCGGTCACGATGGTCGTGCCGGACGCTCTGGAGGGCAAGGCGCTTTCCTCGCTGGAAATGACCAGCCGTTTCGACGTGAAATGTCTGGAGATCATGCGCGGACGGGAGCTGCTGACGAATACCGATGCCGATCCCGTTCTGAAGAAGGACGACAGGATGCTGGTGCTGGGGACGCGCCCGGACCTGCGCGCTTTCGCCAAGAGTTTCTGAACGATGGGCTGGCAGGACTGGCAAGTCCGGTGGCGCAGGTCGAGCATCGGTATCAATCCGCCCGTATTGCTGATGGTACTCTACGCCGCGATCGCGGCGCTCGGCGGAATGGCACTGAAACTGCCCTTCGCCTCGACCGGGGCGATCACCTGGTCCGATGCGATCTTCACCGCCGTCTCGGCCATCACCGTGACCGGCCTCGTCGTGGTGGATACGGGCAGCGTCTATACGTCCTTCGGACAGGGCGTCATCGCCGTTCTGATCCAGCTCGGCGGGTTGGGGCTGATGACCTTTGCGGCCCTGATCCTGTCGGCCCTCGGCCAGCCCATCGGCCTTGGTCATCGCATGGTGCTGCGCGACGATCTGAACCGCACGGCGGTGCACGATCTGCTGCGCCTCGTGCGCATGATCTTTCTGGTCGTCATCGTCTGCGAAACCGTGGGAGCGATCGTCCTGGCCTTCGTCTTCGTTCCCGAATTCGGATGGAGCCACGGACTATGGACATCCGTCTTCCATTCGATCTCGGCCTTCAACAATGCGGGCTTTTCGCTGTTCTCCAACTCTCTTGCCGATTACGTAGCTAACCCGGTCATCAACCTTGTGGTGCCGGTGATGTTCATCGCCGGCGGTCTGGGCTTCGTTGTGTGGGCCGACATTTATCGCAAGCGCGCATTCAGGACGTTGTCGATCCATTCCAAGATCACCATCGTGGGTTCGGCCATCCTGATCGTCACGGCATGGCTTCTGTTCGCCCTGCTGGAATGGTCGAACCCGGCGACCCTTGGGGGTTTGGAGGGGATCGGCGCCAAAATTCAGGGAAGCTGGTTTCAGGCGGTCACACCGCGAACCGCGGGCTTCAATACGCTTGATACATCCAGCCACACCGATTCAACCGCGCTTATGACGATGGTCCTGATGGTCATTGGTGGTGGGTCCGCGTCGACGGCGGGCGGGATCAAGGTGACGACGGCGGTGGTGCTGCTTTTGGCCACCATCGCCTTTTTCAACCGCCAGAAAGAGCTTCACATCTTCGGGCGCAGCCTGGGGCTGGAAACCGTTTTGAAGGTCATGGCGCTGACGACGATTTCGGTTCTGGTGCTGATCTTGGGCATCTTCCTTTTGACGCTTGGCCATGACCTGCCGTTCATCGTGCTCGCGTTCGAGGTCGCCTCGGCCTTCGGCACCGTTGGCATGTCCATGGGAGCGACCGGAGAGCTGGACACCTTCGGGCAGCTTTTGATCATCGCGATCATGTTCCTGGGCCGCGTGGGGCCTTTGACAGTCGGGTTCTTTCTTGCCACGCAATCAACCCCGCGCGTGCGCTATCCGCGCGGAGAGATTTATCTGGGGTAAGTGTAGTACGCGCCTAATAGGCGACGCCGACGGAGCCCTGATCGATGACGCTTAGATTGCCCATGTTCAGGTCGATGACATCAACGCCCAGCAGGAGGATTGAACTGTCGTCAGCCATATCAAGCCGCGCGCCTTCTGCCGTCTGCACGAGGTCGGCGAAGGGATCATAATCGGCGTCGGTCCACTGACTTCGTTCG
>ENA-ORXM01002980-ORXM01002980.1-marine-metagenome-genome-assembly--contig:-NODE-2980-length-17993-cov-3.840645_pt1 | contig 17993 bp, 17 predicted proteins | sample MGYA00237867_ERZ511480 | MGnify/ENA primary metagenome ERZ511480 (study PRJEB26309, sample SAMN06266103) | marine metagenome | isolation source: Algal blade | place: United Kingdom:Sidmouth, United...
ACCGCCGTTGCCACTTAGCAGGTCGTCCAAAGGGCTGGCGCTGGCGAGTTCTTGGGCTCTGGCTCGAGCCTCCCCGAAGCGGGCTTCGGCTCCGGCAATCTCTTCGTCAGTGCCATTTTCGCGTAACCACTCGAGTGAAAGTGCTTCAACCTCAACCTCGGCCAGGGCGTCCATTTCAGCTGCTAAGTCGAAGCTGCCAATCGTTTCGGTGCCCTTAAACGCCATGTGCTCTGCCATGTGCGCCACGCCGCCCAGACCGAGTGGTTCGTCCACACCGCCGACGTCGAACATTAAATTAAAAGCAATAACAGGTGCGGCGTCCTGCTCGACAAAGATGATGCGCATACCGTTCTCGAGCGTGACCTTCGTTACTCGATCTTCCAAGTCTTGCGCTCCCACGTAACTTAGCAAAAGGTATAAGACTAGCCAACTAAACATTTTCTTCATGCTTTTCCTCTCTTAATAAACAAGGTAAATAGAGGCTAGCTGAGCACGAAAGAGGCGTCAAGCGTTTAGCCTACGGTTAAAAATCGTCATTATGCGAAATCTGAAACTAAGAACAAATGGATATAGAGCAATTGTTTTTTATGTCGTCGCAGGTTTCCCCTGACCTCCATTTTGCTCAGGCCGATTCCAGCGGTAACGAAAAAACGCTAATGCCTCTTGTGGTAATTTTGGCAGCGTTTCAAAAGTGAAATTGCTAGCTGCTTTTTTAATCGCTTCTGAAAGCGTCGGATAGGGAAAAACGATATTTGCAAGCTTGTACATCGTAACGCCACTATTGACGGCGTGGGTTAGCAAGTGAATCATCTCCGACGCCGTATTTGCAACAATCGTTGCAGACAGCACTTTGCCCGTTAAACGCATGGCGTGAATCAGGACAAAGCCGTCTTCCTTGTCGAAAAATTGAGTATAGCCTCTGTCCGTATCTTTTAAATCAATGCGGTACGTTTTGATGAGGTCGGGGTGGTAGGTCTCTTGTAATGCAGATAGTACCGGACCGACTTGTGACACTTCAGGATAGGTAAAGGTTGCACTTGGGTAAACGGGTTCTTTGCCTACAGGCACAAAGGGTAGCGCGAGTTTTTGAACTAGCCTGCGCCCTTGGGCGTTTGCTGAGTGGGTAAAGGCGGAACTTAGATTGACGTCACCAATGGCGTAAATGTTTTCGACACCCGTGCGGCCAACCTCATTGGTCTCGAGCCCACCCCGGACAGGTTCTAAGCCTACGTTCTCGAGTCCTACATCGAGCTGCGGTTTACGTCCGATGGCGAGCAAGACTTTATCAACGCCCTCGACCGGAATTTCTGTGCCCTGCTGGTCGAGGTAGAGAGTGTTTGTGGCGTCGTCGTAACGTGAGCCTTTGGCATTTAGATAAATACCGATGCCCGCGTCCTCAAAGCGCTTTTTCATGAGCGTTGAGACTTCGGGCTCGAGCGGCCCAAGCAGCCTAGGTGCTAAATCGACTACGGTAACTTTACTGCCTAACTTGTTAAACGCAAAGGCCATCTCACAGCCAATAACACCGCCGCCGACAATAACGAGGTGCTCTGGTAAGTTCTCCAAATCGAAAAGACTTTCGTTGGTCAGCGCTCTTTCGTCTGGTAAACCTTCAACCGGAATACGAATGGGGGTCGAGCCGGTTGAGATTACTACATTATCTGCGCTAATTCGTTTTGTCGTGCCGTCGTCTAGGGCTAGCTCGAGAGTGCTCTTATCGACAAAGGTCGCTTTGCCCGCAAAAAAGGTCACGCCCTTCATATGATGCACTTCTTCGGTTTCGCGGTCGCGCAGCTCATCGCGGTGCTGTCGTACCTTCGCCAAAATATCAGCGGGGGATAGGCCGTTTTCGTGCATGTGGCTGGCTAGGTGAATAAGCGTTTTAGACGGTACGCAGCCGACATTCGTACAGTCGCCCCCGACGTGCTTTTTCTCGATGAGGGCGACCTCTTTACCAAAGCCCCCCAAGCCTACGGCAACGGTAATGCCACCCGAACCTGCGCCAATAATCGCGGTATGAAAGTCACTCATCTTCTCCTCCTGATTCACGCCGTTTGACAAGGCGGGAAATACCTAAACTCACAATGAAAATACCTACGGACGCTGCTAAAATGCGCCAGTCGAAACTCGGTGCGCCCTCGCTTAAACCGGTCGAAGCGCCGAACAGCGCAAATGAAATAGTGCCAGGTAGCGCCCCCAAAATCGTTGCCAGAATAAACGCGCCGTAGTTGATACGTAAGAAACCTGCTAGATAATTCACCAGGTCATAGGGCAAGAAAATCAGCCGCATGATAAAAACCGTTTCAAAGCTATTTTCGCGCATTCGTTTGATATAGCCCTGGATGCCCTTAGTTTCATCCTCATTGGCTTCGATAACATCATTACCGAAAAAGCGCCCAATCAGATACGCGAGGCTCGCGCCGATGTTGCTGCCTATCACCGTGTAAATAACGCCAAATATGGGGCCGAACAAAACGCCTGAAGCAATCGTTAAGAGGCCAGCAGAAAAAAGAAACAGGGGTCTTAAAACGTAGAGACCGACAAAAATAAGCGGCCCCCAGGCACTGTCGGATAAGAAATTAACGAGCTGACGTAAGGTAGCCAGGGGCGACGCACCTGTTCGGACGGTGTAAACGCCGTAAACGCTTAGTAAAATAAGCCAAAAAAGACCCGCTAAAAGTTTTTGCCAGTGCTTTCGTACGAATGAGGGGTCACTGTTCTTTTGCTTGGGCACGGTTGGTGAGTCTGGGCGGTTCATAAGCCTCCTGGTGTCACGGTAGTTTTTGCTGCGCTCAAATGTTTTTTTGAGCCCACAACAAACGCTGTATAATCGTGAGGACGACAAGTACGCTAAGAGCCCAAAACAAAATGCTCAAGTAGTTTGGAAAAATCAAGAACAGGCTGTAAAAAATGACTGTTTCGGTGCCTTCGATAATGCCCGTCGGCATGGTGATGCTGGTTCGCTCGGCGTTGGCAGTTGCGCCTTGTTTACGCTTCTCGAGCAGCGCTGAAAGTAGCATCCAAGAGCCCGCGTTGATATAGAAAACGCTCAGCAAAACAGCCAGCGCTAACCAGTTGCCAAACGAAGCTTGAGCGATGGTTAAACCCACAGGTATAGCGGCGTAAATCGTCAGGTCTACCATGAGGTCCAAATAGCCGCCTAAATCGCTTTGTGTTTGTGTCGCCCGCGCGAGTTCGCCGTCCAAGCCGTCGATAATGCGGTTCACAATCCATAAGCCTAGGGCTAAATAGGGTTGCGTGAAGGCCGCCGCGACAGCCGCCGCTAAACCAACGCCTAAACCAATAAACGTCAACGTCGTGGGTGACACGTGCGCCAGAGGTTTGGTAAGCGGTTGTAATACGCGCTCTTTGGGTATACGAAGGGCTTTATCCATCATTAGATCTTGGTCATCCTCTCAACAAAAGTAGCGCGGAAGTATCACAGATATATCACTGTAGCAACTGGGCTACGGTGTCAAACATTAGAAAAGCCGCACTAAGAGAGTTTTAACACGTTTGGGATTGCAGACACAGTTAAAGGGTTTACCTGCGGGGTAAAGGGTCGTTCAGTTTGCTGGGCGCGAGTTTTTAATATTCAATAAAGAAGCAGGGAGCAGGAATCAAGAATCAAGAAGATTGCAAACTCCGCCCCCTGACCCCTGCCCTTAAGCATTAGGGCTTAGCAAGTGCTCGAGACACAAATCATAACTCACGCCCTGCTCGAAATCTTTGGCTAAATCGGCCACGGTGACCTCGGCGAGAATGTCTAAAAGTGCGTCACGAACCCGTAGCCACACACTCTGCCGCGCGTGACAACGTTCTTCGGCTTTACAGTTCTTATGCCAGTTCAAGCTGACGCATGACAGGGGTGCTACAGGCCCATCAATAGCGCGCATGACGTCGCGCAAGGATATGTCAGTAGCGTCTTGAGAAAGGGCGTAACCGCCACCTGTTCCCTTTTTAGAAACAATAATGCCAGAACTCGAGAGCGTCGCCAGAATGCGTACCAGATAAGGCCGCGCGACACCCGTTGCCTCGCTTATGTCGTCGCTACCCACCCAGTGGTCCCTGCTTTGGGTGCCGAGATAGCCGAGCGCTTGAAAGGCGTAAACATCGGTTGCTGAAAGGCGCATAGCCTATTATAAGGGGTCGGGGGACAGGGGCCAGAGGTCGGCCTTATTTCTGACCCCTGTCCCCTGAACCCCGTTAGTTAAGTACACGCTTGGGTTGCAGATTTATCGGCGCGGGGTCGTCAGTTTCTAAATAGAGGTAGTCGTCGATAGCCTCGAGCAAGTCCCGCAGTCTCGGGTTGTCGACAAGGGCGTCGCAAAGCTCGAGGCGTTCACGCTCATTTAGCTTGGCAAGCGCTTCGATAAGGTGTGGGAGGGTGGGTTGACAGGGCACAGGTCAATTATACGTTAGCCGTTCTCTGGGCTAGTTAGGTGCTTGGACCCTATCAATCATGACAGCCTACGTTGCAACAATCTTTTGAAACGCTTGTCTTACTTAATTGAGAAACAGAGCAAGAAGACATAAAACAAAAGACCGGCACACGTGCCGGTCTTTTGCGTGAAAAGGAAAGGGATTAAGGGCTAGGGTAGATGACTAAGGTGGGGGTGTTTCTTTGGGTCGTCGTGCCGTCCCCAATTGCACCAGCAAAGTTAGCCCCCCAGCAATAGGCTTGGTCATCACTGCCAACGCCGCAAGTGTGAACACCACCCGCTGTCAGGTTACTCAGGCTCGTCAAAACACCAGGCAGACTGACCAGCGTGGGGGTATTTTTGTCAGTCGTCGTGCCGTCCCCGATTTGACCGTTGTTGTTTCGGCCCCAGCAATAGGCTTGGCTGTCACTGCCGATACCGCAGGTATGGTTTTGACCCCCTGTCAGGTTACTCCAGCTCGTCACACCACTGGGCAGACTTACTTGGGTGGGGGTGGTTTTGTCAATTATTGTGCCGTCCCCGATTTGACCGAAGTTGTTAAAGCCCCAGCAATAGGCCTGGTTGTCACTACCGATACCGCAGGTATGGTTTTCACCCCCTGTCAGGTTACTCAGGCTCGTGACACCACTGGGCAGACTGACCAGCGTGGGGGTGGTTCTTTGAGTCGCCGTGCCGTCCCCGAGTTGACCTTTGCTGTTAAAGCCCCAACAATAGGCCTGGTTGTCACTACCGATACCGCAGGTATGGAAATCGCCCGCTGTCAGGTTGCTCAGGTTCGGCACATTCGCCTCCACCGTCACCGACTGACTTGCTTCAGCCTCATTACCATTGGCATCATAAGCAACGGCTTTTAAGGTATAACTACCCGCAGCCGCAGGCGTATAGTCAAAAGTCCAGTTGCCCGCACTTAAGGTCGCAGTACCAAGTAAGGTCGTATCTTCATACAGTTCGACACTGGTTACCGCTACGTTGTCACTGGCCGTACCTGTCAGCGTTACTAGGCTAGCTTCGGTCAAGGCACCTGGGTCGTCCAGCGTGACGGTTGGGTCCGTCAGGTCACATACTGTCGTCGTGGCATTGACCAGATACGCACTTGGGCTGCCAACAGTTCCCGCTGTTCTAAGCGCGCAAATACGGCTGAAACCATTCGGACCTGTGGTGGTGCTGCTTTCGCCCAGAACGGCTAACTCTGCGTCAGGGTCGAAGGCTTGGGCACGCGTGGTCGCGCCTGTTTCGCCAGCTTCTGCTAAGCCTTCCGTAACGCGGGTAACGTCGTCGGTGAGCATCATAAACCACATGCTAAAGCGGAACGGGTTATCGGCCTCGACAGCGGCTTTAGGTAAGCGCACGGCCAGGGTAATCATGCCGTCAAAATCACTGGTTCCTGGGTTTGCCGCTAAGACTCTGTCTGTGGTACTTGTTTGATTTCTGACCACAAAGCCGTAGGGGAAAACAGCGTCCACGCCCAAGGAAGTTGCGTTAGGAATCTCGCTTTCGGCAAAGGCTTGAAAGTCAGCATTTTCTGACTCGACCTGTATGCCCGTCACAGCTGCGTAGCTCAGCCCGTGAGTCGGTTTGATACAGTTTGCCACCGCAGCCGGGCTGGCAAAGTCGCTACCATCAAATTTTTTCAAGTTGCCTATAGCGTTGGTACCGTTGCTGGCGCTATCGGTATCAACCGCTAAAAAGGTAATGTTTTCAGCGCTCGTTGTATAAGGCGTACCGCTAGCAAACTCGGCGTTTCTCACCTCATAGGTGGCGTAGAGGTATCGGGCACCATTACTGTAATCGCAAGCTGCGTCGGGGTCGCTTACCTCGCTCGCGTCGGTATCGAAAAAGCCTTTATTGACAAACTCAATCTGAAAGCCTGTCCCAACGTTGCTAAGGGCTTGGCTTGACAGACCCGACGTCTGCTCGAGCATTGCGGCGCTACTTGTCATTGCGCGCGTACCTACGCCATCAAAAGAAATTTCCATGACGCCGTAGCTCTGTCCGGGGTCTAATGGGGCAGGGTTCGGGGCAGGTAGCTCGGGGCTTGCGGGGGGCGTTACTGGGGGTGTTACTGGGTCTGAACAGGCGCTCAGGAAAAAGAGCATGCTAAGAAATAGCACGGTGTATCTTTTCATAGTTACCTTTCTTAAGTAAAATGATCTTAAGTAAAATGAGTAGAACAAGATAATGATTCGTGATGCTAAGGCGCAAGAATGCTAAACATTGGGTGCAATGTAGACGCACGCTTACACTGAGATAGCGTTGAAAGGGTTCTACTGAGGTGGTTATCTAGCTAAAGCCAATTATGACGTGATAGAAAAATAAGTTGCACCAGCCGAATACTCTAGTGCAAGGGAGTGGCTTAGTAGCCGTCGTCTTCAAGGGCTATAGGAATACTGAACTGCAAGGTGAGCGCTTGCCACTCACCGTGAGACGTTAGCTTTGGGGGCTCATAGGCTTCTTTAGCTTCAGGCTTAGTACAGACTTCTGAAGGCTCTGAAACTTGACTAGCTGTTTTCTTGGGCTTCACGTTTCCTCCCTTCTTAACCTAGTACTAATCTAGAATAGAGAAGGGGGAGCGGCCTGGATGTGAGAAAGTTTGTAATAGGCTATGTGGCATTTTTCATACCTGGTATTTAAGGCGATTATATAGCCCCTTGATCAGTAGTTCCAGGTAGACCCCAAGGCGTTTAAATCGCGCTAGCAGCGATTTTATCGACAGTCGTAAAGCTTCATGAAAAGGCTTTATGAGGTACCTTTAGCTCGCAACTGGGCTCGAGTTTAATCATCTCGGTTGACGAAATATCTAAAAACAAAAAGAAGAGTAAAGGCGGTTAAGGTCAGAATAGCTGATATTGCGATAGCTGTATTCAGGTCGCTCTCGAGGGCCGCGTAAATCGCTAACGGCATCGTCTGAGTACGCCCGATAAAGCTACCGGCAAAAACAATCGTCGCGCCAAATTCACCCAGCGCTCTGGCCCACGCCAGAACAGAGCCTTCAATGACAGAAGGCAGTGTGAGGGGCAGCGTCACGCGCCAAAAGGTCCGCCACCTGTCAGCCCCCAGGGTTAGGGCAGCGGCCTCGACCCGTTCGGGAACGCTACTAAAGCCTGCTTTCATCGCGCGGATAAATAGCGGGGCGGCCACGAACACCTGGGCTAGCACGACGGCTGTCGTTGTAAAGGCAATGTTTATGCCAGCTTCGCTTAGCGGTGCGCCAATAACACCGCGACGACCAAAGGTGAGCAGCAGCGCAACGCCCGCAACTGTGGGCGGCAGCACCAAGGGTAAGTCGAGCAGGCTGTCAAGCAGGCGGTGACCCGGAAAGCGGTAACGCGCCAGTAAATAGGCCGCAGGTGTCCCCGTAACTAAAATAATCAGCAGGCTCAGGGCGGTGGTCATCAGGCTGAGGCGTAGGGCTTCTGTAACTACGGGACTGACTAGACTGTCTATAAAGCTAGGGGTAAGCGCTTTGAACAAAAGTACAAGCGATGGGAAACCTAAGAGTAAGCTCATCACTAAGCTTGCGGGTAACAGTAGGCGCAGGGGTAACCTGACCGCCTGTGTCATAGGTGTTTGCGTTTTCAAGGGTGACTGAAACCGTGGCTCGCTAAAATACTCTGACCCTCATCGGACAAAAGAAACTCGAGAAACTGCGGCGCTAAATCGTTAACGCCAATTACCACAGCGGGATACTCGGCGCGTACATTGTGCGCCTCTGGAATAGCTATCGTAGCGACATTTGCCAGTGTTTTGGCATCGGTTGCGTACACGATGGCAGCGTCGGCTTCACCCAGCACAATTTTTGCCGTAACCTGGCGCACGTTGGTTTCATTTGATACCAGGTTGCGCAAGACGTCCTCCTGATAATTTGGGCCGTAAATGTCCTCGAGCTTTCCCAAAACTTCACGCGCGTAGCGTCCGGCGGGTACTTCTTCTCCTGCCAAAACGAGCAGGTGCTTTTCACTCGCTAGGGTCTCGAGGCTTGTGATAGGGCTTTCAGGAGGTGTAATGACAACAAGCTTGTTCGTTGCAAACACCTGAGCCGCTTCGGCAGTTTCCGTGTCAATTACGCGCAGCAGGTTGGGCCAGTCGGCGCTGGCAAACACGTCTGCGGGTGCGCCTTGCTCGAGTTGCGTCGCTAATGTCGACGAGCCAGCGAAATTCAGCACCACGTTTGAGCCCGGGTGACGCTCTTCAAAGGCCGCGGCATTCGCTGTAAACGCCTCGCTTAGGCTCGAGGCTGCGAACACCGTGAGTGTTTGAGCCTGCGTTGTGAAAATAGAGAAAAATCCAAAAATCAGAAGCCAGCGCATCGTCTGAAACTATAACAGCGCCCTAAGTTCTAATCTGCGCTCCTGAAGACTTAAAGATTGCTAAATATTTGTAGGGATAGGTCTCGTGCTTGCCCGACTTCGTAAAGAGGTGAGGTGGCGAAGGGCGACCATAATTCACGAAGTCGGGCGAAGGCTTGGATCGCCCCTAAAGGTGTGACGGAGAAGGCTTCATGAAGATGAAATTTCAGCAACACTAAATGAACGCCTTTGCCTGAACCCCTAGCCTCTGACCCCAGCCCTGTACAGCCATTGCTCATCGTCCCAAGCACGTGTCATACTGGCTCCGGTTCATAGGAGGTCACGATGCCAGGAATCGCTATTATTGGCGCGCAGTGGGGTGACGAGGGTAAGGGCAAAGTTGTCGACGCACTCGCGAGCGAGTCAGACTTTGTAGTGCGTTATTCGGGTGGGGCTAATGCAGGACATACGGTTGTTGCAGGTGAAGATGTTTTCAAGTTGCATCACCTGCCCTGCGGCGTATTGCATGACAACGCGGTGTCCATTCTGGGTGGCGGCATGGTTATCGACCCCTGGGACTTCAAAAAAGAACTCGACGCCATGCGTGATAAACGCAATACAGGTCAACTTTTCGTCTCGCACGAGGCGCACCTGGTTTTACCCCACCACCGGAAAAATGATGAGGGTGGTGGTTTTGTTGGCACAACGGGGCGCGGTATCGGCCCTACCTATAGCGACAAGGCGCGGCGTGTAAGCATTCGCGTGGGTGACCTGGAAGACGAGGCGGTGCTCCGTGAGCGCTTGGGGCGCCTGCTTACAGCAAAACCCAATTCGACAGCTAGAGTTGGCTGGACCGATGTTGCGACTGCTGAGGCAGCCCTAGCAGACGTACGCGAGTATCTAGTACCGATGGTGCGCGACACCGGAAAAATGGTTCGTGACGGTTTGAAAGCGGGTAAAAATGTCCTGTTTGAGGGCGGACAGGGTACGATGCTCGACCTAGCTTACGGCACCTATCCTTATGTAACCAGTTCGCACCCCACCGTCGGCGGTATTTTAGTTGGAGCAGGTGTAAGCCACAAAGCGCTTGGGCGTGTCGTGGGCGTTGTTAAAGCGTTTACAAGTCGCGTCGGTCACGGACCTTTCATGACGGAGCTTGACGGCGACATGGCGCTGCGCTTACGCGGTACAGGAAACAAAATTGGTGATGAGTACGGCACAACCACGGGACGGCCCCGACGGGTCGGTTGGCTCGACCTGGTGCAACTCAAATATGCCTGCGAACTGAATGGCTTTGACGGCCTGGTGATTACCAAACTCGACGTGCTCTCTGGTCTGGATTCGGTCAAGGTTTGTATCGCCTATGAAAACGACCAGCCCGTATATGAAGACATGCCGGGCTGGGGTAACTTGGTGGGCCTGGGCAGCCGTGACGCGCTACCTAAAGAGGTTACTGATTACTTAGAACTTATTGAGTCCTACACCGAAACCCCAGTCAAAATGTTTTCGACCAGTCCCCACCGTGACGATACCTACGGCGAGGTGGCTTGGGCCGCGTGAAGCTGGCGGACTCGCGCCGCAAATACGCTGACCGCACCCGCTGGATGCGCGTGACCAAAAGAAAATTCGCTGTCAAAGAGGTCAAGAGCCGAGCCTTCACTGGTTACGTGACACGCCTCGAGATTCTCAAAGTCAAAAAGCCGCTTTATGTCAGTGAGTTTGGTAAACAGTTTGCTATTGCCGACGACGGTTATACCTGGTTGCAGCATTTTCCCGAAGGTGAAAAATATTGTCTCACGACGATGTTCACTGCAAAGGGTAAAGTCGCGCACTGGTATCTCGACATTGCGCACAAAACAGGTGTGGATGACGCGGGTATTCCGTGGTGGGATGACCTTTATTTGGATATTATTGTTGTGCCAGGGAAGGGTGCGAAAATTGTCGATGAGGACGACCTCGAGCAAGCCCTTGCCAAAGAAAAAGTAACTAAGCGAATGGCGAAAGAAGCTCGCGCCGAAGCCAAGCGCCTCAAAAGCCTCATTGATAAAGAGAAGTTTCCGCTGTTGGCGCTAAGCGAAAAGCACTATAAGCAATTTGACAAGCTTTAGTTCAGCTCGAGAATATCGGGTTGAATGCCACTTTCCTCAATGAGTGCGCGGTAATCAGCGTCTGTCATAGGGAATTTTCCGGACACAGCGATAAAGGCGGCCTCGAGCAAATTAGTTGATAAGCTGCGGCCCTCATACCGGGGCGTCGTCGTGATAAGCGTTTTGACACCGCGCTCCCGCAACATCTCGACATCACTTACGGTCGTCGTATTGGTCAGGATGATTTTTCCAGTTAAGTCTTGCGGCGCGTAGCGCTTGACAAACAGAAAGTCGCCAGCAATAACATCGGCCCAGTTGAAATACTTCTCACGCCAACCCGCTGCGGATGATTCTTGCTGAGCGCCCGTGGGGTACAGCCAGCTTATAGGCGCTTTGGAAATAACGGGCATACCTACTCGAGCGATACGCGCCACAGAACTAAGTTTGTAAACACGTATAGGTAGACCAAGCGAAAAAATAAGATCCCCAAAAAGTACCTCTGCGCCGCTTTCGGCTAGTGTCTCTGCCATGCCGAAACGGTCTACGGAAGATGGCATGAGTACCTTTCTCTTTTGCCACTGCACCCGCTCGTCTAAGTCTTTGACAACAATGCGCTCGAGGGTATCTTTTAAACCTGCCCCACATACCAGAGGCGTTTTTTTGGCGTTCTTGGCAAGCTGAAGCGATTCGCGTAAGTAGTAACGCTTGCCCGCCGCTTGCACGTACAGGTCCGTGCCGCCAAGGCCAAACGCGTCTACCTTGCCGTCGAGTTCGCGAATCATTTGTGCGGCCCTGTCTAAGCTACCGTCATTGCCGCGCCGCTCGATAATGATGGGTTGGCCTAAAAGCTCCGTCTCAATATAGGAGTCACGCTGACTCGAGCCCAGCCCAACGCTAACAACATGTTTCTGTGTAGGTTCAGCCATAAAATCAGCTTAAAGTACCATAAGGTGATTGAAGACTGAAGATTAAAGATTGAAGATTTTAAAGTCGAGGTGAGTTCACTCTACTGATGCTAGCGAGCAATCAAGCTATGAACTTGAAAACGTCCCCCGCCCCCCGCATCCGGTATTATCGACCAAGCACACCGTGATGCTTTCGTGATAGGACGTGAGCATACTGGAGGGATAATGGCCCGAGTTCTCGTTGTAGAAGATGACCGCGATATTGCGCACTTAGTAAGCCTGAACCTGCGCGATGACGGTCATGATGTCGATGTGGTGCATGACGGTGCCGACGGTCTGAATGCAGCGTCCGAGGAAAAATATGATTTACTTGTGCTTGACCTGATGCTACCGACGATTGACGGGCTCGAGCTGTGCCGCCGCGTGCGCGACAAAGAGCCGTATACACTTGTGCTCATGCTGACCGCAAAAAGCAGTGAACTCGACCGCGTGGTGGGTTTGGAAATGGGCGCTGATGACTATTTAACTAAGCCCTTTAGCATCCGTGAACTTCAAGCACGAGTCAAGGCCCTGTTGCGGCGTAAAGAGCAACTAGGCAGTGCCTCGCAAAGTTCAGAGGCGACTGACTCGCTGAGTGCAGGTGAACTGTCTATAGATATTGAGAAGCGCGAGGTCCTTTTAGCTGATAAAGGGGTAAGCCTTACTGCCAAGGAATTTGACCTACTCGTTCAGTTTGCAAGACACCCTGGTAAGGTTTATACCCGCACCCAACTGCTCGACCTGGTCTGGGGCTACGGTTATGATGGGTTCGAGCACACTGTGAATTCGCACATTAACCGCCTCCGTGCAAAAATTGAGGCTGACCCCGCTGAGCCGACCTATATACAAACCGTTTGGGGCGTCGGTTATAAATTCTCGACGTTCGATTAGGCTGCGGTTCAGTGGTCATTAAGGTTGTCGTTCTCTACATGAGGAGTCAGAAGTCATTAGCCAGTAGTCAGAATGCTGCAAAATATTTACGAGTATCGACGTTTGAAACAGTATTAAAAAATCTAAAACAAAAGATATTAGCAGAAGCCAGCCTCCTATTTTCTTCCTGCGACCCTTTCTCCTTTTCCCTTTCCCCGTTCTCTTTTCTTCAAAATGTTTAAAACGCTCCACGGACGCTTACTGCTTGTTTTGCTTGCGTTGCTCATTCCGCTGGGTGCCATTTACGTTGCGGTGACGCTTACCACGTCGCAGCGCTATTACCAGGAAATCACGCAGAAGTTGAACGCGCAGGTCGCCTCGAGCATTATCGAGAGCCAACCTGAACTGATGGTCGATAGTACGGTAGACACGACAAAATTCGACACCCTCGCAAAAGATTTAGCTGCTGTAAACCCTGGGGTGGAAATCTATATCTTGTTGCCAAATGGTGAGCTTATCGGTGCGTCAGTGCCTATGAGTGCATTAGAAAGAAAAAAGGTCGATACCGAACCCCTCGAGCAATTCATAAATGGAGGCGGGACGTATCCAATGTTAGGCACCGACCCACGCAGTCCTAACGGTAGGAAGATTTTTTCCGTCGCCCTTATTGGTGAGGGAGAAGGCTACCTGTACGTTTTGTTGGCTGATACCACCTCAGACTCCGTGATTCGTAGTGCGCAGAACAGCACTGCCTTGCGGCTTGGCTTGTGGGGCGGCGGGGTGGTGTTTTTACTTGTTCTGGGGGTAGGCACACTTGCTTTTGCCCTACTCACACGGCGCTTGCGGCGCTTGGGCGCGGCCATGAACGAGTTCAGGCAAGCCGATTTTGTACTCGAGACCCCCCTTTTAGAAAAGCCCGCCAGCAATAACGATGAACTCGATGAACTGCAACTGGTCTTTACCGAAATGTCCGAACGTATTTCAGACCAGGTACAAAGCTTGCGGCAGGTCGACACGCTGCGACGTGAACTCATTACTAATATTTCGCATGACCTTCGCACGCCTTTAGCAGCGCTGCAAGGTTATCTGGAAACGTTAGAGCGCAAGGAAACCTCGCTTTCTGCTGAAGAACGTACTTACCTGGCGGCGGCTCGGAAACATGCGACGCGCTTGGGGCGGCTAATCAGTGACCTGTTTGAACTGTCCAAGCTCGACGCGCAAGCTGTCGAGGCCACTCTCGAGGCGTTTCCGGTACATGAACTCGCCTATGACGTGGTGCAAAAGTTTCAGTTGGTGGCAGCTAAAAAAGGCGTAGAACTCACCGTTGATGTTGCGGGGCAGCTTCCCTTTGTGCTTGCCGATGTAGGACTGATTGAGCGTGTGCTGACCAACCTTATTGAAAATGCGCTGCGCTTTACCCCTGACGAGGGCACGGTTTCCATACATCTGACTGAGCAGACTGAGGGCGTCATGATTCAAGTTACCGACACGGGTGAAGGCATCAGCCCCGAAGCCCTAAGTTCTATATTTGACCGCTTTTACCGTGCAAGTTCGCAGGATACGGGCGGGACTGGGCTGGGCTTAGCCATCAGCAAGCGCATTCTCGAGCTGCACAGTAGTGAAATAAGCGTCTCGAGTACGCTGGGTAAGGGGTCGACTTTCCGGTTCGTGTTGCCCTCAGCGTAGTGGTCTTGGCAAGGTCACGAGATTATAGGTCCGCTAGGTTGACAGCCAAGAAAGGTATGAGCATCTCTTCAGGGCTTAGGCCCCCGTGCATAGCGGCAAGCTTGTGAGATTCCCCAGTTACCGAGAATACGAGTTCGCTCTCAGGCCCGAGTATCGCCACCAGGTCACCGATGCGAGCGTCTAGTTGAGGATGCGGGTTAGAGCCAAGTAGGCCCGTCGTTACAAAATCTCGCGTTGACATGAGCACTGTGTTTTGGGGAAGAATCGTTTTGAGCTTTGCCTCGAGCCCTTTCACATTGCCATCTCTTGCCCGAAAATAACCAAAGCGGCGGCTACCCGCAGGCGGTAAAACGAGAGACTCGAGTACCTCTGGATATTTGTTTAGATTGACCTGATTTTCTTCCCGCACGTTCGTATGCCCGTGGTCACTGATAAGCACGAAGACAGTGCCCTCACGCTCAGTCTGGCTGAGCTTGCCGATAACTTCGCGCTCTAGGGAACCGAGCAAACTGGCGAGTTCTGCCTCGACGCTTTCATGACCTGCGCCGTAGATGTGTTGCATGGTGTCTACCGCGTCCCAATAGGCGTAGGTGAAGGCTCGAGCCTTTTGGTTGCGGATTGTTTCACGCAGTTGCACCATGAGATCTGCCGGGGTGACATAGGGCTGGCGCTCGGCAGCGCCGTGGTGGTTCAGTTGCGCGAGCGTTGTGTCAAGAATGCGGTAGGGGAAAATGATTTTATTGGCGATGCCAGCGGCGCTTAATTTGTCGAAAAGTGTTGGCAGCAAAAATTCTTCAATTGGCTTTACGCCTATTTGCTCGAGGTCGCGTGGGGTTTCTCGAGCGCTACCAGGCACCGTTTGAAAGCGCAGCATGGCAGCGACGACGCCCTGTTTGGGCAAAACTATTTTAAACCCGGGCACACCGTGCTCAGCGGGTGTTACGCCTGTGCTAAACGAGCGCAAGATGATATTTGTAAGGGAGGGAAAAATAGTCGTGAGGGGCGTGTAATGCCCTCTATCGGTCATTTGGTTGAGCAGCGGTATGCGCTCCGACTGTCTAATCGCCTCCGTTGCGCGGTAGCCGAGTGCATCAACGAGTAAAACGACGATGTGGCGTGCGTTGGCAAAGGCGTCGGCCTCTAACTCAGGTCGTAAGGTTGGGGTGGGGCTCTCCAAACCAAACGCACGTAAAAGACTGCTATGCAAGTTGATGATGGAGCCACCCGAGTAGTCTGGGAAGATGGCCTCGTATTCATGCTGTCCCCCATTTTTCTGCCAGGGTAATCCTTGCTTTAGAAAATGCGCCTCCGCTTTTGAAGGGTTCATTGCGCTCCTAAATTCATCGTGCGCCTAAAAACGCGTCAATCTCAGCGCGTGTAGGTAAGCTCGGTTGTGCGCCAGGCATTGTGGTGGTTAACGCGCCGGTAGCGTTGGCGAAAGCCACAGCCTCTGTTAAAGATTTGGACTCTGCAAGCGCCGTTGCAAGTGCGCCACAAAAGGCGTCGCCTGCGGCGGTGGTATCGACAACCTCAACTTTGTGAGCGTATAGTCTCTCTATGCTGTCAGCATTTATATAAACGACGCCGTCGCCACCCAGAGTCACGATAACGGTTTTAACACCCGTTTCTAGTAGATGTTTAGCCGCCTTTTTGAGACTTTCATCATCGTTTACGCTCACGCCTGATAGCAGCGCCGCCTCACCCTCATTCACAATCAAAATATCTAGCATTTTTAGGAGGCTGTCATCTAAGGGTTGAGCGGGCGCTGCGTTGAGAAGCACGGGAATGTTTCGCTGCTGAGCCATTTGTGCTGCCTCTCGCACTATCTCGAGCGGGACCTCGAGCTGCATCAGCACCAGGCCGACATCCTCAAAATGCTCCTCTTTCAGAAGCTCAGGGCTTAGCTGCCGATTTGCGCCCGAACTCACGACAATCATGTTTTCGCCGCCATTATCCACCGTAATAAAAGCTAGGCCGCTCGAGCCCGAAACCTCTGTGATTAAAGATGTATTGACACCTGCATTCCCCAGGGCGTCTTTAAGCTCACCACCATAGCCATCCGTACCGACGCAGCCCAGCATCGTCACATCTGCGCCTGCCCTGGCAGCGGCGGCGGCCTGGTTCGCGCCTTTACCGCCTGGAAACGTCTTGACATCCCCCCCTAAAACGGTGTCACCCGGTGAGGGTTGAACCTCTACCTCGACCACTAAATCCATATTTATACTGCCAATAACTAGCACACGTTGTGAACTTTGCATAAGACAGTTTACCCCCGCTTTTGGCAGAAAACGCTATACTTCTAGCATTGTTACCTGGGAGGTAGCCCAAACTATGACTAGACGTTCCCCTTACCGAAACCGCCGCAACTCGACGGGTATCGGCGTTCGACTGCTTATCGCTGCGGCGATAGCCTTATTTTCATTATTTTCGTTTTTGAGCACGCGCTCGACCAATCCTGTCACGGGTGAAACGCAGTACGTCGATATGTCACCTGAACAAGAAATAGCGCTTGGCCTGCAAGCTGCCCCCCAAATGGCGCAGCAGCACGGCGGCTTACACCCCGATGACGAGGCTCGAGCCTTTGTCGACGCAGTCGGTCAGAAAATCGTTCAGAGTTCGGCAGCGGCAAGCACGCCCTATAAGTACGACTTTCATCTATTAGCTGATACCAAAACTGTCAACGCATTTGCCCTACCTGGCGGGCAAATATTTATCACGGCGGCGCTACTCGAGCGCCTCCAAACAGAGGGGCAACTCGCTGGCGTACTCGGTCACGAAATCGGTCACGTGGTGGCGCGGCACGGCTCTGAACACCTCGCCAAACAAAAATTAACTCAGGGGCTTATCGGTGCGGCGGGTGTCGGTGTCGGCTACGAGGGTCAGCAAATGGCGGCCGTCGTCGGCAACATGCTCAACTTGCAATATGGTCGGAACGATGAACTCGAGTCTGATGATTTAGGCGTGCGCTTTATGGCAGATGCAGGCTACGACCCGACAGCGCTTATCGGCGTAATGCGAATTTTAGAAGAGGCGTCGGGGGGTTCTCGCCAGCCCGAATTTGCCAGTACCCACCCTAGCCCGGACAACCGCGTTGCGAAGATTGAAGAGGCGATTGCGAGGGAGTTTCCGGGTGGGGTGCCGGAAGGCTTAATTCAGTAATTTAGTTTTCGAGAGTTGGGAGCCGGACATCTTAAATAGGTGTCCGGCTTCTTTTTTAGAGGGCAGGTAAGAATACGCCTGTAGTTGAACTCACCTGAATTCATTCCACACCCTCGCAAATTTGACTCTTTGGTAGCCTATGCTGGGAACAAATCATGAGGTATGCCTAAGGTCTGCTTTAGTTGTCAACGTCTTTATCTTCTGGCGGTTCCTTTTCGGCTTGTTCGTGTTGCCCCTGGTCGCCCTGTTGACGCCGCTCGTTCGGGTCGGGTTGGCGGTCTTGTTCGCTGGTGTCGGGCTGTTTAAGTTCTGTCATGATACCCCCTTTTTTACCTTTCGCTTAATTTGAATTATATATTACCGTTTCTGAGATTACGCTACCCGAACCGATTCGACCCAGCAAAGGGGTTTGCTGAATTCAGCTTTTGCTATGATTGATTTTTGACCCTCCAGCTCGAGCTGCCCGGAGAAGTCCTTACCCTTCTCGGGAACGAACCTCAACGCGAAGTCCTGGAAAGT
>ENA-ORXM01002981-ORXM01002981.1-marine-metagenome-genome-assembly--contig:-NODE-2981-length-17986-cov-11.653526_pt1 | contig 17986 bp, 13 predicted proteins | sample MGYA00237867_ERZ511480 | MGnify/ENA primary metagenome ERZ511480 (study PRJEB26309, sample SAMN06266103) | marine metagenome | isolation source: Algal blade | place: United Kingdom:Sidmouth, United...
CGCAAAAAGGCGTCGTCGTGTGGGACTTTCTGACAATAAGTTGGGAGGGCTCAAAGCATTCGCATACCGCATTCGCATTCGCAGAGCCTAACCACCCACACGAACATCCCTACTAATACCGAGACTTAGAGATAAACAAAATGAGATAGAGAAACGAACCGCCAATCAGCTCCATGTCATCCCGGCCTTGAGCCGGGACCATCGGAATCAGCGACTCGTGACACTGACCGCGAGACACGTTGTCGTTCCTCCAATCGAAAAGGTGGGTTGGTCCCCGATCAAGTCGGGGATGACAATACTGCATGTGGCCGCAATTATTGGAAAACCATCTTCAATTAGCAACGGGGAGAAGAGCCTTCTTTCTTGCCTTGGATTCTTTACCTTATTCCTCACAGGACTTCGAAAACGATCACATTACGCACAGGATAAAACCCTGCATCAGGCGGGTATTTCGAGTCCAAAAAATTTCAGGCGTGCCTGCCTATGGCTCGTTGTCAGCCCCCACACGCGCGCTCAACGCCGCCGCCATAAAATCATCCAGCTTGCCGTCGAGCACTCCTGACGTGTCTGATGTTTCGACGCCTGTGCGTAGGTCTTTGACCATCTGATAGGGTTGCAGGACATAGCTTCGGATTTGATGTCCCCAGCCGATATCGGTCTTGCTGTCCGCGAGGGATTGCGCTTCTTCTTCGCGCTTGCGCAGCTCTTCTTCATAAAGGCGCGCGCGCAGCATATCCCAAGCTTGCTTGCGGTTCTTATGCTGGCTGCGATCTGATTGGCACTGCACGACGATGCCTGTCGGTTCATGCGTAATTCGAACCGCAGAGTCGGTCTTATTGACGTGCTGCCCGCCTGCCCCCGACGCGCGGTAGGTGTCAACGCGGCAATCGCTTTCATCAATATCGATCTCAATCGTGTCGTCAATTTCCGGAAAGACCCAGACTGACGCAAAACTCGTATGGCGCCGCGCAGAGCTGTCAAAGGGCGAAATACGCACGAGACGATGGACGCCGGACTCGGTCTTCATCCAGCCAAAAGCGTTCTCGCCTTTGATGCGAAGTGTCGCGGATTTTATCCCTGCCCCGTCGCCGTCTTGAGCTTCCAAAAGCTCAGTCTTCATATCGCGTGAATTGGCCCAACGCATATACATGCGAAGCACCATTTCCGCCCAATCCTGCGCCTCGGTTCCGCCTGCGCCCGGATGGATTTCGACAAAGCAATCATTCCCGTCCGCCTCGCCGCTCATAAGCGCGAGAAGTTCCGCATCGGCGGCTGCTTTTTGGGTTTTGGTCAGCGCCTCCGCTGCTGCGTCGAGCAACTCCGTATCGTCATCCATTTCCGCCAGCTCCGCGAGCTCAACATTTTCGGAAAGTTCGGACTCAATTTTCGCGATGGCCTCAAAACTGGATTCCAGTTTTGAGCGTTCCTGCATCAGTTTTTGCGCCTCTTGGGGCTTGTCCCAAAGGGTTGGGTCTTCCGCGAGATTATTAAGCTCTGCTAGGCGGCGTTCGGACGTCTCCCAGTCAAAGACGCCTCCTCAGCAGTTCCACTGACTGCTGGATGTCGGTTTGCATCTGAAGAATATCGGCTCTCATTATCGCGCTGATATGGTCCTAGTAGAGACCGTCGTCCAGTGCTTTCTCGACTGGTTTTTCAACCGCATCAGGGAGGTCGGCATCCGCAGGGACAGGCAAGTCGACCTCTGTTGGCTTGGGCACATCCAGATCAGGCGTCTCACCGTCCACAGCACGCTCCGCACGGTCAAGAATGTCTGAGAAACTGGGTTCGGCATCGTCGTCAGTCGCATTACCCTCGCCGCTGCCTTCGACGCCGGGTGGTACAACGCCATCTGTTTCGGTTTCGCGTTCATAGGTCTCGTTCAGATCGAGACGCTCATCTTCACCCGTCTCATCTGGCACGGTCGGAGTCGAGCCAAAGAAACCGCCCAATGAATCCGTGCCGGACCCCACGCGGATTGTGCGGCTGAGACCGCCCACCGTTGGCTCCGTGCCGGGTTTGAAGGCTTCGAGAATAAAGTCAGGCGCGCCGATATAAGACGGCTCGCCGGTTGTACGGTTCACAGGCGCGAGTGTCACGCCATCCGGAATTCGGAAAGGCACTTTGGATTGATCTTTAAGAACTGTCTCCAGAAAGTCTTTTACAATCGGCACGGCAGAGCTTGAGCCTGTTTCGCGGCCCATCTGCTCGGGTGTATCCATCCCGACATAGACCCCAACAACGAGGTCCGGGGAAAAGCCCATAAACCAATTATCAAAGCTGTCATTGGTCGTGCCGGTTTTGCCGCCCAGCGGACGTTCGAGAGCCCGAAGCCTTGCGCCCGTCCCGTTCTGAACAACGCCCTGCATAATATAGGTCACTTGATAAGCCGTGACAGGGTCGATGACTTGCGGTCGCAGGTCTTCCAACTCCGGCGGTGGGCCGCCCGTATAATCCTCTTGCAAGCAATCGGCGCAATCGGCTTCAAACGCATTATATACAGTCTTCCCGCTTCCGTCTTGAATGCGGTCGAGAATGCGAGGCTCAACGGATTTCCCGCCATTGATCATGGCGGAGTAAGCTGTCGCGAGGCGAAGCAATGTCGTCTCACCAGCGCCCAAGGCCCAAGCGAGTTCCGGCTGCGGCGCATCATAAATGCCAAAACGCTGGGAGAGTTTCATGATGGGAGCCATGCCCATTTCATTCGCAAGTCGCACGGTCATCGCATTTCGGGATTTCTCAATTCCCAAACGCAGGGTCGACAGACCGTAGAAATTCCCGGCATTATAGTTTTCGGGTTTATAAAACCGTTCGCATTCATCATCTTCCGCACTGGCGATATCATCTTCGTCTCGGGCATCTTGCGAGCCGCGAAGTTGTAGCGTTCCCTGCTCTGTCTCTTCGCATTCGACGTCCTGACGTTCTATGACAAACGGCGCGTCAAGAATTTGGTCAGCTGGTGTAAACCCATTTTCCAAAGCCGCCGCATAAACAAAAGGTTTAAAGGCCGAACCGGGCTGGCGCTTAGCTTGTGTCGCGCGATTAAATTGCGACTGCTCAAAACTATAACCGCCGACCATGGCGAGAACGCGGCCCGTATGCGGGTCCATTGCAAGGAGAGCGCCATTGGCTTTTGGCACTTGGCGTAAATTATATTCCGTCGCGGGGTCAGCGGCTGCTTTGACGGGTTTGCGTTGCACCAATATAACGTCACCGGATTTCAGAACGTCTTTAGCGGATTTCAAATCCCGACCAACAGCACCTTTCGCCAGAGCTTTCTTGGCCCATAGAAAATCGGAGAGCGCGATTGTTCCTTTTGCGTCAGCATCAGGATAGGGTTCCTCCTCATTCCAATCCGCCGGCGGGACAAAGCGCAAATCGGCGGATTTATCCGATACGTCCATGACCAGCGCAACGCGCCAATCTTCAATATCCATTGGCGCCTTGACGGCGGCGAGTTGTTTTTTCCAATCGGACATGGACTCAAACGATGTCAGCGGCCCGCGATACCCATGACGGCGGTCCATCATTTCGAGCCCGCGGCGTAATGCGCGGCGGCCTTCTAACTGCATGGACGTATCGAGCGTGGTGCGGATGGACAAACCACCCTCATATAGTTCGTCTTCGCCATACATTTCGTAAACCTGCTTGCGGGCTTCTTCGACAAAATATTCAGACGCTAAATATTCAGCGCCTTCCAGACGTTTTGTCCAGTCGAGCTCTGCGGCTTTCGCTTCCTCCGCTTCCTCTTGGGTGATATAACCATCTTCCAACATGCGGCCCAGAATATAGGCCTGACGGTTCTTGGCACGTTCATAGCCGCGCTCATCATCGAGGCGGTAATTCGCAGGTCCTTTTGGAACGGAGGCGAGATAGGTCATTTCCGCCAACGTCAAATCCTGCATCGGCTTGCCGAAATGTTTTAGCGATGCTGCGGCGACACCGTAAGCTCCGCGTCCGAAATAAATTTCATTCAGATAAAGCTCTAAGATCTCATCTTTGGAGAAGGCATCTTCCATCCGGCGGGCAATGGCGATCTCGCGGACTTTTCGTTTAAAACTGTAATCATTCCCGACGAGGAAGTTTTTGGCGACCTGTTGCGTAAGTGTCGATGTGCCGCCGATGCGCTGGCCACGAAGCTTTTTCCCGGGAGCAGACAGTGCGGCCCGCGTCAGGCCAATTGGGTCCCATCCATTATGGGAATAAAAACGCTTATCTTCCGCCGACACAAAAGCGAGTTGCAACTCGCGCGGAACGGTATTGATCGGTACAAAGACCCTGGCTTGCTTGGAGAACTCATAAATCAGCTTGCCGTCACCTGCGTGGACGCGGGACATAACCGGCGGCTCATATTCTGAGAGACTTTCGGCGTCAGGCAGATCGCGGGTCCATTTGACAAATAGAACAAATATAATGATCGCGAGAATAAGGCCAAAAACGAGACCAATGCCCACCAACCATTTGAACACGCGCCAGAGCTTGGCCCTGCGCGATGTCGAACGGGGCGCGTCATAGGCCTCGGGCGCGTCAATCGGAGAAATGGTCTCGGTCATAGGTCGAATCATCTAGCCACGGAATGCGGCGTCATTAGGGTGTTAGCGGGGCAATCTCAGTATATAAAGGGGTTGCTTCATGAGCAAACACGAAACGGCGGAGGTTCACGGCTGCGCCATATAGGCGTCAATCGCCCGTTCAACACCTGCCGTAATCTTATCCCGATAGGCTCTGGTCTTGAGACGTTTTTCATCGTCTTTGTTGGACAAATACCCTAACTCCAAAAGGATCGCCGGTACATCAGGGGCTAAAAGCACGTAATATCCGGCCCGGCGATGTGAATTACCGATCAGATCAACGCGGCCTGATAATTCGTTCAACAGAATTTCGGCGAAGGCATCCGACTGGCTCTCGGTTTTCCGCTGCGCCAAATCGACGAGGATATCGCCAACGGGATCGCTTTGCGCGGAGAGGTCAACATCCAAGATCCAGTTCTGATTATTCACTATCCGCTTCTGACGACCTTTGGCCCGATCCGCGAGTGTGTAAACGGTTGCGCCCTTCGCGGATTTCCCGGCAGAATCAGCATGAATAGAAATAAAGAGATCCGCCTGCCTCATCCGCGCAATTCGAATACGATCATCATGGTCGACATAGCTGTCGCTCGTGCGCGTCAAGATGACCGTGTAGCGTCCGGATTTACGCAAACGTGCGGCCAGCTCATTCGCAGCTTTCGTTGTGATGGTTTTCTCGTAAGTCCCTTTTATACCAATCGCGCCCGGATCTTTGCCGCCGTGTCCCGGATCGATAACGATAACAGGTTTTCGAGCTGTCTTTGTTCTGCCGACTGGTTTTAAAACTGGATAAGGCGTTTTCGACTTAAAATATCGCGCGCCGGGCGCGCGTACCGGTGTTGTTGCAATTTCTGCGCCGGGCTTTAGATTTGGAACAGGCACAGCCGCCGCTGCGGTCAAACCGCAGAGGAGCGTCAGCACTACAGATGTTAAAAAGAGTCGGTACACAATGGGTCCTGCTATGCCGCTTTTATGGTGAATAAAGTCTTAGTGCTCACTGTGCCTGCCCCACAAAGGCCTGACTTATAACAGTCACGTTTTATTATGCTGCCTTGTTTTTCGGATGTGCTGACAAATGCTTTGCCCTTTTGGCGAAAATGAGGCAGGAGCGTCGAGAATGCGAGCTCAGGCAGGCTGAACTTACCGCCCCTCTCGCCCAATTCGCGCAGTTTCGACGGTTCTGTCCAAGCTGCATCTCGAAAGTTTTTATGACCGCCACGCAATATACAGCGAAAACAGAAAGTCCCGTTTTAACGGATATCTTGTTTGCGCGCGCGGCGACCCTGAACCCTACCCTATCAATTATTGCCTCGCAGCGACCGACCATCCGTCGGGGATCCGCGCGAGCGCTTGGAGAACACCATGACAAAACGTATGCTCATCGATGCGGCCCACCCGGAAGAAACCCGGGTTGTGATCGTCGATTCGAACCGTGTTGAAGAACTGGATTTTGAAAGCCGCCACAAGCGGCAACTCCGCGGCAATGTCTATCTGGCCCGAGTCACGCGCGTAGAACCCAGCCTACAAGCTGCCTTCATTGAATATGGCGGTAATCGCCACGGCTTTCTCGCGTTTTCAGAAATCCATGCTGATTATTACCGGATTCCGGAAGCCGACAAACAAGCTCTCAAAGAGCAAGAGGAAGAAGATCAACGCGAAGCTGATGAGGAAGAGGAAAAGCGCAAAGCCGCTTCGGCGAAACGCAAATCACGCACAAAGCGTGATGAGGAAGAAGAAGAGTCTGATGAGGACGATTTCGAATCAGACGACGATTCGGATGAAGAACATCACGACGATGAGGATGAGCGCGACGAAAACCTTGACCCTGACGAAGATGACGCAACCGATGAAGTCGACGCCGAAGTTGCGGATGAGCAAATAAAAGTCGCCTCCAAACGACGCAAGCGCATTTCCCGCCGCCGTTACAAAATCCAAGAAGTCATCAAGCGCGGCCAAATCCTTTTGGTCCAAGCCGTCAAAGAAGAGCGCGGCAATAAAGGCGCGGCCATGACGACTTACCTGTCACTGGCAGGCCGTTATTGCGTGCTAATGCCAAACACACCGCGCGGCGGCGGCATTTCCCGTAAAATCGCGAATGGCTCTGACCGCAAGCGCTTAAAGACAATCATGAATAATTTGGACGTTCCGCAAGGGATGGGCGTTATCGTCCGGACAGCCGGCGCGAAACAAACCAAACAAGAGATTGGGCATGATTATGATTACCTGTCCCGCCTGTGGTCCGACATTCGTAGCAAAACCATGGAATCCTCAGCGCCTGCCCTGATCCATGAAGAAGGCAATCTCGTCAAACGCTCCATCCGCGATCTCTATAATAAGGATATTGAAGAAATATTGGTGCAAGGCGACGACGCCTATGACACGGCCAGCGAGTTTATAGACATGCTCATGCCGAGCCACGCCAAATTCGTCAAACATTACAATGATGAGATACCGCTCTTCCTGCGTTACGGTGCGGAAAAGCAGATCGAGAATTCCCTCGACGCAACAGTCCAGCTCAAATCCGGTGGCTATCTCGTTATCCATCCAACAGAGGCGCTGGTCTCTGTTGATGTCAACTCGGGCCGCTCGACGAAAGAACGCAATATCGAACGGACGGCGCTGCGCACGAATATGGAAGCAGCGGAAGAGTTAGCCCGTCAGATGCGTCTGCGCGATTTGGCCGGGCTCATCGTTGTCGATTTCATCGATATGGACGAGCATAAAAACAACCGCGCGGTTGAGCGCAAGATGAAAGACGTGCTGTCCCAAGACCGCGCGCGCATCCAAACCTCGCGCATTAGCCAGTTCGGCTTGATGGAAATTAGCCGTCAGCGCCGCCGTCGCTCCTTGCTGGAAGGCTCCACAACCTCTTGCCCGCATTGTTCGGGTGTTGGCCGCAAACGCACGGTTGAGAGCTCCGCCCTCGCCGCGATTCGCGCTGTCGAAGAATTTGCCGTTCGCGGAAAAGCCAAGCGTATTCGTTTGAAAACGTCTCACGATGTTGCCCTTTACCTCTTGAATGAGAAACGCGACTTGCTGACCCAGGTTGATGAAGTTGCAGATGTTTTCACCGAAGTTGTCGGGGATGACGACTTGATCCGCCCGCATTTCGAATTGGAAGTTGTTGAGAAACGTGATGACAAGCGCGCTGATCCGCTGGTTAAAATTGAACGTGATTTCAAGAAAGAGCGCGAGACTGCGAAACGCAAGCCTGCGAAAACGAGGGCCAAAAAATCAGACGACGAGTCTGACGCAAAAGAAAGCCGCTCACCTGAAGACGAGTCCGATGAGGAAAACCGCAAATCCGGTCGTCGCCGTTCCCGTCGGGGTCGCCGGGGCGGACGTGGTCGCGGCCGCAAGGACGAGACATCCGAAAATGCAGACTCAAGCGATGAAGACGTTAAGTCTGACGCCGTTGATGACGCGGCGACTGAATCGGATGCGAAACCCAAGCGCCGCCGCCGTAGAGGTGGTAAAGGGCGGTCTGACGCAGCGCAATCTGAAGAAACGAAATCCGAAGAGTCCAAAGCTCCGGAAGACGCCAAGTCTGATGAGGCGACTGGGAAAGGTGGACGTCGCCGTCGTGCCCCCAGTAAATCCGGAAGCAAAAGCAAAGACAAGCCGGCTGAAACGGTGGCTGAAGTCACTGAAAAGGTAGACGCGGAAGACGTTGAGACGAAAACACCTAAACGCCGCTCAACAACGCGCCGCAAAGCACCGACCCGGAACAAAGACACAGGCACGACTAGCGACGATGCGCCGAAGCGCACACGCAAAGCGCCTGCGAAGAAAGCTGCAGAAGCCGCTGAAAAAGAAGCAGAAAAGCCAGCCCGCAAACGCCGGGCCCCTGCGAAAAAATCTGCTAAATCAGCTAAAACTGATGCGGAAACAAAGCCAAAACGGACCCGCAAAGCGCCTGCTAAGACAGCATCATCGGATGATGGTGATACGCCGAAGCCGGCTCGCAAACGACGCGCGCCGACGAAAAAGGCTGAGGCTGTAGAGGCGGAGAAAAAGCCGACGCGGACGCGTAAAGCCCCGACCAAGAAGGCCCCGGCCAAAAAAGCCGCGCCTGCTAAAGCCAAAGCGCCGGCAAAGAAAGCCCCGACCAAAAAGGCCCCTGCGAAGAAAACGGCTTCTAAAGCCGCTGACACTGACGCCAAGCCTGCCCGGACGCGTAAAGCGCCCGCCAAAAAAGCTGCGCCAAAAGCAAAAGCCGCTCCAAAACGGACACGAAAAGCGCCGACCCCTAAAGTTGATGCCCCAAAAGCTGAGACCGCAGAAGCAAAACCTCAAACGCCAAAGCGGACGCGCAAAGCTCCCGTGAAAACCGCAGAGGCAACCCCTGCAAAACCGGCGTCTGCACCAAAGGCCGCGCCTGCGACGCCGCCGCCAGCCAAACCCGAAAAAGCGCCTGAGAAAAAGGCCAAGCGCGGGTGGTGGAATCGTCGCAAAAAGGACTAAATGGTAATGGATCGGGACTGCAATTCGTCCCGATCAACTCACCCCATGTTCACGTTCGCTCGCGTAACTGTTAGATAGTCTAACGCGGGCGTAACTTGACCGCTCTTTGAAGAGGTTCCACATCGGGCATATGACATTGACGTTTAAATCCCTCGTGCCTGCCATAAGGCTGGCTCTTCTTAGCGTATTTATTTTCGCCTTTTCCGCTGTGCAGGCAAATGCGCAATCCCTTCTCCGCGATACGGAGATTGAGGAAACTCTGCGTGAGTTTACCGATCCTATTCTTCGTGCAGGCGGCCTTACCCCGTCTTCCGTTGATATTTATTTGGTCAATGATCCGTCCCTCAATGCTTTCGTCACACGGGGCCAGAACATCTTTTTGCATTCAGGTCTCATCTTGGCGGCTGACACACCCAATCAACTCAAGGGCGTTATTGCGCATGAAACCGGCCACATAACCGGCGGACATATCGTCCGGTCTGATTATGGCAACCGCAGCGCTTATGGATCCATGCTTATCGCGGCCGGGATTGGTCTGGCTGCGATTTTGGCCGGTGAAGGCGAAGCCGGCGCATTGGTGCTTGGCGGCGCTCAACAATTTGGCGTCTTGGAAGCGCTCTCTTATTCACGCGTCAACGAATCCGCCGCCGACCAATATGCGGCTGAATATATGGAACGTACCGGGCAGAGCGCCGAGGGCCTTATCGGGTTCTTTGAAAAATTTCGGGCCCAAGAGGTTTTGAGCCAAGCCAGACGCTATCCATATTTCCGGGGTCACCCTTTATCCTCTGACCGCATCGACGCCTTACGCGAACGCGCGGAAGAGTCAGAATTCACCGACGTGAAGGACACACCCGAAGAATTGCGCAAATTTGCAATGATGCAGGCCAAGCTACGCGGTTTCCTGAACGGTCCGGCGGAAGTTTACTCACGCTTCCCGCTGTCTGATCAATCCCAACCGGCGCGCTACGCGCGGGCTGTCGCGAATTTTAAACAAGCCGACCTCAGAAATGCGATTAAGGAAATTGACAGTCTCATCGAAGAAGAGCCTGAAAATCCATATTTCCATGAGCTGAAAGCTCAAATCCTTTACGAATCCGGCCAAGGCGTGGCTGCTATTGCGCCGTCTCGTGAGGCGTTAAATCTCATGCCGGACGCGCCGCTTTTGGAAATTGCGCTCGCACAAGCCGTCCTACAATCCCGTGATCCGGGCGATTATGATAAGGTCATCGATTTGCTAAAATCGGCCCTGCAAACAGAGCCGACAAATTCTTATGGCTGGTATCTTTTAGCGGATGTCTATGAACGACAAGGCAACACAGCCCTGGCCCAATATGCAACGGCGGAACGGTTTTACGCGATTGGAGACATCAATAGCGCCAGAAGTTTTGCCCAACGTGCGCAAGAGGACTTGCCGCGGTCTTTACCGCAATGGCGCCGCGCTTCGGACATCATTGTTGTGTCGGAAACCCAATTAGCCGGAAAAAGACGCCGCCGCGGGCCAAAACCTTTCGTTAGCTTCACTTCGCGTTGATATTATCCGATTAAACTGTTCTCATATATCGACCCCCGAGACACCAAAATTCGAACATAGAGATTTACATGAGACCCTTCCTAACGACGTCAATCGCGGCAATGGCTCTGATGACAGCATCATGCGCCGAAGCCGGCCCAACGACAACGATGAGCAAGTCAGAGATCGAAACGATTGTAAAAGAGTATCTTCTCGAAAACCCTGAAATCATCCGGGATGCGTTTATTGCGCTTCAGGAAAAAGAAGCGTTGCAAGAGCAAGAACTCTACAAAGAGTCAATTGTTTCCGCCAAAGACGCTCTGGAAAATGACCCGCGGGACGCATCCATCGGTCCGGCAGATGCGAAGGTCACAATCGTAGAATTTTTTGATTATAACTGTGGTTATTGCAAACGGGCGACACCTTGGATTGAAGAAGCCGTTGAAAAATACGGCTCTGATATTCGTGTGATTTTCAAGGAACTTCCTATTCTTGACGACCGTACGAAGACCTCACGTCTTGCCTCACGCGCAGCGCTCGCCGCGGATAAACAGGGCAAATACGCTGAGATGCATTTCGCCCTCATGGATCAGAACCGTTTGAGCGGGGATATCATTCGCGGTGTTGCAGAGGAAATCGGCCTCGACATGCGGCGCTATGAGGCTGATCTCGCGGATCCGACGATTGACCAGCACATTAATGATACGCTGCAACTCGCCAACCGCTTACCTGCCCTCACGGGAACACCGTTTTTTATCGTGGGAGATGAGTATATATCCGGCGCGGATACGGCCAGGCTTGAGCAATTGGTCGAAGCGGGACTAAAGGGCTAAGGCGCGAAAATCGTGTAAGTGACATCGGCGGACAGAATGCCCGTCCCCATCGAGAAATCGTAATTATTTCCGTTCACGGACGATCCTCTTAATCTATAGACACTGGCAAATCCCGTTGCCTGTTGGACAATGGAGCCTGGGTCGCGCGCGGTTTTGCGCCCGCCGTCATAAACTTTTGTTTGACCCGCCGAAATATCGTCCAAAGAAAACCCGAACCAATTGCTGCCGATGACAATTCCATTGCCGCCAACGGAAGCCAGTTGTGCCCGTTGCCCGATCGACGGCGACGCTGGCGATCTTTCCACCAATTGATATCCGATATTTTCGTATCCCATTCCGGTGAAATCACCGCTGGTCACAAGATTAGACGCTTCCGCGTAAATATCGAAAGCCGTATTGCTGGCGACGAAAAACCACGCAAAGCGCACTTGTGTGCCGAGCAGGTCTATATCTGTCCCATTATCAATGCCGAACGCCGTATAACTGTCATTCGCATCCAGCATTTGATAAGACGGATTGTTTTCATAGGTTCCGCCAAAGGTTTGGCCTGTGATCTGATACGCCCAACCACCTGATGTACCGTCACTGATCGGATCAAAGGGGAAATTTACCGGTACGCCGTCCTGCGCAATGAGGTCGTTGCCTGCCGTCCCCGAGGCAACGTTATCAAGAAGAACAAAGTCATTCACAATCGGAGCTTCACCATTATTTTCAATGAAATCACTGGCGGAGAAAATAATCACGAGGGCATTGGCCCGGAAAAACGGGCGATCAATAACAGACGCATCCGCTTGCATTAGCAAGACAGGCAAGACCGCGCACGCCAGTCCTAATTTACGCAGGCCACCCCACATGTCCGTTCGCTCGACCTTATTCACGGCCATACCTCCATAACTTCCCTTACCTATCCATCACCGGGAGTTAATATTCGCTTACGTTGCTCGAAATTAGAATGAGAACAAAATGGCAACAAATCTTTGACAGAGGGGCTCTATTATGAAACAGAGCCTCCATGCCAAAACCCTCCACCATCTTTGTCTGCCAGTCCTGCGGGAGTGTTCACGGTAAATGGGCTGGCCGCTGCGACTCCTGTGGGGAATGGAATACGCTGGTTGAGGAGGCGCAAAGTCAGAATGCGAAGCCCGCGCATAAACGCCGCAAAACACGCGGAATGGCGTTTGTCGATTTGGGCGGCGAGTCCAAAGATGTGCCTCGCCTCAAAACAGGTATTGCGGAATTGGACCGTGTCACGGGCGGCGGGTTAGTTCCCGGCTCCGCTCTTTTAGTTGGCGGCGACCCCGGCATTGGTAAATCAACGCTTCTTCTGCAAGCCACAGGTGAGCTGGCTAAGAGCGGGCTCAAAACAGCCTATATCACGGGCGAGGAGTCGACGGGGCAGGTACGCCGCCGTGCAAAACGGCTTGGTGTGTCTAACCACCCTGTCAGCCTGGCAGCAGAAACATCATTAGGTCCTATTTTAGATGGGCTCATGGATTCCAAGCCGGATGTTGTCATCATCGACTCCATCCAGACGCTTTGGACAGATCAACTCGGCGCTGCCCCCGGAACGGTTGCACAAGTCCGTGCCTGCTCGCAGGAGCTGACGCGCTTCGCCAAAAAAAGCGGAGCCTGCGTTATCTTGGTGGGCCATGTAACCAAAGACGGCCAGATCGCCGGACCCCGCGTTGTTGAGCATATGGTGGACGCTGTTTTATATTTTGAAGGCGACCGCGCGCATCAATTTCGAATCTTACGCGCACACAAAAACCGTTTTGGCCCAACCGATGAAATTGGCGTTTTCGAAATGCGCGAAAGTGGATTGGCCGAAGTCCCCAACCCGTCAGCTTTATTTTTGGATGGACGCGGCGAAGCGTCATCCGGCGCAGCCGTCTTTGCCGGGCTTGAAGGCTCCCGCCCCGTTCTAACTGAGATCCAAGCCCTAGTCGCGCCCGCAGCTTTCGGCACGCCGCGCCGCTCCGTCACCGGATGGGACAGCAGCCGCCTCGCCATGGTTTTGGCCGTATTGGAAACGCGGTGCGGCGTGAGTTTCGCCGGGAAAGATGTTTACCTCAACGTCGCAGGTGGGTTGCGTATCAATGAGCCCGCAGCCGACTTGGCCGTGGCCGCTGCGATAGCGTCATCAGCATTTGACATACCTCTTCCATCCGATTCGGTTGTCTTCGGCGAAATTAGCCTTTCAGGCGACGTCCGGCCGGTTGGCCGCGCGGATGCCCGCCTGAAAGAAGCTGCAAAACTCGGCTTTCATCGCGCAATCACCGCGAAACCCCAGAAACGCAAAGACGGGCGGGACAGGAATGACAATGCAGCCCTGCCACTCATTGCAATCAAGGCTTTGCCCGACCTTATTCGACGTGTAGAAGCCAGCACTGAAAGCGGTCTGGATCATCCCACGAGTTGGGCCGCCTAGTTGGAGACTGGCCCGCCTCATGACCGCCCAAACTTTGAACCTTATTTCAATTGGACCTTGGGACTTTAACGGTTTTGACATTGTCGTTTTGATTATCCTCCTGATCTCCATGCTCTACGCGGCGTCTCGTGGATTTCTGAGAGAGATTATCTCTATCGCGGCGCTCTTGGTTGCCGCCATCGTTACATTATTCGTTTGGGGTCGGTTTCGCTTCGCGGCGCAAGACTTCATTTCCCCACAATGGTTGGCAGATGGCGCCCTCTTGGTTGGCGTATTTTTTCTCGCTTATCTGATCATGGTTTTGATCATGTCAAAGATTGGCAAATCGATCGCAGGGAAAGAACCCGGGTTGATTGACCGCGTCTTGGGCGCAGGTTTCGGGATTGCGCGTGGCCTCATCATCGCGGCCCTTGGCGTTTTGGTTTTAACGGCGGGAAACCGCGCCGCAGCCGAAGCTCGCGACTATAAAAAGAGCTTGATAGAGCAAGGCATTTATGACGAAGTTTTGCGAAAAATGCCCAAATCCATGCGCGACCAAATGGAAGCAGATGAGAAACCTCTTCCCGAGATGCTCGCAGATTCGACTTTTTATCCGCTTTTGGAAAAAATCGGTGCAGGTCTCCGCGCTTTGGATTTTGCCAGAGCGAAGACATATGCCGAGCGCATTAAAGATGGCGATATTGAAGGCTTATCAGAAGATCTAATGGAGTCAGGACAATGAGCAATCCAACCGCGACCTTTGATCCGAATGAAGATAAGATCCGCGAGGAATGCGGTGTCTTCGGAATTTTTGGAATTGAGAATGCTGCGTCTCTGACCGCGCTCGGGCTGCACGCCCTGCAACATCGCGGACAGGAAGCCTGCGGTATCGCAGCCACAGATGGGCAGCAATTCCGGACTGAACGGCATCTTGGTCTCGTTGGTGATAACTTTACGGGTGATGATCCGTCAGAACGTCTCGGCGGGCATATCTCTATCGGGCATGTCCGTTACTCCACAGCCGGACAAACCGTCTTGCGGAACGTCCAGCCGCTCTTTTCAGAGCTTCACACCGGTGGTTTCGCCCTCGCTCATAATGGACACATCACGAACGCTTTTACCTTGCGCGAACGTCTTGTGAAAAAGGGCGCGATTTTCCAATCCACATCCGACACGGAAGTCGTCATTCACCTCATTGCGCGGGCGAAAGAAGGCGAATTTATTGATCGCCTCGTCTCCGCCATCCGCCAAGTTGACGGCGGCTATGCTTTTGTCGGCATGACAGAAAATATGCTGATTGGCGCACGCGACCGCAATGGCATCCGCCCGCTTCTCGTGGGCCGTATTGGTGACAGCTATGTTCTTGCCTCTGAGACCTGTGCCTTTGATATGATTGACGCGGAATTCATCCGCGAAGTGGAGCCCGGCGAAGTCGTCGTCATCAATGCGGACGGCATCCGAAGCTTCACCGCCTTCCCTAATGCGAAAAACCGTCCCTGCATTTTCGAATTTGTCTATTTCGCTCGTCCCGACAGCGTTGTTGACGGCAAGTCCGTCTATGAGGTCCGCAAACGTATGGGCGAGCGTCTCGCGGAGGAAACGCCGGCTGATGTCGATGTTATCATCCCCGTCCCGGATAGCGGGGTTCCTGCCGCTTTAGGATTCGCGCAAGCTACCGGTGTTCCATTTGAGCTCGGTATTATCCGAAACCATTATGTCGGACGGACCTTCATTCAACCCACCCAACAAATCCGCGATATGGGTGTGAAACTCAAACATTCCGCCAATCGCGCCATGATCGAAGGCAAACGAGTCTTGCTGGTCGACGACTCAATTGTGCGCGGCACCACATCGACTAAAATTGTTCGCATGATAAAGGCCGCCGGCGCGAAAGAAGTTCACTTCCGCTCGGCCTCCCCGCCCATCAAATTTCCGGATCATTACGGCATTGATATGCCGTCCAAGGACAAGCTGATCGCGGCAAATTACTCAATTGAGGAAATGACCTCCATGCTGGAAGTTGACAGTCTCGGCTTCCTCTCCGTCGAAGGTCTGTATTGGGCGATGGGCGAAAAGTTCCGCGAGGAAGATGCGCCGCAATATACGGATCACTGCTTCACCGGGGCCTATCCGACGCCGCTCATAGACCGGGACCGCAAGATGCTCGGACGCAATCAACTCTCCTTCCTCGTGGAAGTGGCATAAAACACATGAGCGATCATACAGGCCGCATTGTCCTCGTTACCGGGGCCTCGCGCGGAATTGGCTATGCAGCCGCGAAACATCTCGCAGCAAGCGGCGCACATGTCATAGCCATTGCCCGCACCCAAGGCGGATTGGAAGATCTGGACGACGACATCAAAGCCGCTGGCGGGCAATGCACGCTCGTCCCGATGGATTTGAAAGATGGCGATTCCATTGATCGCCTCGGCAAAGCCCTACATGAGCGCTTCGGTAAATTGGATGGCTTGCTGCTGAATGCCGGCCAACTTGGAAGTATTACGCCCCTACCCCACACGAAACCGGACGAATGGGACAGTGTCATCTCCGTCAATCTCACCGCGAATTACCGCTTGATCCGCTCGCTCGACCCGCTATTGCGCGCGTCAGACGCAGGCCGCGTTGTGGCCGTGACAAGTTCCGTCGCGCAAAGCCACCGCGCTTATTGGGGCGCCTACGCTGTCTCCAAAGCCGGGCTGGAAGCTATGGCAAATATCTACGCGGCGGAAACAGAAATCACAAAGGTGCGCGTTAATATCTATGACCCTGGCGGGACACGAACCGCGATGCGCGCCAAAGCCGTTCCCGGCGAAGATCCGAGTCAGCTCCCGAACCCGGCTGATCACTGGCCAAATCTGTCCAAGCTCCTGAGCGCGGATTTCACGGATACGGGCAGCTTGCTAAAATTCAGCGGTTAGTCCCATTCGGCAGAAAATGTTATTCTAAAGTATGAAGCGATTCTTTACGTTCCTTTTCGTCATAACTTCATTGATTTGCTATGGGGTGGGACGTTGCCAAGAACAAACTAACAACAACGAGCTTAAAACTCCCTCACCTGCTCTAGAACAGCAATATTCTGGAGATGAAGGTCAAGAACCAAATCAGAAAAATTCCGCCATAACTTATGACAAGGTTATCAGGGATGAGGGCGCGTTGTTCGTGGAGCGCCTTGGCGAAATTGCGAGTAAAGCAAACTGGGCTCTTTTGATTTCGATTTTCGCCACCATCTTTTCGGGACTAGCATGGCTTACTGGAAAACAATCCAACAGAATTGCTGAAAAATCTCTCGGTCACACTAGATTGAGCGAGCGCGGCTGGCTTGATATAGTGGATATCGAATTGACCAACTATACTCCACCTGTTCGTGGAATCAGAGAAAGTTTTGGAGAAAAGTTTTCTGAAGAAAACTTGATGCGGATCGAGGAAATGGAAAGGCAAGCTTATCACGAAATGTTCGGTAGGGATTTCAATATTAGGTTTAAGGTAGAAAACGTTGGTAAATCTACCATTGCGAACCCGGTCTTTAAAATCAAAACGATTTCCGTAGGCAACGGCAGAGACCAAAACCCAAGTCCTAGAAGCTATAGAGAACCCTTTGTTGGCACTTTGCTGCCTATTGGGGGGGAGCGCGGTGAAAAAGAGTTTACGCATACTTATCGATTCAATGGAGAATTGGCCGATGGCGATCTTCTTGACCTTTCTAGGGACATATTTTTTGTGGCCGTTATAACCTACAACGATGGCGTCACTAAAGAAACTCGAAGCACTCGTATTCAGTATGTTGTCGGGCCATTGAACGGATTGGCCATTGGAGAAAACAGGCAAAGTGTAAGCCACACCTAGAAACGTTTCGGCCAGAAAAAACAACACCCTAAACATCGGGACCTGCCCGCCTGTCTAGTTAGGTACATAATTCCCAGTGTATTTTACATTAAGGAGACTTTCCGATTTCTTCGCGACGTTAGTCTTTATCCTTCTTCGGATGTTTCTTCACACGCCCGACATCTTCGCGGCCTTTTTTGATTTTGCCCAAACGCTCCCGTCCTTGGATGCGTTTATCTGTGTCATAGGGGTTGCTGTCGGCTTTGATATTCATCCTGATGGGTATGCCCCAGAGGTCAAAGTCCTCGCGTAAACCATTGATGAGATAGCGGCGATAGGTTTCGGGCAGCTTGTCTGCGCGCGAGCATTTCAACACGAATGT
>ENA-ORXM01002982-ORXM01002982.1-marine-metagenome-genome-assembly--contig:-NODE-2982-length-17986-cov-6.537495_pt1 | contig 17986 bp, 16 predicted proteins | sample MGYA00237867_ERZ511480 | MGnify/ENA primary metagenome ERZ511480 (study PRJEB26309, sample SAMN06266103) | marine metagenome | isolation source: Algal blade | place: United Kingdom:Sidmouth, United...
TCAGGGAACGTGATTGACCTTTGTCCCGTTGGCGCGCTGACCTCTAAGCCTTACGCCTTTAATGCGCGGCCTTGGGAATTGGACCATGCCGCGTCTATCGATGTGATGGACGCAGTTGGGTCAAATATTCGCGTGGATAGTCGCCGCGGCGCAGTCTTGCGTGTGTTGCCGACGATAAATGATGCGGTCAATGAGGAATGGATTACAGATAAAGCTCGCTTTAACTGGGACGGCCTGGCGCGTCAGCGATTGGACAAACCTTATATACGCGAGAATGAAAAACTCCGCGCGGCAGGATGGGATGAAGCTTTAGCTTTAGTGGCCGAGAAGCTTTCAGGGGAACCTGAAACAATTGCCGCGATTGCGGGCGACCTTTGCGATGCTGAATCGATGAAGGCGCTAAAAGACCTTATGGGTAACCTTGGCGTTAAAAACATTGATTGTCGTCAGGACGGCATGGTGATTGGTGCAGGCGCACGTCAATCTTATCTATTTAATTCCACCATTAATGGAATTGAAGACGCTGATGCGGTTCTGATTATCGGCGCTAACCCGCGTCTTGAGGCGTCTCTCGTCAACACGCGTTTGCGTAAGGCCTGGATTAAAGGCGGCATGGAGATTGGCGTCATTGGCGATGCTGAAGACCTGACCTATGACTATGAGCATCTTGGCACAACGCCTGCTGATATTGCGGCTCTTACTAAAGCCACCAAAGGCTTTGCGAAAAAATTTAAAACCGCTAAAAAGCCTGCGATTATCTTAGGGGCGGGTGCGCTTAATCGTTCTGATACGCCGCAAATACTTAATTCTATCAGTGGTTTAGTGAAGAGTGTGAATCTTGTCAGTGAGGGCTGGAATGGCCTGAATATTCTCCATACAGCGGCCTCTCGTGTTGCCGGATTGGATATGGGTTTCCTCCCGGGCGAAGGTGGTCTTACGACAAACGAAATTTTGGATGCTGCTGAGCAAGGCGCTGTGAAAACGGTTTACCTCTTAGGCGCGGATGAACTCGACACGGCCAAACTCAAAAATGCTTTTGTGATTTACCAAGGCAGTCACGGTGATGCAGGCGCGCATGTTGCGGATGTTATTCTGCCAGGCGCAGCTTATTCTGAAAAAGACGGACTCTATGTAAACCTTGAAGGCCGCGTTCAAATGGGCTCGAAAGCCGTTGCGCCGAAAGGTGAGGCCAAAGAAGATTGGGCGATTATTCGCGCGCTTTCAGGTCACCTGAACCGCGTCTTGCCTTATGATAATATTGGCACACTGCGCGAGACACTCTTTGCTGACCATCCAACATTTGCAGGACTAGGCTATGCGCCTGGCGCTGAAGGCGCTGCTGAATTCGATTTAAGCGCTATGGGCGCAAGCGGCGCTGTCAAAGACGTGCCATTTGAAAATGCGGTGATTGATTTTTACATGACAAACCCGATTTTGCGGGCGTCTGATGTCATGGCCGAGTGTTCCGCGCTTAAGGACGGCGAAACTATTCGAGAGGCGGCGGAATAATGACCATGTCTCTCATGCAGTTCTGGTCTGACCTTTCGCCACTCGCTTGGTTTGGCCTTAAGTTTGCGCAGGTCGGGGCATTTGTCCTTATACTGTCTGTTATTTTGGCGTTTCTTATTCTTATGGACCGTAAGGTTTGGGCGGCTGTGCAAATGCGCCGTGGTCCTAACGTGGTTGGCCCATGGGGCCTCTTGCAATCCTTCGCGGACCTTCTGAAGTTCGTCTTCAAAGAAATCATCATTCCGTCGGGTTCTGACAAAGGCCTCTTCATACTTGCGCCTATTATTACTCTGGTTATGGCGTTTTTAGCTTGGGCCGTGGTGCCTATTGCCCCGGGGTGGGTCATGTCTGACGTTAATGTCGGGGTTCTCTACGTTCTTGCGATTAGCTCGCTAGGTGTTTATGGGATTATGATTGGGGGCTGGGCCTCTAACTCCAAATATCCATTTATGGGCGCGCTGCGCTCTGCGGCGCAAATGATTTCTTATGAAGTCTCTATTGGTTTCATCATTCTAACCGTGATTTTTCTTTCAGGCTCGATGAACCTGACGACGATTGTTGATACACAAGCAGGCGGGTTCTTTAACTGGAATATGTTCCGCCTTAATCCCGTAGGCGAATATGGTATTTTGGGTCTGATATTGTTCCCCATCATGTTCTATATGGGCGTTATGTTCTTTATCTCGGCGCTCGCTGAAACGAACCGTCCTCCCTTTGACTTGCCCGAAGCTGAATCAGAACTGGTTGCAGGCTTCATGGTTGAATATTCCTCCACGCCATATCTACTATTTATGTTCGGTGAATATCTAAACATGACGCTGATGTGCGCGATGTTCACTATTCTCTTCTTAGGCGGCTGGCACGCGCCAATTGATATCGGCGTTCAATTTATTCCACCTGTTTTCTGGTTCACCTTGAAGTGCTTATTTATGTTCTTCATGTTCGCGATGGTGAAAGCGATTGTCCCGCGTTACCGTTATGATCAGCTAATGCGTTTGGGCTGGAAAGTGTTTCTGCCAACATCATTAGCGGCGGTGGTTATCGTCTCGACATTCGTTGTCTTCCTAGGGGGAAGTGCCTAGATGTTTACCCGTATCAAACAAGTTATTCGAGGCGCGCTGCTGCTGGAATTTGTCGGCGCGTTTTGGCTGGCGATGAAATATTTCTTCCGCCCCAAAGTGACCATCAACTATCCGTTCGAAAAGGGGCCGCTTAGCCCCCGATTCCGCGGTGAGCATGCCCTGCGTCGTTATCCGTCAGGCGAAGAGCGCTGCATTGCCTGTAAGCTTTGCGAAGCTATCTGTCCTGCGCAAGCCATCACGATTGAAGCCGAACCGCGCGACGATGGTTCACGCCGCACCACGCGCTACGATATTGATATGGTCAAATGTATTTATTGCGGGCTGTGCCAAGAGGCCTGTCCCGTTGACGCGATTGTCGAGGGGCCAAATTACGAGTTCGCAACGGAGACGCGCGAAGAGCTTTATTATGACAAAGAAAAACTTCTCGAGAACGGTGATCGCTGGGAACGGGAAATTGCCAAGAATTTAGCATTGGATGCGCCTTACCGTTAGCGCGGTAAGTTAAGAAGGGACTAGGATCGTGTTGACGGTTATATCATTTTACTTACTGGCGTTTGTCGCTGTTGCGGCGGCCTTCATGGTCGTGGCCGCGCGCAACCCCGTTCATTCAGTCATGTATCTTATCCTAACGTTTTTTAGTGCAGCAGGGCTTTTCATTCTCATGGGCGCAGAGTTTTTAGCGTTGCTCCTCGTCATGGTTTATGTTGGGGCGGTCGCGGTCCTCTTCCTCTTCGTTGTGATGATGCTGGATGTTGATTTTGTGGAAATGAAGCAAGGCTTTTTAAAGCATATCGGCTTTGGCTTATTGGTAGCAGGTATATTGTTGCTGGAAATGATTATGGTCGGGACGACTTATGTTTGGGGTGACAAGACAACAGTTGTTGTGCGTGACGGCGACGTTTCCAATCTCGAAGCATTCGGGCAAGTGCTCTACACGGATTATGCCGGCATCTTCGAAGCGGCAGGCTTTGTCCTCTTAGTTGCCATGATAGGGGCTATCGTTCTGACACTGCGTGACCGTGACGGCGTGCGCAAGCAAGACGCCACAGCGCAGATGGCGCGGACAAAAGAGACAGGCATGGAAATGGTTGATATCGAACCTGGTCAGGGGATCGGATAATGATAATTGGTCTTGGACATTACCTCGCAGTAGCTGCCGTAATTTTCACAATTGGCATTTTCGGTATTTTTATAAATCGTAAAAATGTCATCATCATATTGATGTGCGTCGAACTGATTTTGTTGGCCGTGAACATCAACTTCGTGGCCTTCTCAACGCATATGGCTGACCTGCCGGGGAATAACCCAATGGCGGGACAAATCTTTGCTTTGTTTATTCTCACTGTGGCTGCCGCTGAGGCGGCTGTGGGCCTCGCTATCCTCGTCGTCTATTTCCGTAATCGCGGAAACATCGCCGTTGAAGACATTGATTTGATGAAGGGCTAGGGCTGTGTATCACGCTATAGTATTCGCGCCGCTCTTAGGCGCTATCATCGCAGGTCTTTTAGGGACTCGCTTCGGGCGTCAGTTCCTCCCTGAAAAGCCGTCTATGGTGATCACAACAGGATTACTCTTCCTCTCCGCCATTCTGTCATGGGTCGCGCTGTTTAAAGTTGGCGTCGGCCATGAAGAGCAGAGCATAAAAGTTCTGCGCTGGATGGATGTCGGCGATATGAAAGCCAATTGGGCTTTTAAAATCGACACGCTGACAGCGGTTATGCTTGTGGTCGTGAACTCAGTCTCTGCGCTCGTCCATCTCTATAGCTGGGGCTATATGAGCGATGATGAGTTTAAGCCGCGCTTTTTCTCTTATCTCTCGCTTTTCACCTTCGCCATGTTGATGTTGGTGACGTCTGATAACTTCATTCAGCTCTTCTTTGGCTGGGAAGGGGTTGGCCTCGCCTCTTATCTTTTGATTGGCTATTACTTCAAAAAAGATACAGCGAATGCGGCGTCTATCAAAGCCTTTGTGACGAACCGCGTAGGCGATGTAGGCTTAGCGCTGGGCGTTATGACAATCTTTCTAGTCTTCGGCTCCGTCAATTTCGACACAGTCTTTAATGCGATTGCTGAGAATAGTGACCGCCGCCTACCATTTCTCGGCATGGAACTTAACGCGATGGAATTGATTGCGGCACTTTTATTCATTGGCGCTATGGGTAAGTCTGCGCAATTTGTGCTGCACGTTTGGCTCCCCGACGCGATGGAAGGTCCGACCCCCGTGTCAGCGCTCATTCACGCCGCGACTATGGTCACAGCAGGTGTCTTCCTTGTTTGCCGCGCCTCAGCGATCTATGAGGCCGCGCCTATTACATCAGGCTTCATCACAGCCATGGGCGCGTTCACCGCTCTGTTCGCCGCGACGGTGGCTCTGGTTCAAAACGATATTAAGCGCGTCATCGCGTATTCAACCTGTTCACAGCTCGGCTATATGTTCTTCGCCGCAGGTGTCGGCGCTTACAGCGCGGCCATGTTCCATCTCTTTACACATGCGTTCTTTAAAGCGCTTCTCTTCTTATGCGCAGGCTCGGTTATTCACGCCATGCATCATGAGCAAGATATGCGCAAAATGGGCGGCATTCGGAAGAAAGTGCCTCTCACATATGCCGCGATGATTATTGGCACGCTCGCCATTACCGGTATTGGTATTCCGGGCACAAAAATTGGTTTTGCAGGCTTCTTCTCCAAAGACGCCATTATCGAAGCGGCCTACTCTGCGGGTATCGCAGGATCTGGCGCAGGGGCGTTTGCCTTCTGGATTGGCCTTGTTGCCGCTTTGATGACAGCCTTCTATAGCTGGCGTCTTATCTTTATGACATTCCACGGCGAGTATCGCGGGGACAAGCACACATTGGATCATGCTCATGAGAGCCCGATGAGTATGCTCGTGCCGCTTGGGCTGTTATCTGTTGGTGCAATCGCCGCAGGCTTTGTGTTCTATTCCAAATTTATGGGCAATGCCGGCGATTTTTGGCATGGCGCTTTACCCAGTAAATATGGCGCAGACCACGCAGCTATTGCCTCAGAGCATTTAATGGCGGCGGCGGAAACAGCACATGACGGTCACGATGCCGTAAACCATGGCGGGCCTTTTGGCTGGCTCTTTAATTTGGTTCATGGCTATCCGTTCTGGGTCCTGCTCTTGCCGTTGGTGATGTCCGTATCGGGCTTTATTATCGCGTTCATAATGTATATGCGCGGTGAAGGCGCGGCTAAGCATATCCGCAATATCGAAGAAACAGGCGGGTCTCCGCTTTATAATTTCCTGCTCAATAAGTGGTATATTGACGAGCTTTATGACGCGACTGTTGTGAAAGGCGCGCGTAAGCTTGGTGATATCTTCTGGAAGATTGGCGATCAAAAAATCATTGATGGCCTTGGCCCGAACGGGGTTGCGGCTTTTGCTGCGGGCGCGGCCAAGCGCTTGTCTAAAATACAATCTGGCTATCTCTATCATTATGCCTTTGTCATGCTGTTGGGCGTCGCGGTGATTATCGCCTTAGTGTTCCGCACGGGAGGAGGATAGATCATGTTTGAAGGTCTTCCCATTCTCAGCATTATAACCTTTTTTCCGCTAATCGGGGCGGCCATATTGATGGTCGTGACGAAGTTTGCCGGCGAAGATGGGCGTGCGCAGATGGAAAAAAATGCGCCGCGCGTCGCCTTAGCCGTCTCATTGGTCGTCTTTGTTTTGGCGCTAGCGCTTACGATTGATTTTGATTCCGCCAAAGCTGGTTTCCAATTTGTCGAAGATACACCTTGGCTTGGCGGTGGTATTGACTACCGCTTGGGCGTGGACGGTATTTCTATTCTCTTTGTTTTGCTAACGGCGTTTCTGACCCCGCTCTGTATTTTCGCAAGTGAGACATCGATTAAGACCCGTATGGTCGAATATATGGTGGCGTTCCTGATTTTGGAAACGCTCATGATCGGCACATTTGTGGCGCTCGACTTGATCCTTTTCTATCTCTTCTTCGAAGCCGTCCTTATTCCAATGTTTATTATTATTGGTGTCTGGGGCGGAAAGAACCGTGTTTACGCGTCTTATAAATTCTTCCTTTATACGCTGCTTGGCTCCGTACTTATGCTCGCGGCCATTATCTGGATTTATAACTTCAGCGGACAACAACTCGGCGCGCCGACGACGAATATGGAAACGCTTATCAATGAGCTGAAAATTCCGGGTGGTGTGCAGACTTGGCTCTGGTTGGCCTTCTTTGCCTCCTTTGCGGTGAAGATGCCGATGTGGCCGGTTCATACATGGCTACCAGATGCCCACGTAGAAGCGCCGACAGCGGGATCCGTTATCCTTGCGGGTATCCTGCTAAAGCTCGGCGGTTATGGCTTCCTGCGTTTCTCTCTGACAATGTTTCCGAATGCCTCGCTAGAACTTGCGCCGCTGATTTTCTGGATGTCCGTCATTGCGATTATCTACACCTCTCTCGTCGCTTACCGCCAGAACGATATTAAAAAGCTGATTGCCTATTCCTCTGTTGCCCATATGGGATTTGTGACGATGGGTATATTCGCTTTCAACCTCCAAGGTATTCAGGGCGGTATCTACCAGATGCTCTCACACGGGATTATCTCAGGCGCGCTCTTCTTCTGTGTTGGCGTGATCTATGACCGTATGCATACGCGCGAAATTGCGTTTTATGGCGGGTTAGTCAAACGCATGCCTGTTTACGCGGCCTTCCTCATGCTCTTTACGATGGCCAATGTCGGCCTCCCGGGGACATCAGGTTTTGTCGGCGAAATCCTGACCATGGTCGGCGCTTATCAAGTTAGCCCTTGGATTGCGGCAGGCGCCGCGCTTGGTATGATTTTATCAGCTATGTACGCGCTTCATCTATACCGTGAAGTGATTTTCGGCGAACAGACAAATCAGAAGCTCGACGACATTCTGGATATGAACCGACGTGAGGTTCTTATCCTCGCCCCGCTCGCCATTCTGACAATTGTGCTCGGCGTTTATCCGTCGCTCATCACAGACATCACATCAGCATCTGTTGAAAACCTGATTGCGAACTTTAATGCCGCAACAGCCGTGGCAGGGAATTAAGGCTATGTTGCAGACTATCTCATTATTTGCCCCGCAACTTGTTCTGGCGTTCTTTGCCTCCCAGCTTCTCTCCACGGGGGCTTTCGCCAAGAAAGATATCTCTATCGGGGTGCGTTATTTCGCCGTTGGCGTCTTAGTTCTCTATGCGCTGATTGGTTTTATCCTTGGGCAGCCCACAGGCTCAGCCTTTAAAGGCGCGCTGATTGTTGATAGCTATAGTCATTACATGAATTTCTTCCTCGGCATGTCCGCGGCGGCGGCGCTCATGTTCTCCAAAAGCTTCTTTCAAACAGAGAAGCTTGACCGTTTTGAATTCTCAGTGCTCGTGCTCTATTGCACGCTTGGTATGTCTATCATGGTATCGGCCAATACATTGCTGGCGCTTTATATCGGCATCGAAATGCAGTCTTTGGCGCTTTATATTATGGCGGCCTTTAACCGCGATAGCTTGCGGGCCTCAGAATCTGGCCTTAAATATTTTGTGCTCGGTGCGCTATCATCAGGCCTATTGCTCTATGGTGCATCACTCATATATGGCTTTACAGGCTCGCTCGAATTTGCGCGAATTGCAGATGTTATTGCAACAAATGGTGCAACGCCCGGCATCATTGCTGGTATGGTTTTCTTACTTTGCGGCTTGGCCTTTAAAATCTCCGCCGCGCCGTTCCATATGTGGACGCCTGATGTTTACGAAGGATCACCCACGCCTGTCACAGGTTTCTTTGCGGCGGCGCCTAAATTTGCAGCCATGGCATTGATTGCCCGTCTCTTAGTGGGGCCATTTGGCGATATTACAACACAGTGGCAACAGGTTATTATCGTCCTCGCCGTCATGTCTATGTTTGTCGGCGCGATAGGCGCTTTGACGCAAACCAATATCAAGCGCCTGATGGCTTATTCCTCAATTGCCAATATGGGCTACGCGCTTGTCGCGCTATCTGCAGGGACGCAAGCGGGCGTGAAAGGAATGCTGATTTTTATGAGTATCTATACGATCACAGTCATCGGTATCTTTGCGTGTATTCTGCAAATGCGTATTCGTAACGGAATGGTCGAGCAAATCTCAGACCTAGCAGGACTGTCCAAGTCCAATCGCGGCCTTGCGATTATCCTGACGATCTTCATGTTCTCTGTGATGGGCATCCCGCCGCTACTCGGCTTCTTTGGTAAATTCTTTGCCTTTGTGCCGGCTATGGATGCGGGCCTGACATGGCTTGTTGTTCTGGCGCTTGTCGCGTCAGTCATCGGCGCCTTCTATTATCTTCGCCTTGTTAAAATCATGTGGGGTGATGAAAATGAGAACGAATTTGTTCAAGCTCCCAAAACGCTTCGTGGTCTGGCCGTAATTTCAGCTCTGCTTGTATTCCCGCTATTGCTCTTGCCGATGGTCTCTATCCCTGCGCAAAGCCTGATATCGCAAGCCGCTGCGAGCCTCTTTTAGCTTGAGATTTATCTCTTTAGATGAAGTTGATTCAACGAATGCGCAGGCTAAGCGCCTCGCAGAGCAGGGCGATTTTGGCCCTCTCTGGATAAGGGCTGATAAACAAAGCGCGGGCCGTGGCCGTAGAGGGCGCGAATGGACATCGGAAACGGGCAATCTATTCTGTTCTGGCCTATACCCGCATGACGGGACGCCGCAACAGGCGGCTCAGCTGAGTTTCGTCGCGGCATTAGCGGTAGCGGATACCTTAGCGTATTACGTACCTAATGACCTTATCAGCCTTAAATGGCCTAATGACGTTCTACTTAATGGGAAAAAGACATCAGGTATTTTACTCGAAAGGGGACAGACTCATCATCTTGGGTGGTGTGTCATCGGCATTGGTGTGAATTTAACACATCACCCAGAAGAGACCGAGTTTGCAGCTACTCATTTGTTAGATCACATTCCCGAAGAACTACTAAATAGGCCTGAGCCGATCTTCACAGGACCAGATGCATTTTTATCATCTTTGGCTGCGATGTTTTCGGATTACCTTGTGCTTTTTAAAGAAGATGGGTTCGAGCCTATTCAAAGATTATGGACGGAACGCGCCCATAACATTCCTGGGCCTGTAACAGTGCGCCTACCAAATGAAACATTCCAAGGTGAAGCCCTTGGCCTTGACTCAAATGGGGCGTTGCGCGTGAAGCTTAGCAATGGCACGATAAGAGACATACATGCCGGAGACGTCTTCTTCGGGACTTCACAGGACGACTAATGCTTCTCGCCATAGATACAGGAAATACAAATACACTTTTCGCCATTCATAATGGCAAAGATTGGGTGGTCGAATGGCGCATTGCGACAGACGCGGCGCGTACAGCGGATGAATATGCGGTCTGGTTTCATCAGCTTATGGAAATGCAGGGCTTTAAATTTACCGATGTTGAAGCCTGCGTGATTTCAACCGTAGTCCCACAATCGCTGTTTAATATGCGTAACCTCGCAAGGCGGCACTTAAACGTAGATCCGATTATCATCGGTGAAGAGGGCGTGAAAATCGGCATTGGCATCCGCAATGTTAATCCCAAAGAAGTCGGAGCTGACAGGCTCGTTACGGCACTGGGCGCGACGGAACGCTATAAGGGTAATCTAATTATCATCGATAGCGGCACGGCAACGACTTTTGATGTGGTGTCAGAAGATAAGCATTTTGAAGGCGGCATCATTGCGCCTGGTATAAACCTCTCTGTCAGAGCCTTGCATGAAGCGGCTGCACAACTGCCGCGCATTGAAATTCGGAAGCCTGATAACGTCATCGGCACAGATACTGTCGGGGCTATGCAGTCCGGAATATTCTGGGGCTATATAGGTCTAATCGACGGTTTGGTGCGTAAAATTATAGAAGAAGATGGCCGCGAGTTTACGGTCATAGGAACGGGCGGCGTCGCATCTTTATTCAAAGACGCATCCGAGACGATACAGCATTACGATTCAAACCTGACCATTGATGGTCTTTACGAGATTTGGCGCCTTAATAAATGAAAAAGATGAGAGCGCTTTAATGGCACAGAAAAATAAAAATGAGCTGATATTCCTGCCGCTTGGTGGGTGCGGCGAGATTGGGATGAACCTCAATCTCTTTGGCTTTGGCCCGCCCAATAACCGTAAATGGGTTATCGTCGATATAGGTGTGACCTTTGGCGGGGCGGACACCCCTGGCATTGAAATTATCATGCCAGATATTGAGTTTATTCTGTCCATCAAGAAAGACTTGCTCGGCATTGTGCTGACCCATGCCCATGAAGATCATATGGGCGCACTCGGCCGCCTCTGGCCGCAGCTAGAATGCCCTGTCTATGCGACACCTTTTACAATGTATTTGGTTAAAGACCGCCTATCAGAATTCGGGCTGTTGGATTTGGTCGAGCTTCATGAGGTTGAGCTGAAAGGTAAGTTTAGCCTCGGCCCGTTTGATTTTGAACTCATCACAATGACCCACTCTATTGCAGAGCCCAATGCTCTGGCTATCCGCACAGAGCTAGGCACTATTTTACACACAGGCGATTGGAAAATTGATGAGGCTCCGCAAATTGGCGAACCTGTCGATGCCAAAGCCCTCAGAGCGCTGGGCGATGAAGGTATTCTCGCCATGGTCTGCGACAGTACAAATGTGTTTTCCCCCGGCTATGCAGGCAGTGAAGACGGCGTGCGAGACGAGCTTATAAAGCTGGTCGGCGAATATGCAGGGAAGGGCGTGGCGGTGGCCTCGTTCGCGTCGAATGTGGCGCGGCTTGAATCCGTAATGATGGCGGCCAAAGCCAATGATCGTTCTGTCTGTTTGGTTGGCCGTTCAATGAAACGTATGACAGCGGCGGCGAAATCTATTGGACTGCTGAAAGATGTCGGCCATATGATTGATGAGGATGATGCGCGCTCTATGCCAGCGGCGCATGTGCTTTATCTCTGCACAGGCTCCCAAGGCGAACCTCGCGCCGCGCTCTCTCGCATCGCGGCAGGGGAGCATAGAAATGTGCGTTTTCACAAAGGCGATGTTGTTATCTTCTCATCTAAAATTATTCCCGGTAACGAGAAGGGTATATTCGCGCTACAAAATGCATTGGCGGATGAGGGCGTCGAAATCATCACTGAAAAGATGCGGCCTATACATGTTTCAGGCCATCCTTGCCGCGGTGAGCTTAAGCAGATGTATAAATGGGCGCGGCCTCTTATTGCTATTCCAGTCCACGGCGAAAGGCGTCACTTGCTGGAACATGCCAAACTCGCGCGAACACTCGGCCCAAAATACGCGGTAGCGCCGCGCAATGGCGAAATGTTCAGCCTTTCAAAGAAGGGCGTCGAAGTGATTGATATCGTGCCCTCAGGACGCTTACATCAGGACGGGAACGCCATTGTTTCTGACCGCGACGAAGGCCTGCGCCTCCGCAAGAAAATGGCTTATGCGGGTCATGTCAGTGTTAGCCTTGTTTTCAACAATAAAGGCCACATCGTCAGCGGGCCAGAGCCGCGCATATCCGGTTTTGCTGAAGGACTCGACGGGAGCTTTATTGAAGACCTTATTGACGGCGTTGCTGACAAAGCTGAAGAGGTTTATGAGGCGATGTCAAACAACTCACGCCGCGATGAAGACCTCGTCGAAGAACGGCTGATGTCTAAGATTAAACGCTATGTCAAAGAGCAAACAGGCAAACGCAGTCACATTGAAATCATCGCCCATAAGGTAAAATAAGATGACCTATGACACATTTCTAGGCCCGCTCAATCATGTAGGCGTTGCTGTTCCTGATATTCACAAAGCGATAGAGATGTACCGTAATGTCTTTGGCGTGACGGATATTACCGAGCCCGCCGACCTGCCGCCCCAAGGCGTGACATTTGCTTTCGTAAACCTTCCCAGCGGGCAAGTTGAGCTCATCCAGCCTTATGGCGACACATCCCCCATTACGAAATTCCTCGAAAAGAACCCCAAAGGCGGACAGCATCATATCTGTTTTGAAGTCAAAGACATTCACGCCGCTAGCCTCGCTATGGCAAAGAAGGGCATGCGTGTTTTAAACGAGCCGCGTATTGGCGCGCATGGCACGCCCGTTGTGTTCCTGCACCCCGGCGATGCAGGTGGTGTGCTAATTGAACTCATGGAAACGCCTAAAGAACCGCATTAGGTTGAGCCCATGTCTCCATTCTCGCTTTTCGTTGTTTATCTGCTCATTTGGTGGCTGACGCTATTTGCTGTCCTGCCCATGGGTATTCGCGGCCAAGCGGAAGAGGACAAAATTGTTCGCGGGTCAGAACCTGGCGCGCCTGTTGAAAGCAATATGAAGCGTAAGGTCAAAATCACGACCATTTTTGCGACCATAATCTGGCTTATCGTCTGCACAGTTATTTGGAGCGGAGCCCTCAATTGGGATATGATTGCCGAGTGGATCAATATTGATAAGCTTGCGGAATAATCTTCGCTTATAAATAAACGTCCATCTCCTCACACGCGAACTTGTAGCCTAGCGCACAACCCGCTAAGCAATATTCAAACAACCACGGATTCTTATCATGCGTTTGTCACGCTATTTTCTACCTCTTCTTAAAGAGACGCCCTCTGACGCGACCATCGCTTCACACCGCTATATGCTGCGCGCGGGGATGGTGAAGCAAGATAGCGCGGGGATTTATATCTGGCTCCCGCTCGGCTTTAAAGTTCTTAAGAAAATCGAGCAGATTGTTCGCGAGGAACAGAACAAAGTCGGCGCGGTTGAGATGCTAATGCCAACCATACAATCAGCCAATCATTGGAAAGAAACAGGGCGCTATGATGCCTACGGGCCAGAGATGCTCCGCATTACAGATCGCGGCGATAGAGAGCTGCTTTACGGCCCAACCAATGAAGACATGATTACGGATATGTTCCGCACTTATGTGAGGTCTTACAAAGACTTACCGCAATGCCTTTACCATATTCAGTGGAAGTTTCGCGATGAACGCCGCCCGCGTTTTGGCGTGATGCGCGGCCGTGAATTCCTGATGAAAGATGCTTATAGTTTCGATATTGATGCGGAATCCGCACGCGATTCTTATAACCGTCAATTCGTCGCTTATCTCAATACATATGCTCGTATGGGGTTGAAAGCTGTGCCGATGCGCGCCGATACAGGGCCGATTGGCGGCGATCTATCCCATGAATTCCTTATCCTTGCCGAGACAGGTGAGAGCGAAGTTTTTTGTCATAAAGACCTCGTCGACATGGCGCCTCCGGGGTCTGTTGCGGATGGTGATTTGCAGAGCATCGTTGATAGTCGCACAGCGCTCTATGCGGCGACAGATGAAATGCATGACGCGGACGAATTTGCGAAAGTGCCAGCCGATAAGCAGCTTTCGGCGCGGGGCATCGAAGTCGGTCATATTTTTTACTTCGGGGATAAATACTCCGAGCCCATGAAAGCCCAAGTGCAGGGGCCAGACGGGAAAAACACGAATATCCATATGGGTTCATATGGCGTGGGTGTCTCGCGCTTAGTCGGCGGCATTATCGAAGCTAGTCATGATGAGGATGGTATTATCTGGCCTAAATCAGTAGCTCCATTCGACGTAGGTATTATTTGTGTTAAGGCGAAAGATGCTGAAAATCTGGATGCCTCATTGTATCTTTATAATCGTTTGAAAGATGAGGGTTTAGACCCTCTTTTAGATGACAAAACCGATAGTCCAGGTGTGAAGTTCTCAAGAATGGACTTAATAGGGTTGCCATTTCAAATTGTCGTAGGTCCACGCGGATTAAAAGATGGGCTCTATGAAATTAAAAATCGTGCTACTGGTGAGAAATATAATCTGTCTTTTGAGGATACAGTAATTTTCATGAAGGCAGAATTTAATAATTGAACGCGCATTCAAATATCTCTGGGGCTGACATAAAAGCCTTTACTGGCGGGCAGAATAAACCCTTTGGCGCGGTCGAGCGCATGATTGCCATGCGGTATCTTCGCGCCAAGAAAACCCAAGGCGGCGTTGGCCTTATTGCGGCTATTTCTTTCACCTGTATCATGCTCGCTATCGCCGCGATGATCATCATCATGTCCATTATGAATGGCTTTCGCCAAGATATGATACGCCTGACGATTGGCTCCGAAGGGCACATGTATGTCTCTTCCAGTAGTCCACAGCCGACGCCTGAAAGCGTTGATGCTTTGGAAAAACGTTTGGCAACAGTTGAAGGCGTGCAAAAATCATTTCAATTTACGCAAGATTTCACCGGCGTTCAAGCCAATGGGCAGTTTGCTCTCGCGCAAGTCATAGGCATTTCACCTGAGAACCTACAAAGCTATGAGCTTATCGCTGACAGCATTTTTGCGGGGTCTTTGGAGTTTTTTGGACAGGGACGCGGAAGCGATAACCAAATTGCCATCGGCGTTGGTCTAGCAAGTCAGTTAGGCCTTTCAGTTGGCGATCGTCTGCTCGTTTTTTCGCCTCGCACGCGCCAAACGATCAGTGGCCCAGTTCCAGTAAAAAAGACATATACCATAGGGGCTATCTTTGAAGTCGGCCTTTATCAGACAGACTTATCTTACATTTATATGGAATTTCACCAGTCCACCCAGCTCTTTGAAGGCGGGCGCGTCTCAGGCGAAATCCAGCTCAGGCTTGATGACCCTGATGATATTGAACGTATGGAACGCCCTGTGATTGAAGCGGCGAAGGAACCCGTCTTCATCCAAAACTGGAAAGACCGCAATGCCACTACGGCCACAGCCTTGCGCACGGAGCAAATCGCCATGCGCTTTATTTTTATGATTGTCGTGATAATCGCGGCGTTTCCTGTGCTTGCCTCAATGATTATGCTGGTGAAGAACAAGTCCAAAGACATTGCTATCTTGCGAACAATTGGATCGACGCAAGGCAGTATCCTGCGCATATTCTTCATGTCTGGCGCGATGATTGGAATATTAGGGACATTGGTAGGTTTAATACTGGGTATCCTGTTTTGTTTAAATATTGGCGCTATCCAGTCTGCTATTGAATTTGTGACAGGCACAGAACTTTTCCCTGCTGATGTTTATCAACTCTCTGGCGGCATACCAGCCAAGATCGTCTGGTCTGAAGTCTTTGGCGTTGCTTTTTGGGGCTTTGTTATTTCTGCCGCCGCGACCTTCTTCCCAGCTTGGACGGCGTCTAAAGTCGATCCTGTCGATGCTTTGAGATATGAGTAAGGTTATGAGCACGTCACGCCGTCCCATCCTCTCCGTTCGCAATCTGCACCGCTCTTACAAGTCGGGGCCGAAAACCCTGCACGTGATGATGGGCGCGGATATTGACATTTATCCCGGCGAGATGGTCGGCCTTATCGGGCCGTCTGGATCCGGCAAATCGACCTTGCTTCATGCGGCGGGATTGCTCGAAAAACCTAATGCGGGCGAGGTCTTTATCAATGGTCGCGAATGTTTGAAATTGCCCGATGATCAACGCACTGCCATTCGCCGCGAGACCATCGGTGTCGTCTATCAATTTCATCATTTGCAAAAGGAATTTTCCGCGCTGGACAATGTCGCCATTCCGCAGATGATAGCAGGCAAAAGTCATAAGGCCGCCGAAGCTGAAGCGGCGCGTTTGCTTGGGATTATGGGCCTGTCCGAACGCTCTCATCACAAGCCCAGCCAGATGTCAGGCGGGGAACAACAGCGCGTCGCCATCGCCCGGGCCATCGCTAATAAACCGCAAGTCCTGCTCGCTGACGAGCCCACAGGCAATCTCGACCCAACCACCTCAGGCAATGTCTTTCAAAGCCTATTCGATCTTACCCGTCTTGAAGGCGTCTCTGCCCTCGTCGCGACCCATAATATGGAACTGACGAAATATATGGATAGGGTGCTGACGGTAAGGGATGGGTTGGTGGTGCCGTTTAATCGGTAGTAATATTACTCGGCTTTGACTTCACCAAAGCCTATAAAAATGTAACTTCCATTACTCCCTGGCGTAGCGAATAGACCTTGTAAGTTCCCAAGTAACACTCCGATAGTCGAAATTTGCAAAGCATCCGATTTTGAAACCTCGACTTTACGAATTTTTAGCTGAATGATTTCGTGTTCTTCAGCATAGGCGAGGACAGTTTTGGCGGCTTCATTATCAGCGGGTGGGCACATAGGATGATCCCAGCCCCAGAGGAATGTTTCACTTTCTTCGCTCCATGTTCCTAACAAAGTAGCAGGGGCCGCAATTATGGTTCCATCCTCGAATGTCCACCAAATACGTTTCTTTTTGAAGTCTACGTCGAATCTTTCCGCTTTATCTGTCTGCCAAGTTTTATCATGAACTTTTTCTAAGGCCTGACTGTGGAGAAAGGCTTTTTCATGCAAAGGTTCAAAGCTTGTAGGGTGCTCACTTACATTATCGTTACGTTTGAAGAATTTTTTAAACACTATTTTTTCCAGTCTTCTTTACTATTAATCCCGATTCAACCGCGCCGACACCACATAAAATACAACACCCACCAATATAATGCCCAAACCGCCCAACGCTTTATCAGGTTCATTCATCACCACGAAGGCGAGCATAAACCCTGTAATCGCGAGATAGACCAGCGGCACGATGGGATAGCCCCAGGTCTTATAAGGGCGGGGGAGGTCGGGTTCTCGGTAGCGCAGGACGAAGACGCCGAGGATAGCGAGGAAGCTGTTCAAGGCGAGCATAGCGCCTGCAAAAACCACAATGGCTTTAAAGCTGGACGTTACGATATAGATCAGCGCGATGGCCGATTGGAAATAGATGGCGTTTCGCGGGATGCCATCTGTATTGACTTTGCCTAAAAACTTTAGCGCTTTAAAATCCTCACCAATGGCTTGGAGGGCTCGCGGGCCGGCGAGGGTCATTGCGCTGACGGTGGAAATCAGCAGTAGCGAGAGCATGACGCCCGCAATCCGCCCGCCTGTCTCGCCGAAGATGCCTTTGGCGGCGATGTAGCCAATCTGGACTTGGCCTTCCATTGCGGCCATCGGCGCGGCGTGGAGGAAGACATAATTGAGCAGCACATAAAGCACCATCACCAACCCTGTGCCGGATATGAGGATGCGGGGCAGATCACGCTGCGGGTTCTCAAGCTCGCCTGAAATATAAGTGGCGGCATTCCATCCCATATAGGCATAGGCCACATAGATAAGCGAGACGCCAAAGGCGGCGCTGGTCAGCATGTCCCAATCGCCCTCTTGCGGCATGACGGAGATCGGCTGCGGATCTGAGGTAAAGATAAAGGCGGCGAGGCAGAAGGCTAAGATCAGAATGACTTTCACGGCGGTAAAGCCATATTGAAACCGCCCGCTGGCTTTGCGGTTACGGCTATGCATGACAGTGACGATGATGACGAGGGCGCAGGCCAAAGCTTTGCCGACCCAAGGCGCGTAATCACCGGGC
>ENA-ORXM01002984-ORXM01002984.1-marine-metagenome-genome-assembly--contig:-NODE-2984-length-17969-cov-4.427677_pt1 | contig 17969 bp, 18 predicted proteins | sample MGYA00237867_ERZ511480 | MGnify/ENA primary metagenome ERZ511480 (study PRJEB26309, sample SAMN06266103) | marine metagenome | isolation source: Algal blade | place: United Kingdom:Sidmouth, United...
ACGTAAATCTATCCGTGAAGGCATACTCCAGTCCGAAACGGGCAGTGAACAAGTCGGCGGCAAAACTACGTCTATCGCTGTTAGGTCTGTTCCAGTACTTGGTGCCCAATACAAGCTCAAGTGTCCCTTTTTTTCGGGTTTCTACAGATTGGCCAAAGGTAATCCGGTTCGCTTTGAAGGTCGCTCGTGTGTATTGAACAGTATCTGGTAACTCCTTGTCCAAAAGTTCAAGCAGGTCTTGGCCATTGGCAAAATACATGCCACATAACATACTTATTGATAGACAGATATATCTATTAATCTCCATAAGGCTCGTATTCAAATCTAAACATAATCTTTATCACTTTGGCTATATTGGGTCTCAACAAAGGGGGTACGTTTATGTCATGGTCGGAAACACCGACTTCGAAGTCGCCCGATAAAATGTAGTTGCTATCTAAACGCTCTATTGTTGTCTTTACTTCTATATCTTTTGTTACTCCATGAAGGGTCATTGCACCTTTGACTATTTTGGCCTGAGCGGTTGTGCCGATTGTATCGAAATCTTGAATTTCGCCTTCAAACTGTAGTTTCGGGTAGATGTCGGATTCCACATAGCTTTCGTTGAAATGCTCCTCCATTAGCGCCTTTTTGAAAACAAATGCCCGCATCAACATATTCACGGCGATCTCACCATTGGAGAGGTCGATAATACTGAGCACCTGATTGTTGACAGCTTCGATATTTTCAACAGAAGTATAGGAAAAAAAGGAAACCTGACCTTGTCGCGCTATGATTTTATCTTGAGAAAATCCACTAAAGAAAGCGAAAATAAAAAAAAGCGTAATTATTTTATGCATCGGTCTAACCGTTGATTAGTATACAATTTAACATGATGACATCTAACAAATATCCTTTACAGATACCTTTTAGACGAACGGTCTGCCCCCGTTTTAATTCTTTGACTTTTTCCATACTTGATGGCAACACATCACATATTACATGGGAAGCGTCGTTTTGCCCTTGCAATAATACGGTATAACGGTTGTTTACGTTGGTAATTTTTTTAATACTGCCCACCACCTCGATTGTCTTTTCTACAAAGTCGGTATTTGCTTTAATTTCATTGGCACTAAACGATTTTGCCAATTTATCTGAACTTATCTTTACATCAGTTTCTATCGTAGCAGTATCACGCGGAGGCTTGTTGTAGTATTCAAGACACAAAAAACAGCAGTATACCAGCAATGGCAACAAACCGATTATCGCTATTTTGAATTTTCTTGTCATGCCTATCGTTACGCGCTAATTTCTAATGTTCCGCCCAAAGTTTTTTTATATTTCCAGTAGCTTCAAAGCTATACAAATAAGGGCATGTTGTATATATCGGCAATTACTTTTTCTATTCGACCCATAATCGGGTTAGTATTTTTTACTCGATAATCGAGATTTAAATGCTCCGACGCTTGCGTCGAAATCTAAGTTAAGGTTCCTTTAAATGCCTCGTGGGCTTGCCCCGAAGCTATTTACTAAAATCTTTAGGTACTAAACATCATTGTAGCAGTTTTAACTAAATAAAAGGGAACCGAGTTACCGGTTCCCTAATTTGAAACAATCTTCTCATAGCAACTGCCTCAATTTTCCCTCCATAGCAATTAGGGGAACTTTCTCTTAGCACAGTCTATAAAGCGACATATTCTTTACAAACACTAAATAATTAATACCATAATGCGGAATAATAAGAGCTTTAAAAAATGAAATACTTATGTTTTAAGTCCGAATAAAAGGTCTTAAAAAAAAATTCACGAAAGTTTATAATGTGCCTTTCTTCATAAAATGCCCGTTGTTGAAATACAACGGGCATTTTCAAAACCCCAAAACTAAATTTATATACTAGTTATTATACAGATAGATAGAAGATGCCGACATCAAACCGTTGGAGAACCCCGGGGATACGTCACCACTGAGACTCAGCACATCTGGAAAGCCAAGAATCAGACCGTTACCTACTTCCGCAATAAATACGGTCTCAGTATCATTATCATAGGCTACGTCTATCGGATTTCCCATCAGCGTTGAAGGACCTGCGTACCTGATTTGATCGGCCAATGCTATAGCACTTCCATTTTCGGTAGCATCCAATTTACCGCTAAAATCGCGGATTATCTGAAATCCACCATCGGTATTGGCATCCGCAGCCTCACCGATATCGGTCATGACCAACACATCGGCGGCCTCGCTATAATCGATACCATGGGTTCGTATGATACCTTCAATTGTTATCTGCTTATCGGCAGCGACAACACCATCGGTCGTATTGGCCGTTAAGAAATTCTCGAAAACTGCCAAGTCGCTTGATAGATCGACAACTGCCAGAAGGTCGTTACCTTTGAACGTGATGCCCCATAGATTACAGTTGATGGTAAACGTGTTTACCAGTTTGAAAGAAGAACCGTCGTAGCAATACACATAGAACTTGTTCTCCCCGTTATCGGAAACTACGACGCGGTCTCCCGAAACGGCAATTTCCCTTGGGCTTATCAAATCTGCCGAACTTGAAAAATCTGCGGCAACGGCACTACCATCGGCAATACCTGAAAAACCACCGTAATTTTCCAAAGTTAGATTAGATCTTGAAGCCTGAATAACCGCATCGTTCATAGCGGCATAATAGATACCTTCAGAAGCATTAGACTCGGACGTTACCGTTTTAATGAATCCTCCCATACCGTCATATACACTTATATCGCCGTTAGCCGTACTGGTAGCATACAAAATCGTACGTTGCCCTACAGTTTCGTCGCCAATATCACCATCGGTTTCATCACTGGAAAAATAGATGGAAGATGCTGCGGCCAAATCTTTATTGAATGAAGGCGTCAAATCGCCACCTGAACCAATATCGTAAAAGCCCAAAACCTTACCGTTACCAACTTCTGAAATATAAACAGCATCGGTTTCGGAATCATAGGCCACATCGATGGGGTTTCCCATTAAAGTCGAAGGTCCGGCTACACGTACCTGCTTGCTTAAGGGTAGCACATCACCATCGGAAAGCATATTGAACTTGGCCGAAAAATCGGAAATTACATGAAAACCGCCATCGGTATTCGCATCTGCGGCATCGCCGATATCGGTCATGACCATTACGTCGTCACTACCGCTATAGGTAAGACCATGTGTACGGACGATTCCGGCTATGGTTACTCTTTTAGAAGGTCTTAGAAGAAGATTGGCAGAAGTAAGGTTGGCCTCAAAGTTATAGAACACGGCCAAATCTCCGGTCGTATCCACAACGGCGTACAAATCCTTTCCTTTAAAAGTAACTCCCCATACCGGAAACGGTACTTCGACCGTGGTGGTAAGGGAAAAACTGTCACCATCTTTGGAATACACAAAAAACTTGTTCGAACCATTATCGGCAACCACATAGGTAGAACCGCTAACGGCAAGTTCCCGCGGACTCTCGAGATCGGCGGCACTGCTGAAGTTTGCGAAAATATCGACGTCCTCCGTGTCCATAGCCAGCCCTTTATAGGCATCCAGTTGAAGTCCGGATCGTGATGCCTGAACTAGAAGATCCCCGTCCTTATCAAAATAGATACCTTCCGCGGCATCGGAGGTCGTTGCAAAGGTTACCTTAGAATCACCGGTCACGTTATATTTCGTAATATCGCCATTAGCATTGTTGGTTACGTACAACTCTGCCCTACGGCCAAGTTCCATACCTTCTTCACAAGGTCCGCAAGCGCCACCGCAATCTATTCCGGTCTCGTCACCGTTCATAATACCATCGGTGCAGGTTGCCAAATTCTTGGCGGTAGTCAGATTTTCTTCGTCTTCGCAAGAAGTTACGAACGCAAGGCATAGCGCAAGCATCCCAAAATTGAAGGCCCATTTTAAAGTGTGTTTTTTCATAATCGTATAAAGTTTAATTTAAGATTAGTATTTGTTTATTACCCGCCACATTTTGAAATGTCTTCAAAAATCTAAATATGGTTGCGTTCTTTCAACAAGCACCAAAACAACTAAATCAATCGGCAAAACACATATAAATATGGGTGAAGTGGAAATTTTGACCTTAAAAGTGAATTATCAAAATTAGAAAAATGCCCGCCCTATCTACTTCTGGCATAAGTTTTAATGGTCAGCGCATTTATATTCGCGAACCTGAAAGGCAGAACAAATCGATAGGTGTAATTCCTATAAATCAGCACCTAAATGTTTAGATGGGGCAGCACAATTGGTTAGTCTATCTCCATCAAAACTAGTAAATGGATTGCCTAGGGTAAATGGCATAAAACAATCGTAAAGAAGTGGAAAAGTGCGGATATCCGTTATTACAAAATTATGTTCTTTCGGAATGGTTCAGCTTACTGTTATACCCATAAGCGGAATTCAGCTATTTTGCGGGTATAGAAAGTAAGATGTGCTTTCAGCGAGGTAGATAGGATATTTGAATCGTATGTATTATAGTATTTTCCTATCAGGAATCACTTTATAAAACACAAGTATTACGGCAATTACCAGAAGAATATGAATCAAATTATGAGGTAATTTATCTAACAGCAACGAACCATATTGATAGCATGGCGCATGGCGCTTCATCCTTTAGAGAAAAATGTTTGTCCATCTATGGCTTAACGGGTTTCGTGTTGTCTTCGGTAACTCCGTTTCTAGAACCGATTTTGACGGGAAACTCGGTCTCTCCTCCATATAACTTAATCTCATGAATATCGGCCGGCATGTAATATCCCGCTTCTTCCAATGCTTCTTTAACGTTCCGCACGACATTACCCTTAGTAACCAATGCCGCTCTTCTGAAATCGGTAGTATCGACCCAAAAGAATACTTTTAAGTTTACGGTGCTGGTCGCTAGTTGGTCTTCGATTACAAAGTTTTCATGTTCCGCGTCTTCTATAACTTCCGGTTCGTTGCGCAAGGCTTTCATTACGGTTTCTTTGGCGCCCTTGATGTTGTCTTCGTAAGCGATACCGATTATAAAATCCCAACGGAAGAATCCGTCTTCCGTAAAATTGGTGACCGGTTCGGTCAGCACGTCACTATTCGGAATGTAGACATCCTTACCATCAAAGGTCTTCAGTTTTGTGTATCGGAATTCCAAAGCTTTTACCTTTCCAAAATTTTCACCTATTTCTACGGTATCGTTAACATTAAAAGGCCGATTGAAGGCCAAGATGATTCCTGCGATAAAATTTTCACCGATATCCTTAAAGGCAAAACCAAGAACTACCGCACTGGCACCTGCCGCAGTCAAAATTCCCGCAGCTATCGAACCAAGCCCCGCTGCACGCAAAGCAAGCATTACTGCTACTGCTATAAAAATATATTTAATGGCCTTCCCCAGAAAACGGCTCATCAAAGGGTCGTCCGTTCTACGGGATATACGGTTTCTGGCAAAATTAGCTATCCATGAACCAAGTAAAAGTCCTATAATGATAATCAATATGCCAATAGCGATTCCCGGTAATTGTTCGATCAATTGGTCATAAAAATTTGTCAATGATTCGGTAAGGGTTATTTTTTCTTTTTGCATCCTATGAATGATATAAGTGGATTGATTTAATCGTAAGACATAGATATAGAAAGGACTGCAAAAAGAAGGCTGCGATTCCTAAAATTCTTGACTGAAATAATCTTTACGGTCAAACTTTCCTTGAATCGCGACCGTAGAATACGATTTGATGTTCTATTTTTCCAGAGAAAAACTAAAAAATAATAAAATGAAAAAACTAATTTATACGCTATTGGGGTGTGGCCTAATTCTTGGCTGTAATGAAAAAAAACTATCAGAATCCGAAAAGGAAGTTTTTGCCGATAACGGTATCGAAACGGTACAGACCACAATAGGCGAATTAAAACTGGAATCTCCTTTTACGAGTGAGTCCGTCACCAACCGTAGTGAAGTTATCGAATGGCCAAAAGGCACTACACCGAAAGCACCGCAGGGTTTTACGGTTTCTCGTTTTGCCGATAGTTTACAGCATCCTAGGTGGACGTACGTTGCACCCAACAACGATATTTTTGTTGCCGAATCGGACACCAAAGGGAGTGCCGACCGAATTACACTACTTCGTGATAAAAATAATGATGGTTCGGTTGATGAACGCCATATTTTCTTAGAAGACCTGAACCAAAACTTTGGTATGTTGGTACTTGGTGACTTTTTCTACGTGGCAAATACAGACGGCCTCTATCGTTACCCGTACACCCAGGGCGATATTAAGATAGACGGGGAAGGTGAAAAAATCGTAGAGCTTTCCGCAAGTGGATATAATAATCATTGGACACGCAATATCATCACCAACGAGAAGAAGGATAAAATCTATATTTCCGTTGGTTCTGCCAGTAACGTGGGCGACCAAGGCATGGAAAAAGAAGTTAGGCGGGCCAATATTCTAGAAGTCAACCCTGACGGTTCAGGGGAAATCATTTATGCAGATGGATTAAGAAACCCGGTCGGAATGGATTGGAACCCTGTGACCGGCGATCTGTGGACAGCGGTAAACGAGCGTGATAAACTAGGTAACAACCTAGTACCGGATTATGCCACGAGTGTTCAAAAAGGAGGTTGGTATGGTTGGCCGTACAGTTATTATGGTCAGATCAAAGACCCGCGTTGGAAAGATGATCCGCATCAAGAAATGGTGGATAAAGCTATAATTCCCGATGTGCCTTTGGGCAGCCATACCGCCTCTTTGGGGTTGGCATTTTATACCGCCGAAACGTTTCCGAACAAATACAAAAATGGGGCTTTTATAGGGCAGCATGGCTCTTGGAACCGCGCAGAACTTGCAGGCTATAAAGTAGTTTTTATTCCTTTCGAAAATGGAAAACCGCAGCAACCAGAAGATTTCTTGACGGGTTTTTTAGCAGAAGGTGATGAGAACAAAGCTTATGGCCGACCTGTTGGTGTGGCGGTTGCACAAGATGGTTCACTTTTGGTCAATGATGATGATAGCGGTATTATTTGGAAAGTTTCGGCATCAAAATAATATAGTATGAGTACGCTCAATTTCCACAAAAAAGCCCTCGATTTCAAATCGAGGGCTTTCTTTTGAAAAAGAATCGATTACCAATTTTCGATTTCCTTTTTTAATTCTTCTTTCTTTTTTCCGGTGCGCTCTTGAAGTCGACCTAACATTTCGTCGAATTTACCTTCGGCAAAAGTGGTGTCGTCATCGGTAACGTCTCCATATTTCTGCTTGAACTGACCTTTTACCTGTTTCCACTTACCTTCTAACTCATCTTTATTCATGACTTTAGACTTTTAAGATTAGTAATATTACTAAGCTATTTATTTACAGAACGTTGAGTTGACTGAAAAAGACGATTTTTTAATCCAATAAAACCCGACGATTCCGTTTCACTCCGCTAAATATTTTCCCATGGATTGCAAACTATTTTGAAGTCAACAATTTAATTGATGTCGTTAAGTCCTTTCCTTCAAAATCAGAATATTTGAGCAATTATGGGGATTATCCCAATAACTTAAAAAATTGAATGTATGGACGTTAAAAATAAAGTTGTAATTATAACGGGAGCTTCGAGCGGAATTGGAGAAGCTACCGCATTAAAGTTAGCAGAACATGGAGCCAAAGTGGTGCTTACGGCTCGCCGTGAGGATAAATTAAATGAATTGAAGGGAAAAATAGAAAAGAACGGTGGTACGGCCTTGGTCGTTACAGGTGACGTTACCAAAAAGTCGGATTACGAAAATCTCGTGGAAAAAACACTGAATGAATTTAAAAGTATCGATGTGCTCATTAACAATGCCGGCCTTATGCCGTTATCTTACATTAAGAAGTTGAAGACCGATGAATGGGAAAAGATGGTAGATGTAAACATTAAGGGCGTACTTAACGGCGTGGCCGCGGTATTGCCAACGATGATCGAGAACAAGCGTGGCCATATTATCAATGTTGCTTCTAGTGCCGCGCATAACTATTTTCCTGGTGGAGCCGTCTATTGTGCCACAAAGGCGGCGGTAAAGATGTTTTCCGAAGGCTTGCGCCAAGAGCTTGCCCCTAAATATGGAATCAACGTCACATCTATTGAGCCCGGAGCAGTATCGACCGAACTGATGAATACGATTACCGATGAGGATATCAAAGAGCAGTTTAAGGAAATGCAAAAAATGACTTTTTTGGAAGCAGAAGATATCGCCGAAGCGATTTACTATGCCTTGGCACAACCAGCACGGGCCAATATCAACGATGTGTTTATCATGCCAACGGAACAGCAGCGGTAATTTTAAAAATTACGGTCATTGATATAATGGGTATCGGATGTTTTCTATTTCTCATAAACGACCCGTATTGGAATGATAATGTAAAAGGCAAACCTAAATTAAGTACGATGAATATACCAAGTGTCAAAGACGAAGAACAGTACGAAGCCCTTCGTGAGAAAGGCTATAGCAAAGAGAAATCGGCACGAATCGCGAACACACCCGATGCAGGAAAAAAGGGCGGTAAGGCAAAACCTTATGAAGAATGGACGAAAGATGAACTCTACGAACAGGCCAAGAACGTGGGTATCGAAGGCCGTTCGAAAATGAACAAGAAGGCACTTATTTATGCCCTTCGGAATAATTGAAATACAGACAATCTGTATTTTTTTTCTTGCTAAAAATCCAATAAAACAATGACAACCATAGATCCGAAGATAATCCGGCAAATTTTTGTACTTCTTATTATACTGCTCTTGGGCGGATTGATTTTTAGCGAAATGGCTCCTTATCTTTCGGGCGTACTAGGGGCAATTACCCTATACGTACTCTTAAAACGGCCCATGGCCAAATTGATAAAAATGGGTTGGCGTCCAACCTTGGCGACAGTGGTGCTTATGGTACTGTCCTTTCTTGCCATCTTGTTGCCGGTCGCAGGGGCGGTACTAATGTTGGGGAACAAAATTGGCAAGGCAGTCAAAAATTCAGAAAAAGTGACTGCTGCTTTCAAGTCTCAATTAGGCAAATGGGAAAATGACTTGGGCTACGACCTAACTTCACAGATCGATGCTTCAGCGGTTTCGGGTTGGCTCTCCAAAAATTTACAGGGCTTTGCCGGTGGTACTTTTACAACTTTTATCGCAATTTCGATAATGTACTTTTTATTGTTCTATATGCTGACTAATCGCAAACAGCTTCGTGAATCGTTGTTCGAATATGTACCCATAGGCCAAGGAAATTTAAAGGTTATTGGTAGTGAGACCAGAGAAATGGTCCGAGCCAATGCGTTGGGTATTCCCTTGGTAGCCATTGTACAGGGCATCGTGGCCTTGATCGGTTTCTTAATTTTTGGCATTGAGAATCCTTTTTTCTGGGCGGTCATCGTTACCATTGGATCGATGATTCCATTTGTTGGGAATCTACTTGGAACGATTCCCGTGTTTATTTTGGCCCTTTCGACCGGCGATACATTTCAGGCATGGGGCATCTTATTGTACGGAATTATAATAGTGGATTCCTCAGATAATCTGGTGCGATTATATGTACTTCGGAAATTAGATAATGTACATCCCTTAATAACCCTTATCGGGGTTATCGTAGGCATTCCACTTTTCGGGTTTATAGGTCTTATTTTCGGGCCTTTGCTTATCAGCTTGTTTTTGATAATCGTTCGCATTTACAAAAAAGAATATGGGAATGAAGTTTCGGAAAAACCGTAAACGCCATGTTTACTAAAATCAAAAAAACAGATTTTCCACCGAAAGAAAAACCCATTTTAGTATGGGATGGTGAATGTGGATTCTGCAAATTCTGGGTCATCCGATTACAAAAAAGAACGAAAGACAAAATCGATTTTAAAACCTTTCAAGAAGTCGGTGGGCTTTTAAAGGATATTCCCCTAAAAGAATTTAAAAAAGCATCGCGTTTGATAGAAACGGACGGTCACGTTTTTAACGGACCCGATTCATTGTACCGAAGTTTATATCATTCAGCTTCTACCTCTCAATGGCATCGTTGGTACCATAAATACCTCTGGTTTGAAAAATTGAATGACCATGCTTATAATACGATCGCGAAAAATCGCCCTACGATGTTTACACTGACCAAAATCTGTTTTGGTAAAGACCCGAATAGACTAAAACCATATTGGGCGATTTATTTATTGATTATAATAGGTTTTTCATATTTGTCTTAAGATAATTTAGGTATTAGTATCGATGTAACTCCTTCAAACTTCCGCGCCCATTATCGGTTTTTTCTTAAGCTCAATGAACTATTCCCCGAAGCAAAGCCGTCCAGGCATCAGAAAAATGACCGCTGTGCTAAAAGAACCATGAAAACTGCCTTGGAGGCGGGCTAGACTTTTTATCTTTTCTCTTGATTCTTGACCCCGATTTCTTTGCAAAATGTTCTTGGCAGCCTTGATGCTACACTCGAGGTAGAGCACCTAGGAACTCTAAAGATTAAATGTACGTTAGTGCAATATCCAAAGTCTTAATTGCATTAATATTTTTTGGATTACGGTTAAGGTTAAGTACGATAAGTAAATAGCTTTATTTATAATATATGAGATGGTCGTTATGGTCTTCTTTATAACAATTTAAAATGTGATATATTATGAAAATAGGAATTATAGGAAGTGGAAATATTGGAGGAAATTTAGGAAAACATTGGGCTACGGCGGGGCATGAAGTACTGTTCAGCTCTAGACACCCTGATGAACTTGGGAGTCTGGTGAAAGAAGCCGGTGAAAACGCCAAGGCTGTGAGTGTCACAGACGCTTTTGAAGCGAACGCCGATGTGTATTTATTGTCAATGCCCTTCAAGGCCATCGATAAAATAGCAGAACTTTATGCTGGCGAATATGCAAACAAGGTGATTATTGATGCCACCAATCCATATCCTGAACGTGACGGAGAGATGGCGCAGGAAGTTCGTGACGCAAACTATAATGCATCGGAATATACCGCATTGAAATTTAGCACGGCCATCATGGCAAAAGCGTTCAATACGATTCGTGCAGAGCACTTACGCGATAAGGCCTTTCGAGAAACTAATAAACTAGCTATTCCATTCGCCGCCCAAGACGAAAAGGGTAGGAACATCACCAAAGAGTTGATCGAAGATATCGGTTTCGATGCATTATATGTGGGCGCTTTAGATGCCACCAAAATAATGGACCCCGATCAAGAAATCTACGGCAGATCCACTTCGATAAACGAATTGAGAAACGATGTGAACAATCTCAGGGTAGCATAGATGAAGAAGGAACATTCCTTTTTTATGCACCGCGCTATAGCCTTGGCCAAAAAGGGCGAAATTTCTGGCAATGGGGCATTCGGCGCGGTAGTGGTACGTGATTATAAGATAATTGCAGAGGCTCAAAATACCGTCAATACCCATACCGATTGCACCCAACATGCTGAACTCACCGTTATTCAAAAAGCCTGTAGGGCATTGAAAAATAAAGCATTGGAAGACTGTATATTATACACAAGCTGTGAACCCTGTATGATGTGCTTAGGTGCCTGTTATTGGGCAAAATTCAAAACCATTTATTATGGTGCTTCGGCAGAGGACGCCAAAGATTTCGGGTTTGTTTATTCTGATATGTACTACGCGTCGGAAAACGACGATAGAAGAAAAGAATTCAATCTCATACAATTGCTACGTGATGAAGCCGTAGCCGTTTGGGACTAACATTAAATTACATTTACTATGCAAATAATATATGAATATCACGGAGTGTCAGGAAGTCAACGTTTAGAGGAACTGGCCAAAGAAAAGTTAGAAAACCTTCAAAATAAGTATGATTTTGTACACCGTGCCGACGTTTTTTTTAAAACACAGAATCGCAGCGATGACGAAGAAATGATTTGCGATATACGGTTGAGCATGCCCGGTCCACGAATTTTTGCATCCACCAATGCGGAAACCTTTGAAGACGCCATGGCAGAAACCATTCGAGATCTCGAAGACCAATTGCGAAAGGTCAAGGAAAAAAAGAAAGATTATTAAAAATAAATATTACATACTATGAAACCAACATCACTTTTAGGCATCGGTTCCGCCTTGGTCAGTAGCAGAAAATTCAAATTGATATTCGTAGGCGCGCAATTCGCTTACCTTGCCTACAAACTTTTAAAATCCAAAAAATCGGATACTAAAAGAACAGGGATGAAAAAGTTAAAGAACTGACTTTAATTTGCCGTTTTCGTAATGACCTGGGAAATTACATTGATGTTTTTGGTACTACTTTTTACAGTGGTACTTTTTGTATTTGAGGTATTTCCGGTCGATAAAATTGCCTTTCTCATCATCGTTTCTTTAACGCTGTTGGGTCTTGTAGACCCTGAAGAGGCGATTAGCGGGTTTTCCAATAGCGCCACCATAGCGGTTCTAGCATTGATGATATTGGCAATTGCAATGGAAGAAAACGGGGTCATTCGCTGGATGACTTCGAGCATGAACGGTGTAAAATCATTGCCCCTTTATTTGATGGCTCCAATTTTTATGTTCGTTACCGCGGGCATTTCTGCATTTATCAGCACCACAGCAGTGGTAATCGTCTTCATCAAGATCATCAACCAACTCTCCGAAAAATATAACATCTCACAATCGAAATTGCTATTGCCCGTTTCTTTTGCGGGAATACTCGGAGGCTCCTGTACTTTAATGGGCACTTCGACCAATCTAATCGTCAACTCGGTTTCCACGAATCTTGGGGCAGAAAAACTGGGCTTTTTTGAATTTTCACTATTAGGATTGATTTTTCTGGGAATATCCATCGTCTATTTAACCGTGGCACTAAAATGGTTGCCATGGGGCAAAGGGCAGAGCTTGGGCGAAGACTATGCAATCAACGACTTTATTACAAATGTGCGCATCAACGCCCGATCAAAGTTGGTCGGCATGACCATCGAAGAAACTTTTCTACATGATAATCCTGAAGTTTCCCTATTGAAATTGACCCGAAACAATCGCATACATAACTCCCCTGGCAAATATATTGCCCTCAAAGCCGACGATGAGTTATTGCTCATGTGCGATTTAGAGAATATCGCGCGCATCAACGAATCGGAAAACCTAAGTATCAATGCCGAAAAGTATTGGGAAGAACCCGTTGATAAAAACAATGACGAGAACGAGAACGAAACTTCCGAAAATACATTAAATACCCGCATATTTGTTGAACTGTTAATGCTTCCCGGAGCTTCATTCTTGGGCAAGACTTTGGGCCAACTTCGAAATTTTATGGTGCGGGACGTCATTCCTATAGCTATCAAAAAACGGAGAACCTTGACGAATTTAAAGGAACGGATGGTGCGCAGCAGTATTGACCGATTAGCGCTAAAGGATGGAGATCGGCTGTTAGTAGAAACATCCAAAGAAAATCTGGGTGCACTCGCCGCGATCGAAAACATAGTTCTACTTCAGGAATATGATAAGATCAACGGAAACTCGAAGTTCAAACGCTATTTTTCTTTGGTGACCTTGTTATTGGTCATTGCATTGGCAGCTACGGGTGTACTTTCGATAATGGTCAGTGCCTTAACCGGTGTTTGCCTATTATTGGTAACCAAAAACTTAGATCTGGCCACGGTCTATAAAAAGGTGAACTGGCAGATTTTCTTTTTGCTCGCGGGTATGATTCCGTTAGGTATCGCCATGCACAACACAGGAGCCGACATGTGGATTTCCGAAAAGCTATTGGGCTTCTTGGGTGACCAACCCAATTATATGGTCATCGGCACATTGTTTCTGGTTACCATGGTTATGAGCGGTGTCGTAAGCAATAATGCAACCGCGATAATCATGACACCGATTGCCATTTCGGTTGCTCAGGGAATGAATCTAGACTTCAAACCTTTTATACTGGCCGTTATGTTCGCTGCGAACTTTAGTTTTTTCACGCCTGTGGGGTACCAGACCAATACGTTGATTTATGGCATAGGAAATTATAAATTCAAGCACTTTTTGATAGTAGGCGGTCTTTTGAGCCTAATGCTCTGGTTAGTCGCAACTTTGTTATTGACCCGAATGTTATAAATTTCTGCCCACGCAGAATTTTACGGTTCGGATGATTTTAAAACAAAAGTTTTGACTATGGATTTGTTGTCGATTCTCCAAAGAATACTCCAGAGGTAATGAGACCAAGAATAATGAGTACCAAGAAAACGACAATGATAATGAAGCCTGTCTTTGTAATACCGCTATTTTGGAATATATAGTTTCGTTTCGGGTGATGTTCCTCTTTTACAAACTCTATATTTTCTTCCGGTTGTTTTTTGTCGCTTGCTCTTTTGTCCATTGGTTTAATTATTAAGTATTAATCGTTTTTATTTAAAAAAAAGAATTTACGGAACTATGCTCATATACAAAATATTTAGGAAATCACACACCCTAACCCCCTATTTTTAGAGGGGAAACTTGACCTTCCTCCTGAAAAGGAGAGACTGAGGGAAGTGTTTGCTATACATTTAAAATTACCGATATAATACCGTGCATTTCATGAAAAATTATTGATTGCACTTCATAATTACGATAAGTCTAATAAATCTATTCTCTAATCTCTGAACACCTAAAATACTTAAACCACAAGCAGCTCCATTAACACTATCAGTATTCAATTTAACCCTATCGATTAAATTCGATTTCTACGGATCAATCGCGTCAATTTTTTATTTTTTGGGATAAAACATAGCTTCTATTTAAAAGTAGTTTTAATTAGAAAAAGATGGAAAACGGTAAACATCGCTATAAATAAGTTACCGCTAATTTAAAATTAATGATAATGAGTACATACACAGAAGAAGTTGCAGCAAAATTGAACAATCTATTGGAAAAAACCTTTGATGCCGAAAAAGGCTTCAAAAAAGCATCGGAACATGCCGATAGCACTAGCCTAAAGGCCTATTTTGGGCGTAAGGCCAACGAGCGTTATACTTTCGGTCACGACTTGAAGAGAGAAATCACCTCTTTTGGCCAAGAAGTCGATAAGGGCGGTAGCGTAACCGGCACAATGCACCGCGGATGGATGGATGTCAAGGCTTGGTTTTCGGCCGACAACGACGAGTCAATGCTCGAAGAGGCAATTACCGGAGAAAAAGCCGCAGTCGATGAATACAAAGATGTTCTCAGCGAAACTAGTTTGCCACCGAGTACGGCCACTTTGCTTACGCAGCAAATGAACAAAATCAGTACAGACTTATCCACTATTAAAAAGTTGGAAGACGTTTCATAAAAGTCTTTAAAAATAAAAAAGGGATGCAGAAATGTATCCCTTTTTAATGTTGAAAACAGTTCCTAACTAAATTAATATTTCAAGGAAATATAATCGTAAAGACAAAGATTATGGTAAATGAATATGCTAAAAACGAAAAAGATTACATGAGGCGTTACGAAGAAAAAGGCTTTTCTGCCAGTTTTTATTTCGCTGAAGGAAAACTGATCAATAGTGATACTAAAATCGAATATCTTCCAGAAGATGTACATATCGTTGCAGAACACCGATATGAGGGCATGAGCAATCCTGAAGATATGTCCATTTTATATGTGCTGAAAACCGATAAACATGAGAAAGGCACCTTTTTATTGGGCTATGGCCCGAGTGCCGATTTGGAAACAGCGGAATTTTTCAAGAATATACCCCAAGCTAATATTTCAGACGAAGAAAATGTAAATGGCTAATGCTGTATAAACAGTAAGATGGAATAAGAAATACCCTTACTAAGAAGTGCCTTTAATACTGCCCGATCCATTTTACTTTTTTTGACTTCAGATGTATGTATCAGATTTTTTTCAGGGGAGCAAATAGTAAGCTCAATAAGTTTAGTAAATTGCAAAAAAATAATAAAAGCTTACCATTAAACGCCTGTGTCACTCCAGTCTAACCGTAAGGTCTTTATCTCTTTATGCTTTCTTCCCTATGAATTTTAAAGAAACAGACACCTCCTCTAAGCCCTATGTCATTGCGCTAGTTATTGCCGTGGCCGTTCTTCTTTTTACGGCAGGTATGGCCTACCGGCAAATTAAGCGAATGCAGACATCGGCCGAGATGGTCGCCCACACGCTACAGGTCAATAATGCAATTAGTGAACTTTCTGCCCATTACGATCAATCGGAGTCCGAAGAATTTAGAGAAAAACTTTCGAACGGTACGAATTCAACTATTACCTTAGACCAGTACAAATATAATGGCAAGGCCATAGTCGATAGCCTAAAGGCACTGACCAGCGATAACCCCTCTCAGCAAGAACGTTTAGGACCCATAGAAGAGTTATTGGAAACTTTGTACGACCAACTACCGCTATTGGATGTGACGCCAACGGATAGAAATCAAACCATTGAAGAAGCATCGCGGTCCCGAAGGGCCAGCATTAATAGCACCTTATACCACATACGAAGCATCAAGAACGAAATGCTCGCGGAAGAACGCCGTTTGATGCGAGAGCGGAAGGCCGATTATGACACCAAAAAATATTTGGCTCCGTTAACCTCTTTCCTTCTAGGTTTTTTCGCTCTTTTTGTTTTTATAATATCGTTTTTACGTATTTACAGAAACAAGCAGCGCTTACGCAAATCAGAAGCATTTTTACAAAATATATTGGCGACTACAAATAACATCGTCAATTATTATGAGCCCATTTTTGATGAACACAAAAAAGTAATCGATTTTGAAATCGTGTTTGCCAACGATTGTAACCGAGATTATTTAGGCTTGGAGCCCAAAGAAATTATCGGTAAAACAGTGTCAAAAGTATTTCCTTATTTAACGTTGAACGGAGAGTTTGAAGAACTTGTTCGCTGTTACAAGCAAAAGGAAAAAGTGAATTTTAACCGTCAGGTGGCATTTGGTGGAAAAAAGATGTGGTTTCATTCCCTTGTTTCCCCGCTATCAGAAGGTATTTTGGTAACCATTAGAAATACAACACAAGAAGAGACGGCCAAACAGAAACAACTTTCACTCAATGAGCGCTTACTGGTCCAAAATGAAAAATTGAACGAGGTACGGTCATTTTTGAGCAATGTATTGGCCAGTACCGATAATATTATCAGCTATTTTACACCCATTTACAATGACGCTCAAGATATAGTCGATTTTACAATGATCTTCAATAATGAGAACATTGAAGACGTTCTTGATGAGAAACTCACCGACCTAGAGAACAAGCGGATGTCCGAAGTGCTTCCAGTACATTTTAAAAATGGTGTTTTTGAAATTTTTGTCGATTGCATGGCAACTAAAAAAACCGCACCGTTTGAGAAGGAGTACGAATTTAACGGAAAGCACTTCTGGTTCAAGACGACCGCTGTAAAATTAGATGAAGGTATTTTAACCACATCAATAGATACGACTATCGAGAAAAAGGCAAAAAATAATTTATCAATTCTCAATAAGCAGTTAGAGATGCAAAACCTACAGCTGTTGGATAATCGGGCATTTTTGACGAATATTTTTAAAAGTATTTCGCACATCGTGATGCATTTTTCCAGCATAAGGAACAAAGAAGGGCAAATCACCGATTTTGAATTAAAGTTCATAAACGACAAGATAAATACGGTAAGGGTCGATATATCTAAAGATTTCAAAAATAAAAAGGTATCAGAGGTTTTCCCATCCATATTGAATTCTAAGGTCTTCGGGTACTTGGTCGATGCAATTGAGAATAATAGAATCGTCGAATATGAAATTCCCTACCAAGGCCACAATCAAGAGCAATGGTTTTACGCAACGGCGATCAAATTAGGTGATGGAGTGACCGTGACAACAAGGGAGGTGACCGAGGAAAAGAAAAATACGGAACAAATGCGCCTTCGTAATCTAGAACTTTTGCGCAGCAATTCAGAATTGGAAGCTTTTAACCGGGTTGCAAGCCATGACCTTCAAGAACCGCTACGAAAAATACAGATGTTCGCCGACCGACTTGCGGGAACCGAAAAAGCCCAATTGAGTGAAATGGGTTTACAAGACCTTGATAAAATATTGACTTCGGCAGAACGTATGCGGAACTTGATC
>ENA-ORXM01002987-ORXM01002987.1-marine-metagenome-genome-assembly--contig:-NODE-2987-length-17942-cov-3.702155_pt1 | contig 17942 bp, 20 predicted proteins | sample MGYA00237867_ERZ511480 | MGnify/ENA primary metagenome ERZ511480 (study PRJEB26309, sample SAMN06266103) | marine metagenome | isolation source: Algal blade | place: United Kingdom:Sidmouth, United...
TCCACAATTCGGGGTGAACGGGAAGGGTGCCGCAAACTGGTCCTTTGGCAGCTGCCCTTCCATTTATTCCTGTCCTGCACCGCCGCGTTGGCGGTTGCAGGATGCGGCGGCGGCAGTGATCGGCCAAAGATCGATTATACACCGCCGCCGCCTGTTGCAGCGCCGATCACGGCAAAGCACGGCGCGATATTCCACACATCATCCTATGCGCCGCTCATTTCCGGTAACAAGGCCGCGCGGGTGGGCGATATCTTAACGGTGGTGCTGTCTGAGCGCACGACTGCGACAAAATCCAATTCGGCGAGCAGCAGCAAGGACGGCAGTATCGGCCTCACCCCTCCTGCCACTGGTCCGCTCGCGCTGTTTTCACCAAGCGATGCGACCATATCAGGCGGGCAATCTTTCAAAGGCAGCGGCAAGGCTTCGCAGTCCAATGCGTTATCAGGCACGATTACTGTCACCGTAACGCACGTGCAGCCCGGCGGCGTCATGCGCATCAGCGGAGAGAAGCTGATCAGGCTGAACCGAGGCGACGAACGCATTCAACTTTCGGGCCTCGTGCGCCAATCCGATGTTACTCAGGACAACCGCGTGTCATCCGCGCTGATCGCAGATGCGAACATTGCCTATTTCGGCAAAGGCGAAATTGCGCAGGCATCGCGGCAAGGCTGGCTGCAACGCTTCTTTTCCATTGTAAGCCCGTTTTGAAGGACAGCATCATGATCGACACCATGAAAACAAGACGCGTTGCACGGCGCATAGTCCAAGCGATCTGCATGGCCGCAATCGCATGGTCCGCGCCTGCGCATGCGGAACGGATCAAGGATATGGGCCAGTTCCACGGTGTCAGATCCAACCAGCTTACCGGCTACGGCATCGTCGTCGGTCTGGCTGGTACGGGGGATGACAGCCTCGCCTATTCGACGCAGGGCATGAAAGGCGCAATATCGCGGTTCGGCCTTACGCTGCCGCCGGGGATAAACCCTGCGCTAAAAAACACCGCCGCTGTCATTGTCACAACCGATCTGCCGCCCTTTGCAAAACCGGGCCAGCGGCTTGATATTACCGTGTCGGCAATCGGCAAGGCAAAATCACTGCGCGGCGGCACATTGCTGCTGTCGCCGCTATATGGCGCGGATGGCCAGATATACGCAATGGCGCAGGGCAATCTGGTTGTCGGCGGGCTTGGCGTAGGCGCGGCGGACGGATCCAAAGTGTCGGTGAACCTTCCCTCTGTGGGCAGGATCGATGGCGGTGCAAGTGTTGAGCGCAAGGTGGAAACCGGCTTTGCTTCGGCCCCGTCGCTTGTCTTCAATCTGGCCGAACATGATGTTACCAACGCAATTCTGGTCGCGCAGGCAATCAACGATCAGCTGGGCGCTTCTATTGCCGAGGCTGTCGACGGTGCCTCCATTGCAATACAGGTGCCGCCCGGCGCGGTGCAGCGCATCCGCATGATGAGCCGCATTGAAAATATCGAGCTTACCCCGGCGCAGTCCGCTGCCAAGGTGATCGTGAACGCACGCACCGGCACGGTGGTGATAAATGGCGCAGTTCGCGTGTGGCCCGCTGCGGTCAGCCACGGGAAACTGACCGTGCGGATCGATGAGAATCCCGCCGTGGTTCAGCCCGCAATGTTCAGCCGCGGGCGCACCGCTATCGAAGCGTCAAGCAACATTACGATTGAGGAGCAGACCAACCCGGCCTTCATCATGCCGAAAGGCACTAACCTTTCTGACATCGTGAACGCCATAAACCGGATCGGTGCGTCGCCGGGCGATCTGGTCGCGATATTGCAGGCGTTGAAACAGGCCGGCGCGTTAAAGGCCGAATTGGTGATTATATGACCTTACCAGCAACATCCGTAATTGCTGCCGCATCGCCGGCCCTGCCCGCAGATGCGCACACGCCTGCCCCTGCGCTGCGCAAAGCGGCACAGGGATTCGAGGCGGTTTTCCTGCGGGAAATTATCAGCACGATGCGCGAGGCAAAGCTGGCGGAGGACATTTTCGGATCCAGCGCCACCGACAGTTTTCGGCAAATGTCGGATGCCAATCTGGCAGACAGCATGTCGCAAATGGGCCAATTTGGTATTGCCGACATGATTGAGCAGCAATTCGCGCAGCTTTCGGGCGGCGCATCGCAGGACAAATCCGGTGAGTGATCTGCTGAATATCGGCGCGTCCGCCATTCGGGCCTATTCCTCCAGCCTTGCTGCGGTCAGCGACAATATCGCCAATTCGCAAACAGCAGGCTATGCCCGCCGCAGCGTGCATCTGTCGGAAGCGCCCGGCGGCGGCGATACCGCTTTATACCGCGCCTCAATCCGTCCCGGCGGCGTGCTGGTGGCCGGAATTGGCCGGTCGGTCGATCAATGGCTTATCGATGATGCGCGCACCGCGGGCAGCGAAGCGAGCCAAACCGGCGTTCGCACATCCTGGCTGCAAGCTACCGAGCGTGCATTAGATGACGGCGATGCCGGTGTCGGCGCGAGCATGACAGCTTTTTTTGGAGTAGCCGACCGGCTGGCCAGCGATCCCCACAATACCGCGCTGCGTAGCAATTTCCTGCAATCCGCAGACGATATCGCGTCGGCATTCCGCCGCAGCGCCAGCCAGCTGGAAAGCATATCGAGCGGTCTGGAAACCGAAACGGCCAAAGCTGCCGACTTACTGAATTCAGATCTGTTAGCGCTCAAACGCGTGAATGACGGGTTGAACGCATCGCGCGATGGTTCAACAAATCAGGCCGCGCTGCTCGACGAACGCGACCGTGTGATCGACAGCATTTCCGGGCTGGTGTCTGTCACAGCGCACTATAATGAAAAAGGCGCAGCGACCATTCGGGCGAACGGGCCGGGCAATGAAACGCTGCTGGATGGTGCGGTGGTCGCGGCTGTAACGCATAGCATGGCGGCAGACAGAATGTTGCGCTTCACCCTGTCATCCGGCGGTGCATTTGTTCCGCCAGCTGGCAAATTGGCGGGATTGGCGCAGGCCGCGCAGCATGTGTCGGATCAGCGCAGCGCGCTTGATACGCTGGCCATGCAAACGGCCGCCGATCTGAATGCGGTGCATCAATCGGGCAGCGATCCGGCGGGCAATCCCGGCGCAGCTTTGCTGGAGGTGACAGGCGGCGCTGCCACGATGACACTGGCTGTAGTGCAGCCTGCCGACGTAGCTGCAGCGAACGCGACCAGCGGCAATGGCAACATGCTGTCCTTCGCGCGGCTGCGCGGGCCGGACGGTATTGAAAACAACTGGGCCAATCTTACGGCGCTGCAAGCGCAGGCCGTATCGTCTGCACAGGCGCAGGGCGCAGCCGCTGGCGCACGGCAAGAAGGCGCAAGCGCCGCGCGCGATGATGCCAGCGGCGTTGATCTGGATCAGGAGGCGGCTGATCTGCTGCGTTTTCAGCAAGCCTATCAGGGCGCGGCCCGCGTGTTGCAGGTCGCCCGCGAAAATATGCAAACCATTATGAACGCGCTGTAACAGGAACATGTTATGATCAATTCGACAGGCAACAGACTGACCATGGAAATCGCGCGGCAGGCGCGGCTTGCCGATGCGATCGCCGATAGCCAGACGAGCATTGCAACCGGCAAAAGCATCCAATCGGCGTCCGACGATCCGGTGGCCGCAGCGCGCGTTTCGCAAATCCACCGGGCCGAGGCCAATGCCAATGTCTGGAATGCCAATCTTGATCTTGCGCTGTCTTTATCGGCGCAGGCAGATAGCGCGCTTTCCGATCTGTCGAACCATATGGCGCGCGTGCAGGAATTGATGGTGGCGGCCGCCAGCGGGCAAACTAGCCCGGCCGACCGCGCCACCTATGCGCTTGAGCTGAACGGGCTGGCAGCGCAGGTTGATAGCTATATGTCCGCGCAATCCTCATTGGGCGAACCGCTATTTTCCAGCGGTGATGCGCGTGAGATGCGTTTCGGGCAGGATGTTGTTTTTGCACCTGTGCCATCGCGTGAGGATGTGTTTGGCGCAGGCGCTATGTCGCTGGGGCAGATTATCCGCGATGCAGCAAGCGCAGTGAACGCAGGCGATATTGCGGCGGTGGCGATTGCGCAGGACAATATCGGCGCCGCGATAAACCGCACAGCCGACGCCGCCGCGGACATTGGCGTGCGCGGCGCGCGGATGGATAGGATGCAGCAGGCGATAGACAACCGCAGCATTGATCTGGCCGCGGAACGATCATCGCTCGAAGATACCGATCTGGCCGAGGCGATCGCACGGTTGAATGGCCAGACGATTACGCTGGAGGCTGCGCAGGCCACCTTTGCGCGTATCAATAGGCAGACGCTGTTCGATATTCTGCGATGAGCGTGACCGCCCAAATATATAATGCATGCTGCCTAAATAAACGGCGGCAAAATCCGTTCTTTACCATGAACGGTAAATTCAATTCATAAACGTTATCAGGGAACGGACGCACAGATATGCTGGCTATCGTAGGTATAGTGATATTGCTGGTGATGGTGTTCGGCGGCTTCATGCTGTCCGGCGGCCATATGGGTCCGGTGCTTGCGGCGTTGCCCGTAGAAATGACGATCATCGGCGGTGCTGCGCTGGGGGCTTTGGTAATTGGCAATTCGGTTGCTGATCTAAAGGCGCTGGGCAGCTGCCTGGCGAAGGTGTTCAAAGGGCCACAATATAGCAAGGCAGATTATCTGGATTGCATATTCCTGGTTTCAAAATTGATGAAGATGCTGAAGGTTGACGGGCCTGTCGCGGTTGAGCCGCATATTGAAGACCCGGCGACCTCCGACATTTTCGCTGACTATCCAAAACTGCAAAATGATGAAACATTGATCGCGATGATTTGCGATACGTTGCGGCTGGTTGTTATTTCTTCCGGCACGCTGGATACCCATGCGGTGGAGGATGTGATGGATCACGCCATCAAAACGCACCACCATCATTCGATGAAACCTGCCGAAAGCCTGCAAGGGCTGGCCGATGCCCTGCCCGCGCTGGGCATTGTGGCGGCGGTGCTGGGCGTGGTGAAAACCATGGGTTCGATTGATAAGCCGCCTGCCATTTTGGGCGGGATGATCGGATCGGCACTGGTCGGCACGTTTTTGGGAGTGTTTCTGGCCTATGGAATGGTCGGGCCATTTGCGAACCGGGCCAAGCAGGTGATTGAGGCCGACGCCGCGATCTACCATGTTGTGAAGCAAATTATCATCGCATCGCTGCACGGACATCCACAGCCGCTGGTAATAGAAGCCGCGCGCACCGGGATCGAACATACCAACCAGCCCAGCTTTGCCGAAGTATTCGATGGAATGCGCACCCGCTGATGAACACCGAAGCTGAAATAATCAGGCCGATTATCGTCAAAAAGATAATCCAGGAAGTGCATGGCGGCCATCATGGCGGCGCATGGAAAGTGGCCTATGCCGATTTCGTGACGGCGATGATGGCGTTTTTCCTGTTGATGTGGCTGCTGGGTGCAACAACAGAAAAACAGCGCAAGGCACTCGCCGATTATTTCTCGCCAACGCTTGTCGAAACGAAGCAGGGCAGCGCCGGAGCAAACGGATTGTTCGGCGGCGATTCGCTCATTCATGATGATAGCTATCCGCACCGGGCCGCACAAACCGGCACCCGTTCGCTTACCGTCCCGCGCGATGCAACCGGCGGGCCTAAGGAGGCGGCTGGTGCTGCTGCGCAAAAAGCATCTTTCGAACGGCTGAAACGCAAGCTCGCCGAGAAGGTGATGACCGACGAGGGATTGAAAAAATTTGCAAAGAATATCCGCTTTACCGACACGCGCGCGGGCCTGCGGATTGATATGGTGGACGAGGCGGATTTCGCCATGTTCGCCATCGGCACCGACAGGCTTAGCCCATCCGCTTTTTCTTTGATGAATGCCGTGGCAGCGGTGGTGAAGGATTCGCCCAACCGGCTGATCATTCGCGGGCATACCGATTCTGCTCCGTATAAATCCGGCGGGCAGACCAACAATTGGCAATTGTCCTCCGCCCGTGCGGAAGTTACGCGCCGAACGCTGGAAAGGCGCGGTGTGGATCGGCGGCGGTTCGCGCGGATCGAAGGTGTGGCTGACACCGAACCTTATATTCCCGGCGCGCCGTTCGATGCACGCAATCGGCGAATGTCGATTACGTTGCTGAAGGGTGATCCGTCCGCGCCGCCCGCCAACTGATTTACAGTTGCCGCAACCGGCCGAGCGAAAAACAGGCGAGCATCACGCCTGCTAACATCCATAATGGAGGCGTCTTGCTCCATGGCGCTGGATATACATCCATTTTGGATATAACACACTGTTTTTAATATGTTTTAATCAGGCCCTTTATATCTTGTTAACCATATCAAACGAAAACTCGGTTCAGCAACAAGGCAATCCGCTTTGTGCTGATTGGAGTGAAGAATGGCTGAGATTGTTAAGCTGGAACGACAGCAGAACGACATTGATACATTGATTGTTGGCGACAGCCCCGCGATCAGAAATCTCAAGCAAATGATACTGCGCATCGCACGTTCCGATGTCTCCGTGATGATTACTGGTCCATCCGGTTCGGGCAAGGAGATGGTGGCGCGCGCCATTCACTGTAACAGCCAACGCAATACGGAAAGCCTTGTTGCACTAAACTGCGGAGCGATCCCTGCAGAGCTGATCGAATCCGAACTGTTCGGTCACGAAAAAGGATCATTCACCGGCGCATCCAGCAGGCGCATCGGCCGATTTGAAGAAGCGCATAAAGGCACGCTGTTCCTCGATGAAATTGGTGACATGCGTTTTGATATGCAGGTAAAATTGCTGCGCGTTCTGGAAGATGCAAAGATCCACCGGATCGGCAGTAATTCTGCCATTCCGGTAAATGTCCGTATCATTTCCGCGACGCATCAGAATATCGATGCCGCGATTTCGCAAAACCGGTTTCGTGAAGATCTGTATTTCCGCCTGGGCGTCATTCCCATATGCGTGCCCAGTCTCGCCAGCCGGGTCGAAGATGTGCCATTGCTGATCGCGCATTTTCAGAAAGGCACGAAAAAATCGCAGGCCGCGGCTTTTGATGCCGGCGCGATAGCCAGATTGCTGGAACATAGCTGGCCGGGCAACGTGCGCGAACTGCGCAATTTTGTCGACCGCGCCAATGTGTTGTTTGGCGGAGCGACGATCGGCCGCCGTCACACCGAACAGCTGCTAAATCTTTCCGCCCGCGGGCCGGCAACCGTTGCAGACGACATCCCGGCCAGCACGATATTCGATTTTGATGCCGCCCCGCTCTGCAGCGAGGCTGAAACAGCGCGCGCAGCAGCACCTCAAACCCATGAGCCAGCGCGCATCGCTGATCCATTACTTCATGCCGCAGATCAAAAGGCTGCGCCGATAAATTTGCGGGAAATGCTCGAAGGCATGGAGCTGGAGAGAATACATGCGGCGCTTTTATCCGCCGACGGCGTGATTTCGGAGGCCGCACGGTTGCTGACGCTGAAACGCACCACGCTTATTGAAAAAATGCGCAAATATGGAGTAGAAAAACTATGTTGAACGGTAACTGGATCATTTCCCTCACCAGCATGATGGTGGCAAATCTCAACGTTGCGGATCCGCGCTATGACAGCTTCGAGGTCAATCCAATCGCGGCCATACTGGAACAGATCGACAGCCAGAAACACACACCGCTGGCCATCAGCTATGGCTGGGTGCAACTGGACGGGCTACCCGATGAAGCGATCAACTGGACTGATGTGGATGCTGAATTTGTGTATATCATGAAGGTCGCGAATAAAGGCCGCACGCCGATGGAAGAACACGATCTCGAAATCCGGGAATTGCTGCCTGAAGGTCTTATGCTGCGGGCGCAGGATTACGAAGGATCAGGGCCGATCCAGACCAGCTATGAATTTGTTTCCGGCGACAGCGGTGTGTATCTTCTGCCCGAAGACATGGCCTATTCCGACGATGGCGGGGACAGTTACGACTATCAGGGCGCCGGTCAGACTTTCGACGAATCGATTGGTGCAATCCGCATCCGTCCGCGCGGCACGATGGCGGCAGGCAGCAGCTTCATGATACGATTTCGCGCGATGATGCGGTGACGTTCAACTGAAGCGCCGCCGCAGGATTACTGATATTCGGTCAATATCTGCACACACCGGTTGCCCGCATTCTTATTCTGCGGTCCGGGGCAGGCAACGATTTTATGCGTTGTCTGTGCAGACATCGGCGGCGTTGCCGGCAGGGGTGAAGCCAGCGCCATCAGCGGCGCGGAGAGAAGCGGGAAAATAATAAGCATACCCATATAAACGGCATTCCTGCTGGTATAATTTAGCCTGCGGCCAACAAAATTTCAGGAACGCCGGTGATGGTATCTTGCCGTTTCAAAACAAAAAGGCCCCCCGGCGTTATCATGCCGGGGGGCCTTTTTTTTCAAGGATATCTATCTGAACGATTTACCGAAGCAGATTCAAAACACCCTGTTGGCTTTGATTGGCCTGCGACAGCATAGCATTCGATGCCTGGCTCAAAATTTGCGCCGCGGCCAGCTTCGTGGATTCAGCAGAGAAATCTGTATCCTCGATCCGCGATTGCGCTTCTGTCAGATTGGTGGCGGTCGAGGTCAGATTGTTGACGGTCGCCTCCAGCCGGTTCTGCACCGCACCAAGTCCGGCACGCTCGCTGGCGATAGTTTGGATGCCGCTGTCCAATGTTGTCAATGCTGCGCTGGCGCCAGCGGCTGTCGAAAGATCAATGGTATCAACTGACAGGCCCGATGCCGTGATGTCAGAGATATTGATGCCCACAACTTCGCCGCTGTTAACGCCGGTCTGGATCGTCAAACCCGGCACCGCTGCGACAGGCGGCGTAGCAGTTGGATTGCCTGCCGTACCCGCTGCCGATCCGTCAAGCAATGATGTGCCGTTAAAATCGGTACGGCCTGCAATGTCGTCAATCTGGGTAATCAGCTGCGTCACCTCTGCCTGAATGGCGCCGCGATCATCTGCGGTCGCCGTGCCGTTGGCAGATTGCACCGCCAATTCACGCATACGCACCATGATGTTGGAAATTTCCCCCATCGCGCCCTCTGCAGTCTGGGCCAGCGAGATACCGTCATTGGCATTGCGCACGGCCTGATTCAAACCGCGAACCTTTGCGTCCATACGTGTGGCAATCGCAAGGCCGGCGGCATCGTCTTTTGCACTGTTGATGCGCTTGCCACTCGACAGGCGCTCCATCGCCGTGCCCAACATGTCGTTAGCCATGCGCGAGCTATTTTGAGCGCGAAGCGCGCTCACATTGGTGTTAATTACTGTCATTCTATTTCCTTTCCGGCTTTATGCCAAAGCAGGCGGCCCGGCATTGATGAGCAGCCTCGAAAGATAGAACGGCCCGCTGCTGGAAAAATTTAGCGCCGCTGTGTCGTTTTTTTGGCATATCGCATAACCCGTCGTTTTTTCTATTCTTTTCAATTGCCTGACTGGACCGAATTCAATTGGCACGCCCCTTGCTATGGTATGGGCGTAGGCAATTAAGCCTGCGCGCAAACAGGACCAAGCACCCGATGCCGACCATCGATCAAACCCAACTGCTGCAGATGCGATCTTCCATTTTAAGCCAGAACAGCGCGTTGCAAAAAGCATCCGGCTCGGCTGCCCCTGCGGTAACGTCCGGCGGTGATGCCAGCGGCGCTGGCATCAGCAGCGATTTCAGCAAAACGATGCAAGATGCGGTGCAAAGCGTAAGCGCGCAGCAGAAAAAGGCCAGCGCATTATCCGCCGCATATGAACGCGGGGATACCAATGATGTCGTTCAGGTCATGGTGGAACGCCAGAAAGCCTCCATCGGGTTTGAGGCGACGTTGCAAGTGCGCAACAAGCTGCTGTCCGCATATCGCGACATTATGAACATGCCGGTATAAATCATGGCAGGACAGGAAATTCTTTCGCCAGCAGCAATGCCGCAAGATGGCCCCGGCCTCAATGGCAGCATTGACCGTTTGAAAGCCATCAGTATGCAGCCCGCCATTCAAAAGGCGATGCCGCTGCTGATGATAATCGGAACGCTCGGCATTGCGGGCGGCGCGTATTTGACGTTGCAGCAGCCTGATCAGATCCCGCTATATCAAGGGCTGAATGAAGGCGATAAGGGCGCGATTGCCGAAGCATTGCAAGCGGCGGGCATAGAATATTCGCTCGATGCTGGATCGGGAACTGTTCAGGTTGACGAGGATCAGCTGCACCGCGCACGCATGATGCTCGCCAATCAGGGCCTGCCGAAAGCTGCGCCGAGCGGCGATGCGCTGCTATCCTCTTTGCCGATGGGTTCAAGCCGCGCGGTTGAAGGCGAAACGCTGCGCGGCGCGCGTGAAGCCGATATGGCCCGAACGATCGAGGCCATCGATGCCGTTAAATCGGCGCGTATCCATCTTGCGACGCCCGAACGCAGCGTGTTTGTGCGTGAGACATCGAAGCCAGCCGCCTCTGTTATGCTAACGCTATATTCGGGTCGTTCGCTTTCGGCGGGACAGGTGCGTGCCATCCGGCATCTGGTATCATCATCGGTGCCGGGAATGTCGCCTGAAGAAGTGTCGATCATTGATCAAAGCGGCGCCTTGCTTTCCCAGCGCGATGGGAATAACGGCGCCAACCAAAATTTTGAAATGCAGACGCAGGTTGAGCAGCGCCACCGGCAGGCGCTCAAAAACCTGCTCGCGCCGATTGTGGGCGAAGGCAATTATTCCGCCGAGGTCAGCGCCGTTGTTGATTTTTCCGAAAGCCAGTCAACGCGCGAAACCTATCCGAAAAATGATAGCGCATTACGCCGCGAGGAAGGCGGGCGATCCAGCGATGCGGCTGACCCCAATGGTCAGGCAGGCGGTGTCCCCGGTGCATTGGCAAATGAGCCGCCAGCCGCCACGCAAACTGTGAACCAGCCGCCCGCTGCCGGGCCAAACGCTGCACAGAACGCTGGCGAAAACGGCGCGCCTTCCAATGAAACATATAAGCGCAGCTTTGATGTGGGGCGCGAAATCTCCGTAACGCATCAGCCGTTTGGCAGGCTGCAAAGGCTGACCGTTGCGGTCGCCCTGCGCACACCGAAAGGCGAAAAGGCGCGCAGTGCCGCCGATGTGAAATCTATCGAGGATTTGGTAAAGGGCGCGGTTGGATACAACGCCGATCGCGGTGATGTGGTCGCGGTGTCTGCTGCTGCTTTTGCCGAGATTCCGGTGGCGCAGGCTGCATGGTGGGATCAACCCTGGATGATACCGTTGCTGCGGCAGATTGGCGGCGTATTGGCGGCGCTTCTATTACTGTTTTTTCTGGGCCGCCCGCTCCTGAAAAACCTTAAGGAAAGACGCGTTCGGGCCGACGAGCGGCGCGAGGCAATCGAACAGCAGCTGTTATCTGCCACCGCCGGAAATTCGGCCACCGATAGCGACAGTGGCAATCCCGCCAGAGCCACCGCCGATGAAGTGACGCTGGAAATGATCGAATCCGCGCCAAGCTATGAAGCGCGCGCTGAACTCGTGCGCCATTTTGTCCGTCAGGATGCCGGACGGGCAGCCATGGTCGTGCGCCAGTTAATGCAGGAGCCGAAACATGGCGGATGATAGCGGCAACACCGAAACAGCAATGCAATCCCGCGTTCCGGCAATGAACGGACCGGCGACAGCGGCAATCCTGCTGATGCTGCTGGACGATGGCGATGCAGCCAGCATCCTGCGGCATTTTGATCCTGACGAGGTGAAATGCCTTGGCAGTGCAATGTTTTCCGCTGCAGAGGCCAGCGAGAGCGAAATCACGGCGGCGCTTTCCACCTTCATCGGGCAATGCCGCAGCGTATCATCTTTCGCCGCACATGCAGAACCGCGCATTCGCAGCGTGATGACCGAAGCATTGGGCAATGTGCGCGCTGATAATATCCTTGCGGCCATCGCCCCCCAAACCAGCGCCAATCTGCTGGAAATGATCCGGTGGATGGAACCGCAGACGATCAAGAAGATACTCGGCAGCGAACATCCACAGGTCGGCGCGTTGATACTCGCTGTGCTGAAACCACAAATCGCCGCGACTATTCTGGAACAGATTGATGAGGCAGCGCAAACCGATCTGGTTTACCGCGCGGCACGGCTTACCAAAGTATCGGGCAGCGCGATTGAGGATCTGGAACACACGCTGGCCCGCTATCTCGATGATGCTGGCAGCAACGCGCTTGTCACCATCGGCGGCAAATCCGAAATCGCAAAAATCGTCAACAATATGAACCGCACCAACAGCGACAAAATCCTGCAATCCGTGAAGCAGATGGACGAACAATTGGGGCGGGACATAGAGGATGAAATGTTCATCTTCGACAATCTGCTCGAACTCAACAGCAAGAGCATAAGCGAAGTTGCGCGCAGCGTTGATTCCGATACGCTCGGCCTGGCATTAAAGGGCGCAAGCCAGCAGCTGCAATCGCATTTGTTAAACGCAATGTCCGCGCGCGCGGCCGATACCATTCGTGACGAGATGGAAGAACGCGGCCCCGTCAAACGCAGCGAAGTCGAAACAGCGCAGAAAAGCGTAATATCCGCCGTGCGCCGTTTGGCCGAAGACGGCACAATTCAGCTCGGCAGCGGCGGTGAAGATTATGTCTGACGCCGCCATAAACCCAATCGCCATCACCGATACTGCTGCTTTCACAAGCGCGTTTCGGCCCCTGTTCAGCGGCGCCGATATCGCACCGGACAGCAGCAGCGCAGACCGCAGCACCGCCGGTATATCTCCCGGCGAAGATTATGACCGCGGCTTTGCCGATGGCGAAAGGGCTGCAGAAGCAACGTTTAGCGCAGACCAGATAGCGGTCCGGAAACTGATCACCAATCTACAGGCGCATGAAAGCGAACCAAGCGACGAACTGGGCCAATTGATCGCTGCGACTGTGGAGACATTGGTGCGCCAGATCGTTGGCGCGTTTGAACCCGATGCGAATTGGTTGCGCGGCAAAATAGACGCAGCGGTTCAGCTGATCTCCGATTGCGATGCAGCGCGCAGCATTGCGCTGCACCCCGATGATTATGCGCTGCTTGCCGATGATACGGCCACCGGAAATCTGACGGCTGATCCCGCAATGGATCGCGGCTCTATCCGGATTGATTGTTCGCAAGGCTGGATTGAAAGCGGCCATGCGCTGTATCTTGATGAATTGAACGCCGCACTTGGCTTGTCGGGCGAAGCACGATGAGCGCGCGTGCTACTCAAACGGCGCGCGCATTGTTGCCCGGCGTTAATCTGTCCGCTGTTGGTCCGCGCCAGATTGGCCGGATTAAAGCGCATGAAGGTTTGTTGATGGAGGCGGCGGGCTTCCCCGTTCCGGTCGGCACTGGCGTCTTTATCGCGAATGCCAATGGCACAAAAACGCGCGGCGAGGTTGTCGGCTTTCGCGATTCTACAGCGTTGATCCTGCCCTTTTCAAATGACAGTATCTTTGCAGCAGGCGGGCGCGTGGAACGGGCTGGCGATACACAGTCGGTGCTTTGCGGCCCGGCGCTTCTCGGGCGCGTTATCGATGCAAACGGTATGCCGCTCGACGGCCGCCCTGCCATCACCAGCGGCATGAAATGGCCGCTTGCCGGATCGCAGGATAACCCGTTGAACCGTGGCCGGATAACCCAGCCCTTCGATACCGGAATCATAGCGATCAACGCGCTACTTTCGGTAGGCCGCGGGCAACGGCTGGCGATTGTTGCCGGTTCAGGCGTCGGCAAATCGGTGCTGATGGGCGAAATGCTTTCGGGCGCTCAATGCGATATATGCGTCGTCGCGCTGGTCGGTGAACGCAGCCGCGAGGTCAGCGATTTTGTCGAGACAAAGCTGGCCAATGCCAAGGCGAAAACGATCGTGGTGGCAGTGCCGGCGGATCATCCGCCGTTGCTTCGGCTGCGCGCTGCGATGCGCGCGACGGCCATCGCGGAATCTTTTCGCAGCGCAGGTAAAGATGTTCTGTTGATGATCGACAGCCTTACCCGTGTCGCGCATGCCCAGCGGGAAATCGGGCTGGCGTTGGGCGAACCACCGACGATGAAGGGGTATCCGCCATCTGCGCTGGGCATCATTCCGCGCATCGTTGAACGCGCCGGGGTTGACCGTGCGAGCGGGGGTTCGATTACCGGGCTGTATACTGTGCTGGCCGATGGCGGCGATCTGGAAGATCCGGTGGTCGATAGCGCGCGCGCCATCACCGATGGCCATATAATCCTGTCGCGGCAAATGGCGGAACAGGGCGTGTATCCCGCGATTGATATCGCCAAATCGCTGTCGCGGACGATGGCCGATATTGTCGATGAAGAACATCTGGCCGCCGCGGCGCATTTCCGCCGGTTGACCTCTGCCTATGAAGAGAATCAGGATCTGTTGATGATGGGGGCCTATTCGCCCGGCAGCGATCCGGCGCTCGATTCCGCGATTGAACAACGCCCTGCAATGCTCGAATTCCTGAAGCAGAAACCAGGCGATCACGTGCCATTTGACGCGGCACGCAGCGCGCTGATCACAGGGCAGCCGATATGAACCGGACAAGCTGCAAAAAAGCGCGCATCCTGCGCATTCGCATGACCGAACATCGCGCCGCCACTGCGCGTTTGGCACAGGCGCAAAACGCGGTTGCCAAGATAACCGCCGTCGAAGTCCGCATCCGTAAGCTGCGCGCTGCTGCGAATGTCTGCAGCGGCATCCAGAACGCGCCGGGCATGCTGGCAACCGGCGAGATGCAGCTGAGGCTGGGGCGGGCAAGCGATGATTTGACGCTGTCGAAAATCGATGCCGAAGCCCAGCAGCACGAAATGGCCGCATCCCGGCAGGTGGCACATCGCAACGAGGAAAGCGCGTCCAAACTGCATCGCAAAGCGCGCGTTTATGATGCAGCGCAAAACGAACGCCGCCGCGATGCAAACGCGCCGCGCAGCCGCAGATTTTCTGCGATCGGAGGGGCGTAGTGATCCGGCTTACAAACAGCATTGCAAACAGCGCAACGCCGCTGTCGGAACGGCCACTGCATACTGCGTCGCCGGTTAATTCCGCGCGCTTTGCGCTTCCGGCCAATGTCGCGGCCATATCGGCCACATCCAAATCGGCATCGGCCGGCGTTTCGGCGCAAGCTGATGACAAGCCAGCCGATAGCCAAGCGGCGGCAGCCATATCAACGCCAGCAGAAAATCATACTGCCGATCAAACAGCGCAGGCAGCAATCGTTGCCTCTATGCCTACCGCCCGCGTTGCTGCACCTGAGCCCGATCAGGACATATATCCGAAACCCGATTATACCGCAATGCTAACGGCCATGCCCCCTCACCGCGCGTCCATCGACACCGCCAAATCGGATAGCGAAATTCCGCGATCAGTGGCGCAGTTCGATGTTACGCTGCCGATGATGTCGCCGCTGCCTGCTGGCCCGATTGCAAATACCGTTGCCGCCGCGCCGTTCAGCATATCGGCCCCCATCTTCAGCAATGCGGCTATGGCCACGCTGCCAGCGATGGACGGCAGCCAGGCGGTAATTCAGCGCATGTTGGATACAGCGCGCGGCGATCTGTGGTTGACCGAGATTGCACATGATATCGCTGCCTCGCGCCAGTCAAACGGACGTTTGAGCTTTACCATGCAGCCTGAAAATCTGGGTAAGCTGGCTGTCGACATTGCGGCCGGTGATACTGGAATGTCACTCGAAATGACCGCCAGTAGCGATGAAGCCGCGATATTGATTGCCGCGGGCCATACAAAGCTGGTGGACGAATTACGCGCGCATAATATCCGTATTTCCGAAACCGATATACAGACCCGCAGCGATAGCTCTGCGCAAGATACCGGGCAGCATGACACGCCCGAGGATGCAACAAAACCGGATGTTGGCCAGATGGACATACGGGCCGCTGCTGAAGATGATGAACCCCACAGTGAAACCGGCGAAGACCGTGCTGCCGCGCAGCATGGCCGCTTTGCCTGATGAAAAAGGACCGTATGATGAGTAAGAAAAACGCCCCTGATAATGCGCAGGAAAAGCCGGAGAAGAAAGGCAGGCTGAAAGCTATTTTGCTGCGCAGCATTGGTGCGGCATTTCTTATCAGTGCGGGTGTCGGCGGCGGTATTTATTATGCCGAAACATTGGCGCAGAGCGGCCCGAAAAAGGACCCAAACCGGCCGCTACTGGTGCAGCGCGGCGATAATTCGCCTAGCGAGCCAAGCGAAACCGATGATAAAGAGGCACCGTTAAAAGACGGATCGGTATATGTCGAGAATGACATGGTGGAAGTCGATCCCGCCAAATTCGAAATCACTTACTATAAGCTGCCTGAAAGCTTTACCGCCAATCTTGGCGACGGGGCCAACTTCATCCAACTCGGCATCAGCCTGTCGACCTATTATGACGGCCGCGTCATCACCAACGCTAAACGGCAGATGGTGCCGCTGAGATCGGCCATATTGCTCGTGCTGTCGGAACAGGCACCCGAAGAAATTGCAACAGCGGCGGGCAAGCGCGATCTGCAGAAAAAGCTGACCGATGCAATCAATAACGTGCTGCGCGCCAAAGAGGGTTTTGGCGGTATCGACAATGTGTATTTCACAAATCTGGTGATCCAATGAGCGCGCTGGTTAGCGATCGGGACGTGACGCCCGCTTCGTTGTTGCCAGGCACTGACAAGGCATCGGCTGTGACCGGGCTGGACAGGATCGGCCAACGATACATGCCAGCCATTACGCAGCTGGCATCGCAAGCGGCAGATCCGTTTGCAGCATTGCTCGCGCAATGCGGGCTGGAAGATTGCACAATAACGCCAGACCAATGCGACTTTACTTCCTTTGCCGCATGGCAGGAAGGCGCGGGGGACGATCTGGTGTTGCTGCGCTTTCATGCCGAACCCGTTCTGGAAGAAATTGTTGCAGCGGTGCCTGCACAATTGCTGCGCCAGATGATTGATATTCATTTCGGCGGGACGGGCGAGAATGCCGGGCCCAACGGCGATTTCTCGCCAGCGGAAAAACGCTATGTCAGCCGGTTCAGCGACAGGCTTGCCATCATGCTGACTGCGCTGTTCACACCGATGGGCGTGGAGGCTATCACATCTTTCGCGGTGGCTACGCACACTGCTGGCAGTGGTTCTCTAAAAGCCCATGATCTGGTCTGCGCGCAGAAAAGCTGCGTCACTATTGCAGGCAGCAACGATGCTGCAATCACCCTGCTCTATCCGCTGGCCAGCCTGAAATCAGTGCCGGCGCTTGCCAATGCCGATGCGGTGGCGGCGTCAGAAAGCAGCGACCCCGAATGGCGCGATAGCCTGAAGCAAACACTGATGGAGGTGCATTTGCCGATGCGGACCATTTTTGCCCGTCCGGAAATTTCGTTTGACCGGCTGATGCGATTGAAAAGCGGTGATGTAATCCCGGTTTTCATGCCCAGCCAAATTCCGGTCTCTGTCGCAGGACGCCTGTTTGCGCATGGCACCGTCGGCGCATCCAACAACCGGATCGCGATTAAAATAGAACAGATTGAACAAAGTGAACTGTGGAGAACATCATGAGCGATATGAGTGACCAATTAAATGCAAGCTCGGCTGCGAGCGAGATCAGCGCAGCTTCCGGACCCAATCTCGATATGCTGTCCGGCGTTTCCATCCGCCTGTCGGTCGAGGTGGGATCGGCATCGCTAAAACTTTCCGAATTGATGTCCCTCAACAAGGGTGCCGTCGTGGAACTCGACAGGCAAACCAATGATCCGCTCGATATATTCGCAAATGGCACGCTTATTGCAAAGGGAGAGATTGTAAATGTCGATGGCCGCTTTGGCATCCGCCTGACGCAGATCGTGCAGAACGATCATGGCATCGACGGCATTGAACGGAGACAATAATGACGGAATATATTATCCGGCTGCTGATCCTGCTGCCGCTTGTTTGCGCAATGGCCTGGGGCTCGCTGTGGCTT
>ENA-ORXM01002988-ORXM01002988.1-marine-metagenome-genome-assembly--contig:-NODE-2988-length-17941-cov-3.746641_pt1 | contig 17941 bp, 10 predicted proteins | sample MGYA00237867_ERZ511480 | MGnify/ENA primary metagenome ERZ511480 (study PRJEB26309, sample SAMN06266103) | marine metagenome | isolation source: Algal blade | place: United Kingdom:Sidmouth, United...
ATGCCGATGGCGGTAATCGCGGTGAAAATGCTTACTTGCGACATATTACCTACGAAGGAGCCAAGAAACGTTATGATGACATAACGCCTGAGATATCGGAGCGTATTGACTTTGAGCTGGATACGATTAGAAATTCAGGTTATCCGGGCTACTTTTTGATTACTGAAGATTTTATTCGCGAAGCGCGAAATATGGATGTTTCCGTGGGGCCGGGCAGAGGTTCTGCTGCTGGATCCGTGGTCGCCTATTGCTTGAAAATCACCAATATCGATCCGCTGAAGTACGACCTGCTTTTTGAGCGGTTCTTGAATCCGGATCGGGTCTCGATGCCCGATATCGATATTGATTTTGATGATGAGGGCAGGGGTAGGGTGATGGACTATGTCATCAAAAAATACGGTTCCAACCAAGTAGCGCAGATTATCACCTACGGAACGATGGCCGCCAAATCATCGATTCGTGATACGGCTCGGGTATTGGATTTGCCGCTGCACGATGCCGATCGTATCGCCAAGTTGATTCCGACCATGTCGAAACTGGCGAAGATTTTTGATGTTCCCGAAGCGGAGTTAAAGAAGAAATTCCGTTCCGATGATCTTGAAAAGGTGCACCAACTCTTGAATATTTCCGAAAGCGATGATTTGGAGGGGCAAACCCTGAAAATGGCCAGAGTGTTGGAAGGTTCATTGCGAAATACAGGTATACATGCCTGCGGCGTCATTATTACGCCAGATGATATTACGAATTTCGTTCCTGTGGCGACTGCGAAGGATTCCGATTTATATGTTACCCAATTCGATAACTCGGTAGTTGAAAGTGCCGGCCTTTTGAAGATGGATTTCTTGGGATTAAAAACCCTGACCTTGATTAAGGATACGGTCAAGATCGTAAAGGCCAAGCACGGAATCGAATTGGTACCCGATGATTTTCCGTTGGATGATGAGAAGACCTATGAACTTTTCCAACGTGGGGAAACCGTAGGTGTATTCCAATATGAATCTCCAGGAATGCAAAAACATATGAAGGATTTAAAACCTTCCGTTTTTGATGATTTGATCGCCATGAATGCCTTGTACCGCCCTGGACCGATGGAATATATTCCCGATTTTATCCAGCGTAAAAACGGAATGGCTGAAATCAAGTACGACCTGCCCGATATGGAGGAGTACCTGAAGGAGACCTACGGAATTACGGTCTACCAAGAGCAGGTGATGCTACTTTCCCAAAAATTGGCAGGATTCTCAAAAGGTGAAGCCGATGTTTTGCGGAAAGCAATGGGGAAAAAGATATTCGCCGTACTGCAGAAGATGAAACCCAAATTTTTGGAAGGGGGCGAAGCCAACGGGCATCCCACCGAAACCTTAGAAAAAATCTGGAAAGATTGGGAAGCATTTGCCGCCTATGCCTTCAACAAAAGTCACTCTACCTGTTATGCCTACATCGCCTATCAGACGGCTTATCTAAAAGCCCACTATCCCGCCGAATATATGGCGGCGGTGTTGAGCAACAACATGAATGACATAAAACAGGTCACCTTTTTTATGGAGGAATGTAAGCGTATGGGGCTTGAAGTATTGGGTCCCGATGTCAATGAATCCTATTACAAGTTTGCCGTAAACGCAGCCGGTGCCGTACGTTTTGGTATGGGAGCTATAAAAGGCGTTGGCCGCTCTGCCGTTGAGACTATTGTTGAGAACAGAAAAAAAGACGGTCATTTTAAATCGGTCTTCGATATGGCCAAACGTGTCGATTTGCGTGCTGCGAATAAAAGGTCTTTTGAAGGTCTTGCCGTTGCAGGCGGTTTCGATTCATTTGGTGCTGCACACCGCGCCCAGTATTTTCACGATGAAGGTGATGGTATCACTTTTTTAGAAAAGGTGAATAAATACGGGGCAAAATTTCAGGAGAACGAAAACTCTGCCCAGGTGAGCCTATTCGGTGATGCGAGTGAAGTGCAGATTCCCGAACCTGTCGTACCGCCTTGCGAAGAATGGGGTACGATGGAAAAACTCCGTCGTGAAAAAGAAGTCGTGGGTATTTACATTTCCGGTCATCCGCTAGACGATTTTAAGACCGAGATCAATGCCTTTTGTAATGCCAGTGTTTCCTTTGCAAATGAATTGGAGAATTATTTAAACCGCGAACTTTCACTTGCCGGGGTCATTACCGATGTACAGCACCGTACCTCTAAAAACGGTAAGGGCTGGGCGGCCTTCACTATGGAAGATTACACCGAATCGTACGAGTTTCGAATTTTTGGTGAGGAATATTTAAAATTCCGTCATTTTTTAATGATCAACTCATTCGCTTATGTCAAGGTTTTTGTGCGTGAAGGATGGGTCAATCGGGAGACCGGTAAAAAGGGAGACCCTCGAATGCAGTTCAACAGCTTTATGTTGCTACAGGAAGTAATGGAGACCTACGCCAAAAAACTCACGATTAAACTGAATATTGACGAGCTAAAAGAGGATAATATCCATCAATTGAAAGATACTTTGGTTTCCCACAAAGGCAACCACCCTTTGAACTTCGTTATCTATGAAATGGAAGAGGAGATAAAGGTCAGGCTATCGAGCCGGAAGCAAAAAGTACAGATTTCAAGCGAGCTTTTAGCGACGCTTGAGGAGAGTGAAGTACATTATAAGCTGAATTAAAAGCCCCCTAACCCCCAAGGGGGAATTTGATGTCATTGTGAGGAAACAAGTAAAGCGAGATTGCCAAAGCGATCTGTTTGTTGAAGAGTAAGGGGGATTATCTGTTATGGTCGGCTTTAGGCGGTAAAGAGATTGCTTCGCGTTTAATACCTTTAGCAGAAATACTCACAATGACAGATAAATTACCGTGATACTGTTATAGTCAAAACGAATGTCTTTAGAGTAAGAAAAGAGCCGAATATTTGACTAAATTTGTGTAATCCAATAAATTAAATAAAATGGCATTAGAAATAACAGACGCAACTTTTGACGAAGTGGTCTTAAAAAGTGATAAACCTGTAGTAGTTGATTTTTGGGCAGCTTGGTGCGGGCCTTGTAGAATGGTCGGTCCGATCATCGATGAGGTCAGCAGTGAATACGAAGGCAAGGCCGTAGTCGGTAAGATCGATGTAGATGCAAACCAAGAATTCGCTGCCAAATATGGCGTGCGAAATATACCTACCGTTTTGGTATTCAAAGGTGGTGAAATCGTAAGTAGACAAGTTGGTGTTTCCCCTAAGAAGGTATACACCGATGCAATTGATGCACTATTGTAGATCGAAATACTCCAGATTAGAACATCAAAAAAATCCTGCATTAGCAGGATTTTTTTATGTGGTCGAGTTAAATGACGATAGGCACATCACTAACTAGTTTCCATTGGCCATTTTGATTTTTTACCAAAGTTATCAAAGAAACCGTTTTCATTTTTTTACCGTTAAAGGTGACTTTAACCACTGCGGTTGCCCCATTGATTATTGGGTCTTCAATGTATAATTTTCGTTTATCCCCACCGAACTCCTTACTCTTGATTTTTTCTAGGTAGACGGATTTCGGCATTATGCTGACTTCCTTACTTCCGAAAAGGCGATTCATTACAATTCGATAGTTGTCGTCTAGGTAATCGTTCAGTTTATTGTAGTCGTTATTGTCGCCTGCCTTCGAGAAAGCTGTTATTGTTCTGTTTATGGCTTTGTGATCTTTTGATTGGGCAATGCTACCTATTGTTATCATTAGGATTCCGCACATGGTGATTGATTTTAGAAGTTTCATTTTTGATTTTTAGTAGTTAAATAGTTAAACTTTTTCTTTTGGGCATACCTATTCGGTATAGCTTACATTTCTTGATTCTTTCCGTTACATAAATCTTGTTTTAGAGTTCGACATTAATTGAAGTCCGCATAATAGAATGGTGCTGAAAATCATCTTCTTGGCTATAGGCCAATGTCATAATATATTTGCTACCCGGGGATAAGTTTTTTTGATATTTACCCACGGCTTCGATAGGAAGCGAGAATTGGAATACAGATGTATCCGCTTTTTGATATCCGCTAACATTTTGTACCTGAATTTCACCGTTGAGTGCTTTTATAGGTTTATAGTTGCCCGCGGCAATCGTATAATGTTCGACTACTTCCGCCTTATGTTCTACAACACGGCCCATCAAAAGGTAGGCATTGGTCATTTTTTCGGTTGTGTTGAATCCTACGGTAACCCATCCGTTGGTCGGGGCACTCATCGTAAAAAATATACGACTGTTTTTGAAGTACCATTGTACTCCCATTCCTTTTTTAGATATCTTCTGCATTTTCTGCTCTTGTGCCTCGCAGGCTGAAAACGATAAAAGTGAGATTCCGAAAAACAAGGTATGCTGTATTCTATTTTTCATAATTTCATTTTTTAGTAAAGTCAATTATTGATATATCAATTTAATATTTAAAAAAATTTACTTCATATTCTTTTGTATGCGCTCAAGCATTGCAGTGAGGTTCTCTAATTCTATTTTCGAAAATCCCGAGATACTCCGTTTTCTATGTGTCTTTACCATTTTTAAGTGCTTCGATACGAAAGCTAAACCATTGGCAGTAAGCGTTATATTGTATTGTCTTCTGTTGTCGGGTATCGGGTTTCTTACAATAAATTGCTTTTTCTGTAAAAGGTCAAGTGTTCTCGTGATTGATGCGGGATCACGTAACGATTTTACAGACAGCTCTTTTTGTGATAGTTCCTTGGCCTCTTGTATGATTTTCAACAAAATCCATTGTTCTACAGTTATACCCAAGTTCGCCTTGTCAAATTCTTTTTGGGAATACTGTTTAGACGTTTTACTAGTCTTATCGATTTGAAAAAGAATTACTTCTTCAATATTTTTTTTACTCATTAAGATTAATTTTCAGAACAAATATAGGCAAACAATTGATATATCAATTGTTTGCCTATATTTTTAACATTTTCTTCTAATGAATCCCTCTTACCTATGATTCCCTTTTTCTAAAATTTTTGAATACTTTATTTGAACTGAAGTTTTCCTCTTAAGTATAGTCTTAGGTGGGCAGCTCAATAATCCGTTCAGGACCATAAAATTTCAAGGCAACGAAAAAAGCGATTGTAGAAAGAATCATTCCGATCATAAAAACGGTATAGGTCCAACGTAATAATCTGTACTTTTTATTGAGTACCAATCCTAAAAAATAAAGATCTTTGGTCAGGGTATTATAAACGTAAGTTTGGTCTTTGATCAGTTCTTGCATGGCCCATTCGTAATCTTCTAGTCCCATTTTGTGAAAATTACCGAAGAAAAGTAAATTCACCTTTTTATTTTTAACATCTTCTTTGTCAAATTCGCCACTTGTTACATTTGGGCGCGTTGCCAAAACTGACATGACCATCGAGGCGATACTGCATAGTACAAATATTCCGGCAGGGTAGATGAGATAATCGTTCGAAGGGTTATCCAATTTTGGTAAAAGGTTGGTGAGTAATAAAGAAATGATTATCGCATTTACGGAAAGTAGAATATTGGCTTTGGTATCGGCAATATCGCTCAATTTAAGATGATTTCGCATCGATACGCGATACATGGTCTGAATGCCCCTCTCAGGGCTTTGGTTCTTCAACTGTACTTTCAGTTCTTCCTTTCTTCTGGTCTTTTTTTGTTTTTTTAGATTTTTCACCAATTTTTTCAGGTTGTCATCCTTGCCTTCTTGCCAATTTTCTTTGGCATAGTCGGTATAAAAACGATGTTCTGTCTGAAACATTTTTATGTTGGCCTGCCGCCACTGTTTTTGTGAAAATTCTGCAACACCCAACAACGAAAGTTCTTGGCGAAGCATTTCTGATGTATCGGTATAGCTCGATTGACCTAAGTGGGAAGCATCGGCATCACGTATTATTTCCTCTAAAAGATTTTTAGGCTCATAACCTCTTTTGGTAGCCATAATTAGGCTACTGACTTTTTCTATTTGATTCAAATTACATTTTTGCTCCTCTAAAAATTGACGGGCTATCTCGCAGCTTTGTTGCTCGTGGTTTTCAGTGCCTTTGGTGTAGCCGGTATCATGAAGCCATGCCGCCAGAACAATTGCGTCATTTTCATTATCTTTTAGGGTATAGAATTGCAGTAATTCTTTACTACTTTTGACGACTCTTTGAGTATGCCTAAGGTTATGGTACAAATAGTTGTTATCCAATTCGTTGACTAATAAGTTGGTCGCAAAATCTTCGGTCTTTGAAAGTAAATCGGGCATAAATACAGTTTATGCTTCCAAAATACGAAATATAAAGAATGAATAGTACCCTTACACTTAAACATTTTGCGCTTATCGTATTCTTGATTCTGTTCACAAGTTGCGCTACCTATAAAACCAAATACAAAAATGAAAAAGAGGCGGTAGATGTTCCGACCATTAAAGAGGTATCACATACGTTTTACCTGATCGGCGACGCGGGTCTGTCACCTATGAACGGAATGAACGATGCGTTGAAGATTTTTAAGGATAAACTCGATAGGGCCGATAAAAATAGTACGGCCATTTTTTTGGGAGATAATATTTATCCAGCGGGTCTACCAGATCCAAAAGATTCGACTGTCGCCTATCGGAACGCAAAGAACGATTTGGATGCCCAACTCAAGACCTTAAAAGATTTTAAGGGTAACCCTCTTTTCATACCCGGAAACCACGATTGGTATACCGAGGGTTTGGTCGGTTTGGAACGTGAGCAAAAGTATATTCAAAAAGCATTGGACAGTAAAGATGTTTTTTTTCCGGAAGATGGTTGCCCTATTGAGACAATAGAAGTCAATGACGATGTGGTCATTATTGCCATCGACACGGAATGGTACCTGACCAATTGGGACAAACGGCCTGATATTAATGACAAGTGTGATATCAAAAGCCGCGGTGCATTCCTACTCGAATTGGAAGATAAAATTAAGGATAACCGGCAGCGAAAAACAATAATCGCAATGCACCATCCTATGTTCAGTTACGGTTCGCATGGGGGGCAATTTTCGCTCAAACAACACCTTTACCCAAAAGGTAAGATTGGGCCTTTACCTATACTGAGTACTTTTATAAACGTATTACGAAGAACTACAGGCGCGTCGAATGCCGATATTCAGAACAAACGCTACACCGATTTGCAACAACGCGTGGTAACCTTGGCGCAGTATTCCGAAAAGGTGATATTTACTTCGGGCCATGAACACACCTTACAGTATATTGTTGAGCGGAATACGCCCCAGATCATAAGTGGCTCAGGGGCCAAAAAAGGTGCTACCCGTTTATTGAATGGCAGCAAGTTTTCTACAGGACAAATGGGGTATGCTACCTTAGAAATCTATACCGACGGTTCTTCGCGGGTACGGTATTACGGCGTAAGCGACCTTAATAAAGAAGAGGAGTTTCTCTATACTACCCAGGTTTTGCCTCCCGATAGGGGCATTAATGAAAATAAATATGAAGCTTCGTTTCCGACGGAAGCTTCCGCATCTATTTATTCTCAAAAGGAAATCGATAAAAGCGGCTTCTTCAAAACCCTTTGGGGCGAGCGTTACCGGAAATATTATGGTACTAAGGTCACAGCACCTACTGTAAATTTAGATACGCTCTTTGGGGGATTGAAACCTGTTCGGAGGGGTGGTGGCCATCAATCGAAATCGTTGCGGTTGCGTCACGAAAATGGTAAGGAATATGTAATGCGGGCACTACGAAAGGTCTCTGAACTCTACCTACAATCCATGGTATTTCAAAAACAATATATAATGGATGATCTGAAGGATACCTATGTGCAGGAATTCTTGTTGGATTTTTATACCGGCTCCCATCCCTACGCACCATTTACCATAGGGCCCTTGTCCGATGCTATCGGCGTGTACCATACCAACCCCGTATTATACTATATACCCAAACAGCCTGCACTTGAAGACTTCAACGAAGATTATGGCAATGCCCTTTACATGATAGAAGAACACGCGGGCGATGGTCATGGTGATTTGGCCAGTTATGGCTATAGCGATGAGTTAAAAGGTACCGACAGTATGTTCGAAGATTTACGCGATGATGAAAAATATGAAGTCGATGTGCCGCTATACCTACGTTCTCGATTGTTCGATATGGCGATCGGCGATTGGGATAGACACGTTGACCAATGGCGTTGGGCTGAATTTAAAAAAGAAGGGTCGAAGAAGATAACCTATAGACCCGTGCCAAGAGACCGTGATCAGGCATTTTCCGATATGGGCGATGGTCTTATTATGAACATTGCGACCCGTGGCGTACCGGGCCTAAAATTGATGGAAGGCTATCACGAAGAAATACGTGATGTTAAGGGTTTTAATTCCTCTCCTAAAACGTATGTGCTCGATATTGCATTGCTCAGCGAAGTTACGCGTGACGAATGGTTGAAACAGGCAAATTATATTAAAGAAAACCTGACCGAAGCAGTAATCGATAATGCTTTTGAATCATTTCCTGAAGAAGTGAGAGGTGCAACAGTAGACGGTATAAAAAGAAAGTTGCTGGCGCGTATCAAAACAATAGACGAGACGGCTATGGAATATTATGCTGTACTCAATAAATATGCAGTGGTCACGGGTACCGATAAAGACGATTGGTTCGAAATAGAACATGCCGATAATCAGGTTAATGTGATAGCCTATAGAAATATCGATGGAGAAAAGAAAAAACGGTTTTTCGAGCGGAAATTCGAACCTGAGGTAACGAAAGAGATTTGGATATACGGGCTAGATGACGATGATAAATTCACTGTCAAAAGTGTCGGAAAAAGTGGAATAAAAGTGAGACTGGTCGGTGGTCAGAACAATGATGTCTATGATGTAGGTGAGGGTAGGGGTACGTATATTTATGACTTCAAGTCGAAAAAAAGTACGTTCGAAGACGTTGCTGGGGCAAAAGTTCGTTTGCTAGATGATTACGAGGTGAATACCTACCAACCCATGAAGTTTAGGAGTAGTGTGAACCAAATTTTGCCTACCGTTGGTTTCAATCCCGATGATGGTTTGAAAATTGGACTAAGCAATACGTATACCTATAACGGTTTTCGTCAAAACCCGTTTACGCAACAACATAAGGTCGATGCCTCGTTCTATTTTGCGACCAGTGGTTTTGAATTGGGCTATACCGGTGAGTTCGCGAACGTATTCGAAAAATGGAATCTCGAAATGGCAGCGCGTTTGACGAGTCCGAATTTTGCGGTCAACTTTTTTGGCTTCGGTAATGAAACGCCGAATTTAGACGATGACCTTGATTTTGATTATAACCGAGTGAAATTACAGACATTTAAATTATCTCCGTCTTTGGTTTGGAGAGGCCAACTGGGGGCGAAGTTCAAAACGGGAATTTCTTACGAATCGATAAATGTCGAGGAAACAGAAAATCGGTTCATCAATACTTTCTACGTTCGGAACAATGAAGACAGTAAAAAGAAATTCTTAGGTGTAGATGCTGAATATTCATACTCGAATGCCGATAATTTGGCATTCCCAACAATGGGAATGGCGACTTCGCTACTACTAGGATTCAAAAATAATATGGATGAGGGTAAAAGTTTCGGCTATATCGTGCCGAGTATCTCTTTTGACCATAAATTGGTGCCGAACGGTAGATTGGTATTGGCCACGAAGTGGAAGGCCCATTTTAATATCGGTGATGGTTATGAGTTTTATCAAGCGGCAAGCATTGGAGGTTTCGATGGTCTAAGAGGATTTAGAAACCAACGTTTTACGGGTAAGAAATCGTATTATCAAAATACTGACATACGCTACAGTCTTAAAAAGATCCGTACGCAGTTATTACCCTTGTCGATGGGCTTTTATGGAGGTTTCGATTACGGTAAGGTTTGGATACCTGATACCGATTCGAACGTTTGGCATACCTCTTACGGCGGTGGGTTCTTTTTAAATGCGGTTGATATTCTGACCGCAAGGGTCGAACTTTTCAATAGCGAAGACGGATTACGGTTTGCCGTTGGCGTGGGATTTGGATTTTAATAACCCAATCTGTAAGGTAATGCCCAGAAAAGAGGCTTCGTTATAGTTCTGTCCCGATTCATGTTTTCAGTGGTCCCCCTCAAAAATCCGATATCGAAAAACTTCGTTATCCCTGAATTTTAAGATTTAAGAATGATGAAAAATTCATGCAACTAGGGCGTGTTAACACTAAACGGAAATCGCAGGTTTTTTGATGATTTTTTCGGATTTCTAGACGGTTCTTGGCGAGCGTAGCGAGCTACGTTGTCAAAAACCAACGACGAAATACGGAAAAAGGGCGAAAAACCCGATTTTAGGCTTAGTGTTAACACGCCCTAACCAGTCTAACATTTTAATTTTTTATTCAGCATAATGCGTCGACCCGAATTGGTTTGGGCCGTATTTCACGCAAAGTGCACAAAGAAGGTCGCAAAGCACGCAGAGAATGTGAACTATTTAAACCAACATTTTGCGTTTCCCTGCCTGTCCGGCGAGGCAGGTTTGCGCTTTTTACTCTGCGAGCTTTGCGTGAAACAATTCACTGGAAATCAATGGAATAAACACACTGATTGGTTACAAATTCATTGCATCTGTTCAAATTCTTTAAGAATGAAATTTAAATTCTACCGAGAAGAAGCAGGTATCTTTGGGTGTAAGACAAAATTTTCGTTTTTTAAAATTTACCCTTCCAGTTCTCTCCCCAGCACCCTCACAGAGAAGTGGAACCCATACATCAAATAAAATGGATTTTCTGTTCTTTTCGGTAACGGTTCCCTCCCTTCTGGGGAGGGTTAGGGAGGGGACTTTGCACTAATCAAAAACAATATCTTCTATCGTGATTTTTTCATCCTCTTTAAAATCATAGAGCGTTAATCTTCTAAGGGTGTAATAATCGACCCAAAATTTCTCCAACGAATTGAGATAATCGACTACGGCCTTATCCTTTTCCTCTTGGGCAATGTTCAAATCGGTAATGGTAATTTTGCCGAGTACATAGCGCTTTTTTGTTATTTCATAGCGCTTAAGAGCAATTTCTTGGGCCTTCTCGGCGGTCGCTAAAAAGTCTCTCTGGCTCGACCAATTTAGAGTGTGTAAATATATTTCTTGTTCAAACTCTTGTTTTTCTTGTTTGATATCATTTTCGACCAAACTTAAATCAGCTTCCGCCATTTTACGTCTAGATTTGGTCACCCCCCAATCAAAAATTGGAATCCCGACGCGCAAGGAAACCCGTTGTTGCTGATCATAATCTTGAAAAAGCGCATTATACTCATCCGCACGCCTGTTCAATCCAAAATTTGCACTTAAATTCATTTCCAATCGATTACTACCTTTAACCTCGGCCAATTCTTGTTCGGCCTCCAATCTTCTTCTTCTGAATTCAATAACAGATTTTCTATTGTCTTCTGCTTCTGATAAGGCTTTGGCGACGTCAACACCAAATTCTTCAAGTTTCTCTGGTACCTCTAACTCAATCGATTCAGTCTCTAACTCTAAGTACCGTGCTAAATCTTGAGAGGTTTTTTTTAGTAAAATTGTGTTTGTGGTCACATTGTTCTGAGAAATTAAATGGCTCAATTCAATTTGTAGCAATTCGTTTTCGGCAATCTTACCTATTTTAAATCGACCTTTGGTAATTTGCAACAAAGTATCTTGATTAGAGAGATTTTTATTTGCAATATCCAGGCTCACCTGTGCTTTTAAAAGGCTAAAATAACGCATGCAAGTGGTGAGCGAAATGTCTTCCATATTCTCAATAATACTGCGCCTAGATTCTTCGTATCTGAGCGGTTCGATTTTTCGATCCCATTTGTAGGGATTATAGAATAACGAACCTTGAAAATAATTGATCGAAAATGGCACCAAAGAATAATTTGTTACCTCGTTATCACCATAAATGTCGATACGTTCCAATTCACTACTGACGAAAAATTGGCCGCCCGTAAAAGGTATTTTCTGATTTATGGCCAAACCGGCTTCTATTCTCGACTGATTTTGTTGTACAAAAATATCTTGCCCTTGATCATTGGTGATTCGCCTTATCGCATTGGAATATTCCGGTAACAAGGCGTTCAACCTTATTTGTGGTAAAAAATCGGCCTTAAACCTTCTATATCTCCAATAACTAGCTTGATAGGTATTTAACGCTCTTACATATTGTGGAGATTTCTTCTGGGCTATTTTAATCGCTTCGGTCAATTTTATTTTTTGCGACTGACCATAGGTAAATAGTTGTGAAATCAGAAACAGGAAAAGCAAAATTCTTTTCATTTGGTTTGTTTTAAGCAATATGAACTTGTGATATGTGGGCCGGCAATTAAATTCTATTCATGTCTAATAGCTTCTATAGGGTTCTTGTTTGCCGCGGATTTCGCCGGTAAGACCCCAAAAATTAATCCGATAAAGGTCGCTACCAGAAAAGATAATAAGATAGAGCCCATTGAGACAATAGTCTCGATGCCGGTAGCAAGTTCTAAAATGTAGGATGCAACTATACCTAAAATGCATCCCACAATACCACCGCCAAGACTGATTAAAACAGATTCTGATAAAAATTGCAGAATAATGTCTTGTTTGGTGGCTCCGATAGCCTTCATAATCCCAATTTCTTTAGTCCGCTCTAATATGGATGCTAACATAATATTCATAATGCCAATACCGCCTATCAGTAAAGAAATTCCGGCAATTATACTTAGAACAATATTAAAAATCTGTTTTGTTTTTTGTTGCTGTTTTAATAAGTTGATAGGGATGGTAATTTCAAAATCGAGCATTCCATTGTGCTTTCGTTGAAGCATTTTGCTAATGACTTCGGCAGTAGATTTTAACTCGTTGGAATTATTGACTTGAACCGTTAATTTGTCTATTTGATGATAATTGCCCCTTGGTATGCGCTTTTTCGGGCCACTTTGTTGTTGCTCTTGATTAAAATCGGGTTGATCGCTTATAACCTTACGATCTTTGTACCTTACCAAAAATGTTTTAATAGGAATATATACGTCTTGGTTTAAATCTCGAATTCCTAGATTTTCTTGAGCGGTTTCTGAAATTAGTTTTTCTTCGATGATGCCGATTACCTTAAGCCATACATCTTTTACCTTGATATTTTTACCAAGGGCACTTTCGCCCGTAAATAATTTTTTCTCTGCTTTTTCGCCAATAATACATACTGACATGGCATAAGTGGATTGTTTCTCGGAAAAGTTTTTGCCCCTACCAATATTTATATTCGATGTCTTGAAAAATGCGTTGGTTACCCCGATCAATTTAACAGAATTCTGTTTTCCTTCATTTATCACATAAGTATCTAGAATAATCTCGGGGCTCACTTGCTTAATAGTAGAAATATTATTTTGAATACTACTGACGTCAAGCAGGTCCAATCCTTTAGAAAACCTCTTGATTTCCTCCGAGCTGCCATCTTCGTTTTCTTCTGAATCATTTTCTTCGGCCTCCTCCGATATTGGTGTGACAACAATATTGTTTACACCCACCAATTCTAATTGTGCAAGAATCTCTTTTTCAGCTCCTTTCCCAATGGCAAGCATTGTAATTACGGCAGCAACTCCAAAGATGATTCCTAGGGCTGTTAAAAAAGTGCGTACTTTGTTGGCTAGGATTACACGAGTTGCTTCATTCAGATTAGACTTAACCTGTTCAAGAAGTATTTTGTCTATCACGTTATTTACTTTAATAGTGCAATACCTTTCTCCTCTAAGCCTTCTGGTTTGTTTAAATAAACCACATCATTTTCCTCTAATCCGTTTTTGACGACCACAGCATCGAAATTAGAACCTCCCAATTCTATTTCTTTCTTTGCAATAGAAAATCCAGATTTTATATATACATAACTAACAGAATCTTTGGAAAAAATAGCTTCAAGTGGAATAGTCAGCACATTTTCTTCCTTCTCAATTAAAATCCTATTAGAACTAGTCATTCCAGGTCTAATATTGGTGTTAGTCTCATTCAATTTTACCAATACCTGAAACAGGTTGATATCCGAACCTCTCTTTTTTTCACCCACATTCGCAACACTGGTAACGGTACCTTCTAATATGACATCAGGGAAGGCATCAAATCCGACCGAAACGACCTGATTTTTTTTAATCTTTCGCACATCGACTTCATTAGAGTACGTCTTTGATTCCATTTTTGTTAAATCAGGTAATGTTGCAATGGTCGGGTCCCAAGGACTAATACTAGATCCGACTATTCTTTTAGAACCATCCCTATTTTTCATGTAGGTAATCATGCCATTTGCATCAGAATGAACTGTAAAAGATTTTTGAAGCTCAAGAAGGCCATCCAGCGTTTTTCTTATTTTAGATACTTCAGTGCCGACCTCTACCATTTTGGCTACAGCTTTTCTCTTTATTATCGAATAATCTTCCTTTTTCTCTTTTAAATCCCGTTCGGCCCTTTCTATTTTGATTTCCAATTGCCTTATGGTAACAGGTGACTCATAAATCGATTGCTTCAGCTCAAGCTTATCCTCTTCCATATTGAACTGAATATCTTTTATGGCCGTTCGTTCCTGTTTTAAAGTAAGGGTAGTGTCCAGTTGTTCTTGTAGAAATTTTGACTCCGCACTTTCTAAATTTAACTGAGCATCGATAATTTGCCCGTTAATACCAGAGGGATCCAATTTACCGACATAATCCCCTTTCTTTACTACAGTTCCTTCGGGCACCAAGTCTTGGATTTTCACGTCATAGAGGCGGTAATTTCGGAGCTCAACGGGCGCATCTATTTTCTTTAAACTAGTAGATTGAGCTTCACCGGAAATGATGACCTCATTTAAGAATTCTCCTTTGATGACTTTTGCCGTAATAGAAACATCTTCTTCTGAATCTGAGCTGAAAACAAAATAGCCCAATAGAAGAAGTAAAACAGGTATGCCGACGAGAAGGAGTCGTTTTTTATTCATGGCGGTTTGGTTTTTGATTAGCTAAAACTAATTAATTAGTTATATCAAAAATAGTAGACCATGTTATTTTTTTCATAATATTTAAACGAAAAAAGGCACGGAAAATCGTTTCTGTAATTTTTTTCAATCTGATACTAACCTTACATTTAGTAAGATGTATTCGATTTCTTACCAATAGCTGACACAAAGTGAAATAAGCTTTCAAATCAGTTTTTTTAGACTCCAAAACTTCGGCGAGTGCGCAGCGATTAGAATTTTATTTCCCCATCTTTGTATTATGGATAAAGTAGCGACATCTAACGCAACGCTAGCGAAAAGCCTTTCTGAAAGGGACCAAAAGCACCTTTGGCATCCATTGACCCAACACAAATTGCACCCGAAAATGTTGGGCATCGTAAGGGCGAAAGGAGCGCTTTTATACGATGAAAACGGTCGGGAATATATCGATGGTATCGCCTCATGGTACACCAGTATTTATGGCCATTGCAACGATTATATATTAGCCAAGGTCTACGACCAGATGCAACGCCTAGATCAAGTCGTTTTTAGTGGTTTTACCCACGAGCCGGCTGTAAAATTATCGGAAGAACTGGTTAAAATATTACCTTCTGGTCAGGAGAAGTTATTTTTTTCCGATAACGGATCTACTGCGATAGAAATTGGTATAAAAATGGCATTGCAGTATCATTTTAACCGTGGAGAAAAAAGAAAGGTCATGTTCGCCTTTGAAGAGGGTTTTCATGGCGATACCTTCGGAGCGATGTCCGTTTCTGGGCTTTCTGTTTACAATGGGCCCTTCGAAGATTTTTTTATTGATGTAGAACGGATTCCCGTACCGACTAAAAGCAATATTGGAGACTTGCTGTCGCATCTCGAAAACCGATTAAAGCAAAACGATATCGCCGGCTTTATCTACGAGCCTTTAGTGCAAGGTGCCGCCGCCATGAAAATGCACGATGCCAATGGACTGAACCAAATTCTGCGACTATTAAAAAGCTACGATGTTTTGACCATAGCCGATGAGGTCATGACCGGTTTCGGAAAAACGGGAGAGCATTTTGCATCTGACCATATTTCGACAAAGCCAGATATCATTTGTCTTTCGAAAGCTTTGACGGCAGGCTTGTTACCGATGGCGATTACAAGCTGTACCCGAGATGTCTATGATGCTTTTTACAGTGATGAAATCGCAAAAGGACTGTTCCATGGGCATACCTATACAGGAAACCCATTGGCATGTGCAGCTGCCCTAGCGGGCTTAGAGTTGTTGCAATCCCAAGAAATACAAAATGATATCAAACGCGTAATTAAGTCGCATCAGCAATTCGATATAGAAATAAAAGACCATCCGAAAGTCGCACGAACACGCCAATGCGGTATCATCTATGCTTTAGATTTGAATGTAAAAATGGAGCGATATGGCAATTTAAGAGACAAACTTTTTAAACACTTTATGGATAATGGGGTATTTTTACGCCCGTTGGGAAATACCATTTATATACTGGCGCCCTATATTATTTCAGATAAACAACTTCAAAAAATTTACGGCACGATTAAAAGTGCTTTGGATGTACTTTAGAATAGTCTTTTATCAAGTCGAATATTTACGCTAAAAAAAGGTTGGCAGGGTTCAAATATTCAGAATTCCTTAGCGAACTTTGCGCCTTCTTTGTGTACTTTGCGGTTAATTTTTTCCGCCTTGTCATTTACCCAGTCTCAAAATTTAAATTTGAAAGACCCCATTTCCATAACTGCCATTTCATCCATTTCACCTCTGGGAATTTCCTCTGAAGAAACTTGGGCGAGCTATCAAAACGAACAACATTTTTTTACCAAGAGGAAATTCGGAGAAAATGAAGAATGGGCAGCTTCATTATCAAAAACTTCAAAAAAGGAAATCCAACAACTTAAAAACTCCGATTCGAAGTACAAAAATCTAGACAAATCGGTGCTCTATGCACTGTATGCTTCCCGAAAAGCAGTTCAGAGGGCAGGTTGGCAAACGGGCGATGACTTCGGAATTAATATCGGTTCATCTCGTGGTGCAACTTCACTTTTTGAGAAGTATCACCAAGAATTTTTAGAAAATGGCAAGACTGCAACACTTTCTTCCCCAACGACAACTTTAGGTAATATTTCATCGTGGGTAGCTCACGATTTAAAATCCCAAGGCCCTGAAATCTCACACTCCATAACCTGTTCCACAGCCTTGCATGCATTATTAAATGGTGTCGCGTGGATTAAAAGCGGTATGGCCGATAAATTTTTGGTCGGTGGTAGTGAAGCTCCCTTGACGCCATTTACCATCGCCCAAATGAAGGCTTTAAAGATCTACTCCAAAACCGATGTCGCCCTGAACGGCTCTGCTGAGCATAGTCGAAGTACAGTCGAAGGCAATAGTGGAATAGAATTCCCATGTCGAGCACTGGATTTGGAAAAAAAACAAAACACCATGATTCTCGGCGAAGGCGCATCGGTCGCCTGTCTCGAAAAAGGAATTTCAAAAGAACAATTAGATAAATATGTAGACCAACTTAAAGCGTTACCCGCATATCTCGACCGCCGCAAAACATTGATGCAACGCGGACAAAAACGCGGCATTAGTTCACCGCAATTAGTCGTTAATAATTGTATCCAACTCGTAGAATTATTCCTAAAGACGCCCGTTACTGGCAATTTCTATTTACAACCTGCTGCTGGAAATAAGGCTTACGCTAAACAAGTTCAAATGGTTGTTAATCAAGTTGTTACACCTGCTTATGTTAATTTCTTAAATTTTCTAAAAACAGATTATTTACTCAAAGCGCCCGCTAAAATCGGCATAGCTAAAATCAGAGGTGGCAAAGCATTTTACCGCCAGCGCGTCAACTTTTTTACCAGTTTTGAAATCAGTCCCGAAGAGGTATTTGCTACTGGCGAACGCGAGGTGGCGCGGATTCGAGCCGAAATGGATGCGATTATCAAGGAATTAAAATTTGCAGGTTCATACGCCGATTTTTTAGAATTTCTCCGTACCGATCCGCAATTTTACGCCCAAACGGGCGACGA
>ENA-ORXM01002989-ORXM01002989.1-marine-metagenome-genome-assembly--contig:-NODE-2989-length-17940-cov-3.602866_pt1 | contig 17940 bp, 12 predicted proteins | sample MGYA00237867_ERZ511480 | MGnify/ENA primary metagenome ERZ511480 (study PRJEB26309, sample SAMN06266103) | marine metagenome | isolation source: Algal blade | place: United Kingdom:Sidmouth, United...
TGAACAAGAACACATTTCTGGTGTCATTAATTGTGCAGCACCTAATCCTGTAACGAATCAAAATTTTATGGAGGAACTTCGAAATGCTGTTGGTCGTTCTTGGGGATTGCCAATACCTAAGCCCCTGTTGGAACTTGGAGCCATATTTTTACGAACTCAAACAGAATTGGTGCTAAAAAGTAGAAAGGTAGTTTCAAAGCGTTTAGAAGAAGAAGGTTTTGAATTTGAATATTCAAATATTCAAACTGCTTTTGAGGAAATTTGTAAGTAGATAGATCGATTTAAAGAACGAACAATAATATTAATATTTATTTTTTAATGGCAAAAGATACTTCCATTAGGAAGCATATAGGTCAAATAACTCAAGAGGTTGTATATCTGACTCTGTACTACCTAAAGAATCTATTCTTGAAACATTCTCTTTTTCATCTTTATATAAAAACCAACCTTTTTTTTCAGTATCATATTTAAATGTGATATTTCTAATCCAACGGAATTGACTTCCTCCATAATGATTTATAGAGACTAGTTGTTTATCAACAACTAACTCATTAAAAGGATCTCCCATTTGTCCTCCACAGTCAATGCAATAAACAGCTTTGTCATTTCTAGCCACTAAATGTAAAGACCCTATCTTGTCACCAGCCAAAAATAATAAAGGACGAAGAGTTGGTTTATTATTAGCATAATCAGAGGTTTCTTGTTCATGGACGTTTTTTAAAATCACAACTGCATCTTCAAAACCATCTAAATTAAAATCTGCCTTTCTTTGTGCCAAGATACTATATCCCTCTGAAATAAAGGAATCAACAGTAAATATAGGTGTGGGATCTTTTTCAATTATAGGAGAGGATATCGAAGTTTTAGAAGTATCAGAATTACAGGATATGATTACAAGAAATAATAAACTTGATAAAATGAAAGTTTGCATAGTGGTTGTCTAAATAAGATAGTAATACGGAATTGAATAATCGCTGTCCTAATAAAAATGCTTGAGATAGTTTCCTACAAGCTTCGTTGTAGATTCGTAACAAGTAAGATTTACACGACACCTTTTATACAATTCCGTATAAGAGGATGCTTAAAAATTACTAATTATAAAAAGCAAAGGGTAAATTAGTGATTTTTAAACATGCTCTAAGGAAATATGGTAAGCATTTTTTAATGCTTAGATCATAATTTTAGAAAAACGATTGTAAGCGCTAGCTAATTTGACATCGTATTTATTTTTTGCATAACTAGGTCCATTATAACCTTTAGCTAAAGCTGCCCAATTTTTAGATGCCCCTTGGACATGTTTTAATAGATTGTTGGTTTTTAAGAACCCCATTAAACTACTCAATTGATTCACGCCAGGTCTGTACATTGATTCAACGAAGGATTCAACATCAGAATAGCCAGTACTAGCATAATTAAAACCCATGATTTGGAATTCTCCCCATGAGGCAGATTTCAAAGCGGCGGATTTATCAATTTTTTGAGCAAGAGCTAGTCGATCATATTCTTTTTCATTATACTTATAATTAGTTTTTACCCATCTAGGATAGAGGATATTTTCATTGCCAGCTTGAAGTGCAACAGGATCTTTCCCTATTTTTTTTAATTCACGCCAAAATATGTGCCCTTCAAATAGAATTTTAGGGCGACCATCTGATAGAAAACCATTGCCACCAGATTCTACAGACTGAATGGCTAAAATGACAGCAGGTTCGATACCATATTTTGCTGCAACATCATATATGCCTCGTCTGATACGCCCAATTCCTAACAAGGTATTCCACGTCTTACCATTAGGATCAATGCGACTATCAGGCTTTTTTGATCCTAAAAATTCGATTTGAAACCTTTTGATTGCACTTAAAAAAGAAATAGTGACAGTAGGTGTTTCTTCTAGCGTATAATTAAACTTGAGTAATAGTTTTTGAACAAGGATAACATCTTCAGGAAGATTAACTCCGTTGCGACCAACTGATTTTTTAATTTTACTAGTGACACTTAACTCTTCAGGAATTGGTTCATTTCCTGTACTAATAACGGTTTTGTCTAAAAAAGTATGGGGAGAACCTTCTAGATTAAGTTTTTTCCAAGTGAAACCATCAGGATCGATACGACCATCAGGGGTCGGAAGACCAATAAAGCCTTGAAAATTTTTGATGACTTCAATGGTATTCGGACCAGCCTTACCATCAACATTTATAGGGAAATCTTTTTTCTGCAACAATTGTTGAACTAGTTTTACATCTTCAACATTATTAATTCCCCCTTTTCCAACAGAATCGGTTATATTACTAGGAGTAGATTTGCTAGAATCTTTAGAAGGGGGCTTCTTTGTAGAGTTGTCTTCTTTACTAGAATCAGTAAGTATATCGGATTTCTGAGTAAGTTTTTCCCAAGTAAAGCCATTGGGGTCAATACGTCCATCAGGATTTTTTGTGCCTAAACTAACTTGGAATACCTTGATGGCTTTAATGGTAGCAGGTCCTGGATCACCATCAATATTTAAAGAAGCACCTTTGCCATTTAGCAATTGTTGAATGATTTTAACATCAGCAACATTGTTTACTCCGTTTTTGCCAACTGATTTATTTATTGTTTCAGTAGTCGTGGAATTATTCTCTGTATTTGGAGTAGAACCAATTAAATGTCCCCAAGTAAAGCCATTGGGGTCAACACGACCATCAGGGTTTTTCGAGCCTAAGTTACGTTGAAATTCTACAATAGCCTTTATTGTATTGGGACCAGAGAAACCATCCTCTTTGATTCCTAATAATCGTTGAACTAGTTTAACTTCATTGTAATTGTTAGCAGCATTTTTACCTACAGAATTCTTTATAGTTGTTATTGGGGGACTAGGAGCTGCTTTTTCTAAGGTTGGATTTACAACTCCCAATTTCTTGGCAAATGCATTGTGTTCAGATGTGTCGTAGGGGTTGTTGTGGATCGTCAAATACTTTGCAATGTATTGCTTTAATTTGGTGACGTCGTCAAAAAAAGTCATAGCATAATGGTTTTATATACATTTTCGGGGAAAAAACCCAACGTAATTTAAGAATAATTTTTCATTATTGCAAATGAAAAATACATCTGATGCCTATAGTCGCTGAAAAATAAAATTATAATACATTATTGATGCCTTTGATGAGAAAGTCTTAGTTTTAATTAGAATTAATTACATGTTATTAAGAGTGAATACATACGTTATATATCCAGCAGTTCTAACGATAAACAGGATTATATTAAAAAAAAAATAGATTTTAGTTCATTGAAAATAGATTGTATTTTTTATCAAAAAAAATATACGATCAATTAGTAGAAATAATCTCAAATAGTTTTCAGTGAATATCTGAGCGTAGGAAGGGGAAAACAGAATTTTCACTTCATGATTGTTGTATAGCTTCTTTTGCAATGTTTGCATTGAAAGACCTATCGTTACTCAGTTTTATATCAAATTTGATTTTCGAAAAGAGAATTTAGAGCAAGTATTCAAAATTAAATAAAGTACCAATTGTTTGCTGCAAGTGTTGTCACCCCTAATTTAAAAATGGTTTTCCTCGTCTATGGAGAAGCAATTATTCAGCAAGATGGTACGACTAAAAATGATTGTGAAAGGAATGTTTGTAAATGCTTATTGTCACACCTTCGAGCTATTTTACCAAATGAAAAAAAAGTAGTTCTTAGATGGGGTAAATGTTTGATAATCCGTAGATAGCGTTATGTAGGTGGAGTAGTTGATCCTAAACAAAGTAGTCATTTTTAGTGCGAGAATTTTTGGGCAATTATTTTAACTCACTAACATAAAAAAAGCCTCTTCAGTAATTACTGAAGAGGCAATTCTATATAATTTATTTCCGAAGAAAGTAGATTTACATCATTCCTGGCATTCCACCTGGCATACCGCCTGGCATTCCAGCAGGAGCACCACCTTCAGAAGGAATGTCACTAACAACACATTCTGTCGTTAGAATCAAACTAGCAATAGAACCAGCATTCTCAATTGCTACACGAGCAACTTTAGTTGGATCAATTACACCAGCTTCTTTTAGATCTTCAAATTTCTCTGTACGAGCATTAAAACCAAAAGAACCTTCTCCTTCACGTACTTTCATTACAACAACAGAACCTTCTAGGCCTGCATTGTTAACAATAGTACGCAATGGTAATTCCAAAGACATACGAACGATGTTAACGCCTGTCGTCTCATCATCGTTCAACCCTTCAAAGTTTTCTAGGGCTTCGATAGCACGAACCATCGCAACACCACCACCAGCAACGATGCCTTCTTCAACAGCAGCACGAGTAGCGTGCAAAGAATCATCTACACGGTCTTTTTTCTCTTTCATTTCTACCTCAGTAGAAGCTCCAACATAAAGAACAGCAACACCACCTGACAATTTAGCCAAACGCTCTTGTAGTTTTTCTTTGTCGTAATCTGAAGAGGTAGTTTTGATTTGGTTCGTAATTTCAGCAATACGAGATTCTACATTTTCTTTAGAACCAATACCATTTACGATAATTGTATTGTCTTTGTCGATAGTTACACGTTCACAACTACCCAAGTGTTCTAATTCTACAGCCTCTAAGCTATGACCCGTTTCTTCAGCAATCAGAGTACCACCTGTTAAGATAGCAATATCTTGAAGCATTGCTTTACGACGATCACCAAAACCAGGCGCTTTTACAGCTGCTACTTTTAGTCCCAAACGCAAACGGTTAACAACCAATGTACTCAATGCTTGACTATCTACATCTTCTGCAATAATCAACAATGGACGACCTGCTTGATGTGCTTTTTCAAGAACAGGAACGATAGATTGAATGTTAGAAATTTTCTTATCATGGATCAAAATGAATGGGTTTTCAAATTCCACTTCCATTCCTTCTGGATTCGTCACAAAGTAAGGAGACAAATAGCCTCTATCGAATTGCATACCAATTACTTTCTCTACATAAGTCTCACGACCTTTTGCTTCTTCAACAGTGATTACACCATTAATAGTAACTGCTTCCATTGCTTCAGCAATCAAAGTACCAATTTCGGCATCACCATTTGCAGAAATAGTAGCTACTTGCTTGATTTTTTCAATATCACTACCAATAATTTCAGAACTTTCTTTCAAGTGCTCAATTACTTTGTTTACAGCTTTGTCGATACCACGTTTCAAATCCATTGGATTGGCACCAGCAGCAACACTTTTTAGTCCAGCATTAACGATTGCTTGTGCCAATACAGTAGCTGTTGTAGTACCATCACCTGCCAAGTCAGCCGTTTTAGCAGCTACTTCTTTTACCATTTGAGCACCCATGTTAGCGATAGGATCTTCCAATTCGATTTCTCTAGCTACAGAAACACCATCCTTAGTAATGTGTGGTGCGCCAAAACTTTTTTGAAGAACAACATTACGACCTTTTGGTCCCAAAGTTACTTTTACTGCATCTGCAAGTGCATTTACACCTTCTTGCAATTTGTTACGAGCATCCGTGCTGAAGCTAATATTTTTAGCCATTTTATATGAAGTTTTTTATTGTAATACTTCGTGGGCTTTTTTTTGTTACAAAAAACATAAAAATAATATCCTATTAATTTGATTGTCAGAGATTTAAAGTATTTGTAACTTGAGACTATTCTTCTGATAATCAAATTGATAGAATTCCTTCACAAAGTATTGTTATTGTAAAATGAATGTTAAACTATAAAAGATTCCCTGCGTAAAGCTGAGGATAGATAAAAAGAAATTAATCTAGAATCAAAAGAATATCATCTTCTTTCATAATCAAGAAATCTTCTCCTTTGTGAGCAACCTCTTGACCAGCATATTTGCCATAAAGAACAACATCGTCTACCTTTACAGTCATTGCTTGATCTTTTTTGCCAGGCCCAACAGCTACAACAGTTCCACGTTGTGGCTTCTCCTTAGCAGTATCTGGTATAATGATACCACCTTTAGTTGTTTCTTCTGCTGCTGCAGGCTTTACCAAGACTCTATCATTAATTGGTCTCATATTAAGTGTTTTGTTTTAGATTAAATATATTATTTTGAGGTAATTCTTACCCAAAAACTTTTTTTATACAAACAGTATAATCATGTCTTATGCCAAGTCTTTTTTTTGCGTCGTTCTGTCATACATCTTGTCTAAGACAGAAAATCTGGTGTTATTTTGTCAGTACACGCCTTGTTTTTTTTCATTATAATGGAACAAATTGTCATTAAAAGAGTATAACAGAATGTTTCCATTTTATACCCAATTAAAAACAAAAAATAACCGTTTTGAGCGAAGAATTTAAACAAGAAAAAGCAAGCTTATTTGCCCTAATACAATCTGGTAATACCGACAATGTTGATATTGCGATTCAAATTATGAAAGGGAATCAACCCTTACACAATGCTTTTGTCCAAGAAGCCTATACCATTATAGAAAAATCATGGCGCTCGGCAACCGTAAAAGCCGTTTTGAGAGCAGCAAAAGATACTCCTGCTGCCCAAAAAATGCTAAAAAAACGTTATGCTTCTTTATTGAGTTTAGTTAGTAAATTAAGTTATAAAAATACCTTAGAGACATTAACTTCTTTTGTATCTGCTTTTCAAAGTTATAATTTGTACAAATGTTATGACTGGAAACCTACTACAGTAGATATTCAAATAATGGCAACTATTCCTGTCAAAGCCCTTAATTTTCACGAGCGTGGTTTGGCGACATTGCCAAACTGGATAGGTTACTTATCTCAATTAGAAACAATTATTCTTAGTAAAAACGTCTTAAAAGTATTGCCAGATACAATTTGTAACTTGACAAAGTTAGAACAGTTAGATGTACAAGAGAATAAGCTAGAGACCTTGCCTAAGGAGATTGGTCAACTAAAAGTATTAAGGACGCTAGAATTGCGTAAAAATAACTTCCAAATCTTACCCGATTCTATTGGCGAATTGCAAAATTTGGAAGAATTGAGTTTGGAATACAATCAATTAAGATCTATTCCAATTTCCATTGGTCAAATTCGAGGGTTAATCAAATTGGATATTTCTGATAACCACTTGACTCAACTGCCAGAAGAGATTGGTGCGTTCTCTAACTTAATCGAATTAGATGCTAGAAATAATCAATTGCAAAGTTTACCCTCTAGTTTACAACAACTGACAAAACTTCAAATTTTGTGGTTATCCAATAATCAATTAACTGATTTGCCAGACTGGGTTAGTCAACTTAGAAAGCTTAAAAAACTCCACTTATCCAACAATCAATTACAAAAATTGCCTTTAGTTATTACCAACCTATCGAACCTACAACGCTTGTATCTGCATAACAATCAGTTGAGTACTTTACCAGAAAATATTGGGCAATTATCTAGATTAAATTATCTAGATTTAGATGAAAACAACGTTCAATTTTTGCCAGAATCAATAGGTGATTTGCTGGCATTAAGAGAGATGCGTTTGTTTAGTAATCCGATTGAAAAATTACCCACTAGATTGGTAGAGTTGCCAGAATTCAAAGAAATTGGTTTAGGGGAAACGCCTATTGGTCGTCAATATGGAATTGAAGTGGTTCGTGGACGTAAAGAGGTGCTTACTTTATTGCGTCAAGTATCAGTTACTATATAAGAGGTACAGTATCAGATACTTTTAAAGCGCTTGATATTGTACTCAATCTGGATGTTCTTTAGTAATTTAATTCCAAATCATTCTTGATAAACAGATGGTATTCGTTCTAGAATGCCATCTGCATATGTTTCATATAAATTAAGTTCGTCTAAATGAACGTAGCCAATGTGACAGCCACAGGTTGTATTAACACAAGTTTTAGGAGCTAAAACTTGCTCTATTTCATCGGTATAAATATTCCCTAAAACAGTATCAATAAAATGGCAACTGCGAATATCTCCATTGCCATCTATTGTAAAAGACGTATGTCCAGCTTGACAAGACTTGCCCAAACTGTTGTGATAAACAGTATTATAACGAAATAGAGGGTCTACTTTTTCAACTCTTAAAATATCTTTTTCTGTATAATAATCAGCAACACGTTTGTAAGCGTTAGCCCAAACATAACGCTTGGGAGTAATTCGATCTCGCAAAGCTTCCAAAATGTCTAACTCTTCTTTGAAGGCAACAAAACCGACACTATACTGAATGTCTAAAGCATCTAGTTGAGCGCATTTGCTCACAAATTTATCTAAGCTAATTTGGGTAGGATGGAAGGTCGTCCACAATGCAAAAGCATTTTTATTGACTTTATCCATCCATTTTGTAGAACAAGAAAGGTTAGTCTGAATGCTTACTTTTTTTACCTGTGGCAAATGACTGAGTTCCGTCATGGCTTCTTGATAATACTTACGAATCAGACCTTCCCCCCAAGGGGTAAATAAAATACTAATTTGTTCAGAGCGACTTTTCACCCAAGTAACAAATTTTTGTAAGCGTACAGCATCATCTGCCAACTCTGCTCGAGTATTTTTAGTTTTTGCAAAAGGACAATAGGTGCAGCCATAATTGCAACTAGAAAGTGGACCTCGATATAGAATAGACCAGTTTGTCATTATTGGAGGGATGTTTTATAGTTTAATACTTCGTGGGGTTTTTAGTTTTTTTACCAAAAAACATAAAAATCATTTTATATTAGTTTGATTATCAACGATGTATTGTTTTGAAAATTTTAAGCGTATCTAATTGATAATCAAACTAATGTGATTCCTTTACGAAGCAATGATAGTTATTTCGCTGCTTATATGATAATAAGAGAAAATAAGCTTTGAATTTAACGATTTGAAAAAACGAGATTGCTTTGCTTTTAGACTAGAGGTAATTTAGTCTAAAAGCGAAGCGATCTGACGTTAAAAATCTAATAGCTAGATTTTTTAAAAAAACTTACTTTAAACTTTTATAGAATACTTCCAAGAGCATCTTATATAATCAAACCAATTCAAAATCTTGCATCATTGCATGAACCCGTTTAGAATAAAGCCAAGGTCCAATCACATCTGAAAGCTCTAAACCAGCTTGATTAAGTTGCAATTTGTGTGGCTCTTTCGAAGCCAAATTAAGCTCATATAATTCTTGCAATTCAGGTAAATCTTCGAGTGCTGCGCTTCCAAAAAAATTATGATAAGCCTTAAAATCTAAATAGCTTCCCTCTAGAATAGACTTTATTACATAGCGGCGTTTTTGTTCCTCTAGCGAAAGTTGGGTTCCATACAAGACATTTTGAAAATTTTCTTTCGTCTTTTCATTATAATCGTGAATGATATTTTTGACTCCTTTGCGACCCACGGCATATTCAGAGCTGTAATGCAACGCTTTGGTATAAGAACGGGCTCCAACACCCAAGCCCACCATTCCATCTTCTGGGCTATTGTAGGGAGGCGTAGGCATTTGGGCAGCTTTTGTATTTCTAAAAATACGCATTGTAACCTGCTCGTAGCCTTTTGACAATAAGAAATCTCTACCAAAACGATACAAATTTAAACGATGGTCATTCCATGCCTTTTCTTTGGCACCTAGACCTGTGAGTGGGCGAACATAAAGCGGGTATAAGAAAATTTCCTCAGGTTGAAAAGCAATACTTTGCTCCAAGGAATATTGCCAAGACTTGATTGTCTGCCCAGCCATACCATAAATCAAATCAATATTCATCTCGGGAATACCTGAGTCTTTGATGATTTGTAAGGCTTTTTGAACTTCTACTGTTTTTTGTGGCCGTCCAAGTGCTTTGGTTTCTTCTAACAAAAAACTTTGTACGCCAATACTTGCCCTAGTTGTCCCCTTTTCTTTTAGCAGAGCTAATTTTTCGGCACTAGCTGTTTTGGGAGACATTTCTACAGAGCTAGGAATAGCAAGAGTGTCAGCTCCCATAATGTTATTAATAATATAAAACAAGCGTTCCAAATCAGGTAGGCTCAAAAAGGTAGGCGTGCCACCACCAATAGCTAAACGATTAAAATTTGCTATTCCTAAAGCTGTTTGTACTTCAATAGCTTGCTTTTCTAAGCTCTGAATAAAAGGACTTTCATGCTCAGTTTTGGGATTAGCAATGGTAAATAAATTACAAAAACCACAGCGCATTTCACAAAAGGGAATGTGTACATACAAAAACAATTGTTCTTTGTTTTCTTTTGCCCAAACTTCCTTTAAAGGCATTGGTTTTTCAAAGGGGCGATAGCTGGATTTGTGTGGGTAAGAATAGGCGTAGCCTTGAAAATAATTGTCGTTTATAATTGATTTTAATTTGGTCATTTTATGATGGTTGGCTTTGTGCTTTATTAAAATTTTGTGTGTTTTAAACAGAATGAAAATTGCTTTTGAGTTTTTTACGACTCATTGGTTAATAATATTTCCAAATAAGGAACATTCCAAACATTGGGATGCCCAATTCGATGCCCTGTATAACCATCCTCACCGTAAGTAGTGCCATGATCAGCAGAGCAAATGACAAACGTTTGTTTACGCTTGTTCAAAGCATTCATCAAAATAGGCAATTGACTATCTACATATTCCAAAGCAGCAGCATGGCTGTCAATGGTATCTTGTAAATTATTCTCTAGATAAAAACAATTGGGTTGGTGCAAAGCTGAAATATTAATAAACAAAAAAACAGGGTCAAGATGCTTTTCTAATAAATCTGCTGCTTTTTCAAATTGTGCTTGGGTAGAGTGTTTGTTGGTAACTCCAAAAGCCTCCTCCCAGTAGCTTTCTTCAAATAAACTAGGAAAAACAGTACTCAAAGGCGTTTGTTTGTTAAAAAAACCAACTCCTCCAATACAAATAGTCTTAAAGCCTTTTTGTTGAAGTCCTTCTACAATAGTAGGTGCATTAAAGGTACAAGTATTTAGAACAGCGGTTTCGCTGCCTGCAAATCGAGTAGCAAAAAGGCGAGGATGTTTTTCTGGTGCAACAGGTGTGGGCAAAAAGCCAGCAAAAAAGGCATGGTGCGCTGCATAGGTAAAACTTCCAGGTGTATGCCGTTGTTCCCACCCATCGGAGGATAACCATTTGGAAAAATTGGGCAATTTGCCTTTTATCCAAAGTGTTTGAGCGACATCATAACGCAGAGTGTCTAAGGTGATAAAAACGATGTCACTTTCAGCAACAATTTCGTTCATGTTATATTCCATACCGAAAAGGAGATTTAGAAAGGATAAAATTTTAATCAAGGGAAATTAATACAAGATAGCTCAAAAGCTTATGTTAAATCAAGAATACTTTCAAGGATTAAATTAGGTTTAATTTTGTGTATCCATTCTCTTTTGTGACTAACCCAAGCCGTTTTTATACCTACTCTTGCGGCTCCTTTTATATCATTCATTGGGTCGTCACCAACATACAATAATTCATGTGGTTTTAGTTGCCATTGTTCTAATACTAATTCAAACAATTCTGAATCTGGTTTGGACAAGTGGTATTGTTGAGAAATATGAATCGTTTCTGCTGGAAAAATACGATCTAGTTGCGCCTTGCGAATTTTTCTACTTTGATTACTAATTGAACCATTGGTTAACAAACCAATTCTATATTGTTTTTTTAAACGTAATAAGAACTTGCTTAATTTGGGTGAAATGGGTTGTACAAAAGTACTAATATTGGCATGCATATAATTCCAAAAACTCGTTTCGTCCCAACCTTGTGGTTGATAATGCTGGATAAACCACTCTACAAATTCTTCGCGTGGTGTATAGCCAAATTGATCTATTTCTACTATTTCAAATTCTTCATTTTTGAAATAGTAATTGGGCATATTCTCATCAAAAAACTGTTGCATACAAGCTAAAAAAGCAGCATTTCGATTGATTAGCGTATTATCTAGGTCAAAATATATGGTGCTTATTCCATCAAGCATATTCTTGTTCTTTTATGTAATTTATAGTGCTAGCATAAGTATCCATCTGGTTGATAAATACATTGGGCAATAAATCTCCAAAAGCATTGGCTTCCAAGATATAGCTTTTTTTTAAGGTATTCGAAATCATTACATCCATACCTGCATAAAGTGTGTTTGGTAATGTAATTGCTGCTTGTTCTGCTAATCGACGCATCTCTTGCCACTTATCTAAACCAATTACTTTCTTTACCTCCTCTAGACTACCTCTTTGGTTACCTAAGTGTAAATTAGTCATAGGAGATTGACTTTGACGAACGACAACCTGTTGTGTTTTTCCTCCAATAACTACCATTCTTAAATCAAAAGCACCTCCTTCCAAAGAAGCCTTAGGAACCCATTGTTCTACAATAATTCCTTCTTTTGCTAATGTATCTACTAAATAGGCAATATCCTTTACATTATTATACGTACGAATTTTTAAAGAGTTAAACAATTTAAAAGATTCTTGCTCTTTGACCAACTCAACCGAGGTAATGGCTTGAATTTTATCCCTTTGAATTCTAAAAGCAATTACACCCGAAGCAGAAGAACCATGAATGGGCTTAATAAAAACTCTTTGCCAGCCATTTATTAGCATCTTGGAACGCAAATCTTCATAGTTTTGAATATTATAAATCGCTGAAGGAACAGAAATATTATGTTGAGAAAAATGTTGATGTGTAGCGGTTTTATCAAACATCAATTGAATTCCTTTAATACTATTCATCAACCTTAGTTGTGGGTGCTTTGCGATGGATTGTTGTAATTGATCCAAAAAAGCAATAAACCCAAGATGTTGTTGTCTTAAATATTGAATACGTCCTTTTTCGAAAGGTAATTGTTCAATATTAGGATGGTCAATAGAAGGCGCATTATTTAGCAAAGGATGTTCAACACCCAATTTTAGAAAAGCAGTACTAACAGACCTATTTTCTCCAGGTGATTCAATTCTCAAATAATCTGTTTTAGAAAGTATTTGTTTTAGATCAATTTTTTGTTGCAAAACATCTAAATAAGAAACAACAAAAGGGGCAGCAAAACCTTGAGATTTTACTGCCGCTATAAAGTATTGACAACGTCGATTTTCTGGGTTACCAAGAAGTGTAAATTGCATTGGGTAGTTTATGAGACTTATTCTGAAACAGAGACATAACGATCGTCTTCATCTGCATCAGGCTCTCGCTCTTTTAAATCTACCTTGATACCTAAGTCTTTCAGTTTTTCTGCCCACTCATCTGAAATAAAATTGTGGTGTAAATCTAATTTTTTTAAGTTCTTGATAGCAGGGTTGTCAACTAATGCCTCTGCACCAATATCATCAATAATTCCTCTAGAGAAATCTAGTTCCTCAATACGATCTAGGATAGGATCTCCTTTTAATAATTGTGCTAACTCATTGGCAATTTGGCTATTTCTTAAACCTAAATACTTTAGGGAAGGTAAGTGATTTTCTCCAGTGCCTCTATAAGCTGCTGCAACTTCTTCTGGCGTGGCGTTAAAACCATAATAGTCAGACCCTAACCATAGTTCCAAATGTTCTAAAGCAGGTAAGTCAGCTTTAGAAATTTGCTCATAAACAGATTTTGATAAGCCACCTGTTTGAACGACTAGTTTTTTCAAATTGGGATGCTTTAAATCACCAAAAGAAAGCCCATTCCCACCACGAACTTGATAAAACTCTAGACTAGGTAGGGCAACTATAAGCGGTCTGTGGCTGCAATTCTCAATCCATGAAACTTCATTTTCCTCATAAGTAATATCTCCAAAAAAGATGCCTTTGATATGTTGTAATTTATCTTTATTATCTACTAATAATTGAATAATAGATTCTGGACTATCGTCATGTTCTGGTCCCCAATGTCCGATAACAAAACTATCTACTTCTCCTAACTTAGGATCATTCAAAAAAGCGTTGAGCATGTTTTTAACCTCATCTTCTGGTCCATCGTATTCTGTGCGAAAACGATACGCCAGTTCTGTATTTTCGATACCTTTTTCAATATCAAAATCAATTACTTTTTTCTTGTTAAAGTAAAATGCATTTCTTGAAAATGTCATGATGTGTTTTAATTAGATGATTAATGTAATTGGTTCTTTGATAATTTATGTGATAATATATTAGACTCCGTTTTTGCCAAATTATATAACTTATATCCAGCTTTATAGCTGTTAAAAATAACTTGAATACAAAACATACACATGAGTTGTCAAAGAATCATAAACTTAGGTGTATTTATTTTTTACCAAATGTATCAAAAAAGTTATATTAAGTCAAGTCTTTTAACAAAAAAATTACATTTAAGTAATTTAGAATTGTGAGAAGCTTTCACAGGAATAGTCTTTTAAATTCTTGCTTTTTCTAAGTTATAGTTTATATTTGAATAAACGATCTGCACGCAACAAAAAATATGGAAATACGAGAAATTCGACAACACCAATTAAAAGCTTATATAGATTCTACAGAATATAAGACGACAAAGTATGTTGCTATTAGTAAACATAGAGCTTTGTCTCATCTTAGAAACCCTCGTGTGAAGCCCAACGATTTGGTTTTAGTTCTAATTTATGAAGATGGAGAGATGGTTGCTTATTTGGGGGTTTTTGCAGATAATTTGCATTTTTCGACAGGAATCGAGCATGTGGGGTGGTTGAGTTGTATGTGGGTGAATCCAATTATGAGAGGTAAAGGTATTGCCAAGAAACTAATTCAAACTGTTTTTGATGCTTGGGACTATAAAATCCTAGTGACAGAGTTTACGCCCGCAGCACATGGTTTGTACAATCGAACCGAACAGTTCTTAGATTTAGCAAAGCCAGAAGGCATTCGAGGTTACCTTCGTCTAAATTTAGCCTACCTTCTTCCAAAAAAAGACGAAAAATGGAACAAATGGAAACCTTTTTTGAGTTGTATAGATGCCTTGTTTAATGGAGTTAATTCTTTGCGTTTATGGACGAAGTTTCACTATAGATTATCATTTGCTACTTTAGGTTTAAACTTTGAATATTTATCAGAAATAGATGATGCCTCTTGGGCGTTTATACAAAAGCACAAAGGAAATGAATTAATGGATCGAGGAAGAGAAGATTTGGATTGGATCTTAAAGAATCCTTGGTTGATTTCTGCTCCCTTCAAAGATGCCAATGCAAGTCGGTATCATTTTTCAGCAATAGATCATTCTTTTAACTTTTTAATGTTAAAAATCTTTGATACGGAAATGAATGTAAAGGCTTTTGTAATTTTAAGTATTCGAGGCAAGAATTTAAAAATTCCTTATGTTTATTTTGAAGAAGGGTATCAAGGAGATGTATTGGAACTTGTTTATCGACATATGTTAAAAATGAAATTGGATATGTTAACCGTTTTTCATCCTAAATTAGTTCAAGTAATAAAAAAGGGAAAAACGCCCTTTTTTAAGAAAAGAACTTTTAAACGACACTATATTATAGGTAAGGTTTTGGGGGAGCAATTGGCAGCAACACCCAATTTTAGCATCCAAGATGGTGATGCAGATGCTGTATTTACATAATTATAATAAATAACAATTCCCTCATTCGTGGCAAAACAGTATAAATTAGAAAAGAGTGGTATATGGATAACCCTTTCAGCAAAGCCTTTTGCTGGAGGAGGAGAGGGAAATTTATATAAAATTACAGCACCTAGAGAACTTAGAAAGTACGTTGCTAAATTATACCATCCACATAAACTAACTCCCAAACGAGAAGAGAAAATAAATTATTTAGCGGCTTATCCGCCCATACAGTCTGAGGAAAATGCTGGAGCGCACAACTCTGTTATTTGGGTGCAAGATGCGCTTTATGATAAGGGGAAATTTGTAGGTTTTATTATGCCTTACACGCATGGAGAGAAGCTAGAAATATTAACGACGCCCAAGATTCCTAAAAAGTTACGTAGAGATTGGGCAAGGTTTGATTTCAAAAAATCGCCCAAAGCTTTGGATATGCGGCTAAAGTTGTCGTTTAATATTTGTGCAGCAATTCATCAAGTGCATTCTATGGAACGTTACGTTTTGGTAGATATGAAACCTGATAATATTGTGATTCAGACCAATGGTTTGGTTTCTATAGTGGATACCGATTCAGTGGAAGTGGTGGAATCGGGCAAGAGCTTGTTTGATGCTCCTGTAGCAACTCCAGAATATACTCCGCCAGAGCATTATAAAAAACTAGATTATGATCCAACAGAAAGAGAGGCATGGGATCGTTTTGGCTTAGGAGTGATTTTGTACAAATTATTGTTTGGTATTCATCCTTTTGCCGCTAGTTCGGGCGCGCCTTATGAACAATTAACGACTTTGCACGACAAAATTAAGCATGGTTTGTTTGTCCATCATCCTGCAAAAAAATCTTCATTTAAGATTATTCCACCGCCGCACAAAGCATTTTATAAACTTGATAAGAGCCTACAAGATTTATTTTTCCGTTGTTTTATAGATGGGCATGAGCACCCTGATGCGCGTCCAAGTGCAGAAGAGTGGTGTGCAGCAATTTTATTGACATTGGATGATGAAACGGCTTACAAGCGATATGGACATATTTTGGGTGGAGGTTTGTATTCCGCAAAACCTCGATTCCCTTTGCCTTCTGCTCGAATAGATTTACCGACTTATTCCTCTGCTGCTACTCAACTGGTGGCGTTAAGTAAAAACAATGACGTACCCAAACGACAAACACGTATTCCAAGTAAAAATGAGCTAAAAGATTTTCAAGTACAACCCTTAAAAATGGGAGAGTTGGTCGCCTTGATTTTTTTCGTAGGGATGGTTTCTGTTATAGGCACTCCTGTAGCGGGATTCTTTTTAGGGATGTTCCTGCTCTATCGAGCTAAGAAAAACTTTAAGAAAGATGGCACCTATCGCCAAGCAGAACGGATTAAGAAAGTTTTGGCAGAAACGCAAAAAAAATATTATAAGAAATCGTATCGAGTACGCCAAAGTAGAAAAAAATTTAAGCGTAGTGTGCGCTGGGTTGTTCCTAAAATAGAACGTTTGGCAGAGGAAGTTCAGCAAAAAATAGAAGGACTTAAAACTTATTTGCAAGCACAAGATGATCGAGTAAAAGAATTAGAGGAAAAAGCCTTGGAGCAGTACTTGCACTTAAATCAAAAGTATGTAGAACAGGCAAAGGGGCATCGAGTAATTGCTAGGGTAGAGGATGGAAATTATAATAATTTGGCTAAAATTCGAATTGCGATTCACAATGCACATAAAAAAGCAGTGGATGAATTGGTCAAAGAAAAGCCAATTAAACCGAATCATCCTTTTATGAAGGAGGGGAAAATAGCCATCAATAGTTTGGTAAAAGACAAGCGAACAAAAATTAGTGATTTGATTAGTGCAAAATTAGCGACTTTGTACAATCAACAGGAGGCTAAAATTAAATTATTGTATCAAGATGTTCGAGAAGATACTTTTATTGAAAATCATCTGTATCGACTCTGGAAAGGGAAACGAAGGGTTGCAGATGCGGTAAAAGAGGAGTTAAGAGAGGAATTAAAAGAGCTTCAATTTTCTTCTATTTTGCAAATTTATACTATTAATACTAGAACAGGAGAGGTTACGCTCAAGGATGGTCGAAAATTTAATGTCAAAGAATTTAGAGATGCAAAAACGATTCTAACCAATTTGAAACATTGGTATGATGAGACCAAACATCAATTAAGCTCTTTGGATAAAGAAAAGGCGCACTTGAAAAAAATATATCGCCAAAAAATAAGCGCGCTCGAAGAAGAAAAACGAATGGAATTAAAAAATCTAGACCGTTTTAAACGGGGAGAGTTAGAAAAGATGAAAATTGAAACGCAAAAAATTGTTTTGGGGGCACCTTTTACCAATTTGCAAGAACAATATGAAACCGTCACTGAATATGTAACAGAATTAGAAACGGCCTATGAAAAAGAAGAAGCACTAGTATTGAAAGATTATCGAGTTTTGTACGAAAATATTGTGAAAGACTGTGAAGAACGTGCTAATCGAGTAGCAGATGAGGTGGAGGATTTGGAAGAGGACTTACAACAATACAACAAAAAAATTAACCATCCTAAGGTTCAAAAATCATATCGAGAATTAGAACAGG
>ENA-ORXM01002993-ORXM01002993.1-marine-metagenome-genome-assembly--contig:-NODE-2993-length-17912-cov-3.546566_pt1 | contig 17912 bp, 16 predicted proteins | sample MGYA00237867_ERZ511480 | MGnify/ENA primary metagenome ERZ511480 (study PRJEB26309, sample SAMN06266103) | marine metagenome | isolation source: Algal blade | place: United Kingdom:Sidmouth, United...
AAGGGGCAGGACCGCGGTCATTCTGAGCCAAACAGATTGTCGCGGGCAAAGTCAGAGATCTTAATGACTGCGGGGTGTTTCAATCTCTTTTCAATGGAGATCGCGTAAAAACGTTCGACAATCTCGGGTAGTCTTCCAACTATCATGACTGAGTACTGCTTGCAAACATCTTCTTCGATAGCTGATGGAGTGACGAAAAGCCCGTGCCCTTCTTGGCCAAAAACCTTGAGAACCGCACTGTCTTCAAATTCGACAGCAACGCGAGTCTCAAATCCTGCCACTTCGAAGCCATAGTCCAACCCACCTGCGCCTGTAAAGAGGCTAATTGCCTTAAGACCTGTCATTAGAACCACCTTAACAAGGTGAACTTCATGGCACAAAACAACGGCTTATGTGTTAAGGAACCAAATACGTGTGTGGTACGCTTCATTCCAGTCTCCTACTACAGTGAGATTTCAGAAGAGTGTTCCTAGAAAAGCTGCTCTTCTGATGTCCGATAGTACCACATATATGGTACTAATGCTGCGTTCGTGCTTATACCAAGGTATCGGGTATTATTAGGCGTGGAAAAGGTCGAAATCATCTGGAAACTTGGGACGCTGCTGGAACGTGAAGGCATTTCTGTATACAAGCTACATAAAGTGCTTGAGGGCAAGGTGTCTCGCAACACGCTCTATAAACTCGCAAATAGCCAACCTGAGCGATTAGACCTGAATGTACTCTGTTGGCTAATCACTGGACTTACTCTACTGACGAAGAAAACTGTCGTTATAAACGATCTGCTCGAGACTACACCTTAACCAAAAACGTGAAATATAGATTACTAGAAGTGCCTCGAGACTTTATAAAAACGTTCAGGGCGTTGGGGCTTTCCCAAACGGTGAGCCGCTTAGAAACACCTGAACATTTTCTATATACTGGAACATACTTCTAAGACAGCTATAATGAACTTATGACGATTGACCTACCCACCGAAGCCCAGCAATTTGTCAAAAAACAACTCGCTACCGGACATTATGCCGATGAAAGCGAAGTACTAGCACACGCGCTAAGCTTCTGGGAGCAGTATCAGCAGCAGGAAATAAAGAAGATACAAGAAGGCTACGCGCAGGGAAAAGCCGACCTTGAGGCTGGACGAAGCCGCGAAATCAACACCCCCGAAGATGCTGCTGCGCTGAAAGCGGACATTATCGAACGGGGGAAGGCGCAACTTGCCGAACGTAAACCCACTGCCCACTAATGGGGCGCTATGTCATTTCAGACAAAGCTGCCGCCGACCTGACTGAGATATGGACAGGCCACATAAGACGCGGCGGAACGGCTGAAAACGCAAATCTGCTAATTGACGGTTTACTCGCTAGCTTTGCAAATCTAGGGGACTTTCCCGACATAGGCACTTCCCGCGATTATCTACCTAAGGACGCGCTAGCCCTGCCCCATAACAAGACCCACATGATTTTCTATGAAAAGATTGTGGAAGGCGTGGAAATTGTACAGGTGCTGCCGTCTGATATAGATTTTTATACTTTCTTTGCCGACAAGTAGCCACTTAAAAAAAGAGTATTTGGTTGGAATCAGGTGGTGGTAGCCTGTAAATCGTGAAACACAGCTCTCCCTATTCTAATCCCCTCGTCATCGGCCTAGCAGGCGGCACCGGCTCAGGCAAAACCACCGTCGCCAAAGCCCTCGCTGAATCTGCTGGTACAGACAAGCTCATCCGCCTGCCCCAAGACGCCTATTACCGCGCTCAGCACGACATTCCTAGAGAGGTTCGGGCGCTCACCAACTACGACGAGCCTAGCGCCTTTGACACAAAACTACTCACCGCGCACACTGACGCTCTGATACGCGGGGAAAGCGTGCCGCGTCCGGTTTATGACTTTACCCAGGACAACCGCGCAGAGGAAACCGTTCGCTTAGACCCCGCACCGGTGATTTTACTCGAGGGCATTCTAGTCCTACACGACCCCGCCCTGCGCGACCGCATGACCCTAAAAGTTTTCGTCGACGCGCCGCCCGACGAGCGTTTTATACGCAGGCTCGAGCGCGACGTTAAAGAGCGCGGGCGCACTGCCGAGAGTGTTATCGGACAGTACCGCCGCACGGTTAAACCCATGCACGACCTATTCATAGAGCCCACCAAAGCCCACGCTAATCTGGTTTTCCCCGAAGGCGGCGACAATAAAATTGCGCTGGACGTGTTGAGCGTGTACATTAACAACTTCATCCAAACTTACTAAACCAACATCTTTATTTATAAGATATAGGAACATGGTCTTAATTCTCAATTTTCAATTTTCAATTTTTTATTCTTTCTTATGAAGCGCCTTCTCTGGTTAACTATCATCCTGAGTTTGATTCCCGCTTCTATCTTGGTCGTGCGCCGCGTCGGGGCTGAGGAGGGTCGCCGCCGCGTCACGATGGTCATGGACGAGGTCGTGCTATCTGAGCAGGCTGAGTATTTGGGGCAGAGCAGTTTTGAGTTGGGACTACACTATCAGTCATTGGGGTTAGGCGGCATTGTTCTTTATGAGGATACCTTTGAAAGTGCCGTGGCGAAGGGACGCATTGCAGTTTTGACAGGCTTTGAGGCACGACGCCTGGCTCTATTGAACGGTGAGGAAGCGCCGGACATAGCGCCGAAAAGTACGCTGGTGACAGGACTCGAGCCCGGAGCCCTCGAGTACATCCTAGCGAAAAACCCACCCACGCCTGAACAGATAATATTAGCGGACCAAACCTGGTACGTCTTTCCCGGCACCGCCCCCAACCTGCGCCCCGCTGGACCTGATACAGATGCTATCGCGCAGTGGGCAGAGGCAGGTTTCGATATCGCGTACCGCCCGCGTAACTTTCCATTGATGAAAGAGGTCGGCGCTGACTTTCCCGAAGAGGCCAGTTACCTCATTCACGCAGGTTTACAAGTTGCAGGGCATCCTGAAAGTTTAGACACGCTTGTCGATATTTCGCAAGACTACATTACGGGCGTTATCGAAGGCACCGAGCAAGACGGTATGCGCGATATTGTGCGTAAAATCCCGACAGCGCGGCTCTTAAGTTTCGATCAGGACTATATAAACCAGCGGCTCTACCCGCAAGACCTCATCGACAAATATCTGCTCGCGGCAAATGAGCGCGGCGTGCGCATCCTCTATTTACGCCCCTATACCGAGGAGCAACTGGGCAGCATGTTCACCAACACCGAAGAACTCGTCTCGGGTTTGCGCGAGCGTTTAGAGGGGGAGGGCTACGAGGTCGCGCCGCTAGGGTCACTCGAGCTAAATTACCAAACCAACGCCCTGCTACGTGGCTTGAGTTCCGTTGGCATTTTGGCAGCGCTTGGCCTTTTGATACTGATGTATCCGGGCGTTTGGGGACCGCTCGTAGCGCTTGCCGTTTTAGGCTTAGGTGTTTTTGCTAATGGCCTCGATTGGGGCGCACTCGCGCTGGCAGCGGCGCTTAGTTTCCCTGTGATTGGCTACGGACATTTGAGTGAGCGGCTCTCGAGCCTGGGCCTCACCACGCTCATTAGCTTAGCGGGCGCAGTGCTGCTCTCAGCCGTGGGCAGTGACCGCGAAACCATGCTTTCGATTATGCCGTTCGCGGGCGTTGCTGCGACACTGGTCGTACCGCCCGCCCTCCTTTTATTCCACTACGCTCTGCGCTACCGCAGCCCCGCAAGTTGGGTAGTGGACTTTTGGAACCACCCGATTCGCATTGGTAATATCGCTATTTTTCTGGTAGGTATCGCGGCACTCGGCCTTGTCTTTTTACGGCGCGGCAACTTTCCTGTTATTGGGGCCAGCAGCGCCGAACTCGCTTTCCGTGACTGGCTTTCCGAGCTATTCGTACGTCCCCGTTTTAAAGAGATGCTTGGACATCCTATGGCAGTTCTAGGTTTAACAAACGACACCTGGCCCGACTGGATTAAAGCCATTTTGCTTACGGGCGGCGTTATCGCCCAAGCTAGTATTTTGAACAGTTTTAGCCACTATCACACACCTCTACTCATCTCCTTACAACGCACCGTCATCGCCCTCGTATTAGGCTTAATCGTCGGCCTCATTTTAGTACCTGTCGCAAGGTTCGGCGTGAGGTTAGGTGGGCGCTGGTTGGCGACGGCAGAGGGTGAATCGAAAATCTAATGTTTGCTTCTTGCTTCTTGCTTCTTGCTTCCTTCTCCTGATGAAAATTCTCATCAGTGGTTATTACGGTTTCGGCAACTTGGGCGATGAAGCGCTGCTCAGTGGGATTGTGGGAGGGCTGAACACGGCGGGGCATAGCGTCACGGTTTTATCGAACAATCCGGCAGCGACTGAGGCGATGCACGAAGTTAAAGCTGTTCACCGTTTGAAAGGGGTTCTGGGCGCACTGCTACGTACCGACGCTTTTATTTCAGGCGGGGGCGGCTTGCTGCAAGACAAGACGAGTTTTCGCAGCTTACAGTATTACTTGTCGCTTATTCGTGCCGCGAAAAGCTTGGGTAAGAAAGTTATTATTTATGGTCAGTCAGTTGGGCCTTTGAGTGAGCAGGGTAAAAGGGCTGTTACAAACACCTTAGAGGGCGTCGCCATTTCTGTACGTGATAAAACGTCGCTGAGGCTGCTCGAGTCCCTAAACCTACCCACGCATCTAGGCGCTGACTGCGCCCTTTTGTTACATCCACCCGACGTCGGACCCAAATCTAAGAGCGTCGTCCTCATTCCCCGCGCGGGCTATCCGGAGATTACCGGGGCACTTATCAAACTGGCAAAGGCTTTAGATGAAAACGGAATCAACGTGTCCGCAAGTGCTGTTCAGGCTCAAGAAGATAGAGAAGCTCTCGAGCAACTAAGCGCCGCCGTTCCCGGCCTCAGCGTAACTTATCCGGACTCACCCCAAACGCTGCTGCAAACGCTTGCAACAGCCGATTATATCGTATCGGGTCGCTTGCACGGCCTTATTTTGGCGGCGGTAGCAGGCACGCCTTTCTGCGGCCTTATTTACGACCCTAAAGTCGAGGCTTTTTTAACTGAGGCGGGTGCGCCCGCCTTTTCGCTGCCGGTCAATGTGCCTGAGCTTATTCGCACGACACTCGAGAAACCCACCATACCTGCGGTAAAGCTCGAGGCGCTTAAAGCCAGAGCCCATGACGGCGCAGCCTGGTTAGAGAAGAAGCTAGCGACTTGAAAAAGACAATTTTCAAGGCAATTTCACCGTAGCTGACACCTTTTTCGGGATACTTCGCACGCTCATAAACACGTTAAGATGGAAAATAAGATGTTGCGCTCGCTCGTCACCCTTCTTTGTCTAGTCTTTGGGTCGTTGGGAGCATTCAGTTTTGCGCAGTCGACACTCGAGACCATGCAACGCGAAATTGATGAGGGCAGCTACGCCTTCGCCGCACAAGTCTCAGGTCCCTCCCTCATTCAAGACCTACCCAACAATCCCGAGGCGCACTACCTTTACGCCTATGCACTTTATTTGACAGGCGATTTAGCGACAGCTAGAGCAGAACTAGATACGGCCCTTTCACTCACAGATAATCCCGACCCCAAATATGAACTGCTGAACGGCCTCTTACTCGCCGCTTCAGGCGATACCGGGCGTGCCAAAGAGGTCTTGCAAGCCTCTTTCGAACGGTCACAAAATTATGATGTCGCACTCGCTTGGGGCCGTATCGCCTGGCAGGACCGCGACTATGAAGGCGCGTTGACCGGCTACACGGCCGCCGCGAATACCGAACAAGGTCAGCTAGAGGTATGGCCTCACCTGAACCGGGGCCGTATGCTCAAAGCCCTGGACCGTTTAGAAGAGGCTTTAGGCGCTTTTCAAAGGGCTATCGAAGTTTTTCAAGCCAACGACCCAGGCGGCACCGTACCCGACCCGGGCTACGTCGAGGCATTTTTTCGCTCGGGTGAAGTCTACGAACTGCTAGACGATACGCGCCAGGCTATCTCTTTTTATGAGGCGGCGCTGGGGGCAGACCCGAATTACAGTCCGGCAAGGGCCGCGATTGACCGTCTTAGACGAGCAGCACCGTAAAAGCAAAGAAAGCGGACTTGCCCGGAGCTAGCTATGCTAGAAAGCTCATTGACCCACGCCGCCCAAGCTTGATACACTCCTTGGTGCTCTTGAGAACTTTAAGGGTGGTTGTGACACGTTCGGAGAGGTGTCCGAGTGGTTGAAGGAGCACGCCTGGAAAGCGTGTATGTGGCGTAAGCTGCATCGAGGGTTCGAATCCCTCTCTCTCCGCCAAAGACGGGAAATGGACCATGGCTAAGTGCCATGGTCCATTTCGTTTAGTTAAATCGAAACTTTACATCTACTAAACACTAAGTGTCTTTATCAACAATTACGGGCTTCCCCGAAAAATACTCATAACTGGTTGATTCCTTTTCTATAAAAAACACTCCGGTTTTGAATTCACGTATCGATGTACTCGGGGTATCGTCGGTTGTTTTATTAGTATTATATTTTTTTTCTTTCATTTTTTTCATTCCTTACTCCCCGAAACTGAAAAACGAAACGGAACCAAATTATACATGGAGTAGTTTAAATCGTCGTATCTTACATCAATCTTACCTTACATTAGCATAGTCATTACTTCATCAGATTAGAAAGAACTAATGCCCACTTATCAAATGTTTCATACATATCATCTCGAGCACTACTTGTCCAAGCTGTGTCATCTAGTTCTATTGAAGAGTCAACGCATACAACCCCAATCAAATAGTCAGGATCAACGTCAGCCTTGTTTAAGGTCGTTTTAAAGATGGGGGCGGCGTACATAGCTTTCCTATCTTTTCTAATCCTTTTTGCTGCATCTTCACCTAAGTAACCCATTTGATTATTTGTGTTGTTTACTTCAACGGCTAGTTGCCTCCTACTTGTCCATGCAAGTCCGCTACCTCCTTCTTCGATTTCGAGTTCTAACTCAGCGTCTGTGTCACCGTCCATACCCACTTGATATATAACCTTACGTCTTCCTTGTGGCGTTCGAATGTAGACAAAAGCCCTAAGATCTTCTAGTGTTACGCTTGAACAAAGTTCTACATCCCTTAAGAGTGCATATAAGATTCTTTTTACCTGTGGCTCTGGTGCGTATCGTAGCTGAAGTTCTTCAACAGGCGTTTGAACCTGTTTCCAATGTTCTAGATTTTTATTAAGGTATTGAGCAGTTACACGGTAACCAAGGTTGTACAAATCTTCCCGTTTAGATTTTGTAATCCCAAAAGCGAGTGTGCCAATATCTGGCGGGATCGGAATTTGTATATAGTAAACGTCATTTACAAGCTTTTGTACTACCTCTTCACTAGACTCTAGTGAAGTAGAAATCATATCCCTAATAAGGTGCTTTAAGTTATAGATTTCGGGGTTAGCTTCCGCCTTCGTCACGAGATCAAAGGCGATGATAGGAATACCTTGCTCCTTCTTTTCATCTTCAAATAGAAAGATGGGTAGATTACTTGTCAAGCCACCATCCACAAGATAATTGTTTCCAAATTTGACTGGTTGAAAAACGAAGGGGAAACAGACAGAAGCTCTAACGGCATCAATAACGTTTATATTTCGTTCATGCGTGCCTTCATGAGAGAAAATAAAGGGTTGCCTGTAGCTAACACTGGATGCCAAAACCTTCAAGGGTTTACAATCATGTTGCTGAAGGTCCGTAAATCTAATTTCTGAATTACTTTCAAGCTCAGGAATCTTTTCGTGAATTTTTTCAAGTAAAAACTTTTCTAGGTTTTGTCCATGATACAAGCCAAGATTTTGAACAATGCCTTTCAAACTATTCAGGTGTCGCAAAGCGTAAAAATGTCCATTGAAGTAATTAACATTTTCTGGAAACGTCACCAACATTTGATTGAGCTTTACACCGCCATCATCAAGAAATTCGCTAAAGTCAGTGTTGATAGAAATTTCTTTAATCTTTTCACCGGAGTAGCCTAACGATCCCAGCAGAGCTATAAGACTCCCCGCAGATGTTCCCCCAAAGCCTTGAAATTTTATGCCAAAATCCTCAGCGGCATGGAGACAGCCAGCAAAGACCGCCCCTTTTACACCACCACCGTCAAAAATAGCGAATGCCCTCATAAAAAAGTCTCTCTCAACTTGCTAGCAAAGATTCTAACTCATAATTGACAACATATGCACCCTATTATACTGTGACCGTATCAATTGCTACCGAAGAAATTTCCGTTTAAAGTACAGCCACAGCTATTTGTAGTTTGCAAAGGCGAGGGAATGAGATGAAAAAGTGGCTTGGGTTTGGTGTTTGTCTGTTTATCAGCGTTTTGGTCGCTTCGCTGGGTTCGGCACAAGATACCCAAGAGGCACCCGTGCGCGACCTGCTGCAACACCCTGTTACCGACGAAATCCTTTATTTTTTGATGCCTGACCGCTTTAATGACGGTGACCCCGCCAACAACTGCGGCGACTTTGGGGGCGAATGCGTCGCCGACGCAAGCGAGGCGGAGGTCTTAGAACACGGCTATCTACCAAGCAACAAAGGCTATTACCACGGCGGCGACATAGCAGGGCTTATGGACAAGCTCGATTACCTGGAAGGTTTAGGCGTAACGGCCCTGTGGGTGGCACCTATTTTTAAAAACAAGCCGGTGCAGGTCGACAGCTCGAGCCTTTACGGTCATTCGTCGGCCTATCACGGTTACTGGATTACCGACTTTATGAACGTCGACCCGCACTTTGGTAGCAATGAAGATTTTCGCGCCCTGGTCGACGCGGCGCACAGGCGCGGTATCAAAGTCTTTATGGATATCATCACCAACCACACCGCCGACGTGATTCAGTATGAAGACGGCGACGGCAGTTACCGTTCCAAAAACAGTTTTCCTTATGAGGACGAGACGGGTGAGTCTTTCGATGACGACGTTTTCGCTTATGAGGGGCAAGCCGACTATAACTTTCCCCCCATGGATGAAGCAGGTTTCCCCTATGATCCTGACGTGACCCAAGCTGAGCAAGAGGTAAAAAATCCAAGCTGGCTCAACAATCCACTGCTGTATCACAACCGCGGCAATTCAACGTTTACAGGTGAGAACTCACTCTACGGTGACTTTTTTGGCCTGGACGACCTGTTTACCGAACGTAAAGAGGTCGTTGACGGCATGATTGATATTTACAAGTTTTGGATAGAGGAATTTGGCGTTGACGGTTTCCGTATCGACACGACCAAACACGTCAATATTGAATTTTGGCAGGTCTTTGGACCTGCTATACAAGAGGCAGCGACAGATGCGGGGATTGAGCATTTCTTTGCCTTTGGCGAGGTCTTTGACGGGCAGTTCGGTCCACCTTTCCTGAGTTATTTCTCGACCGTGGGCAAATTACCCGCCACAATTGACTTTGCCTTTCAGGGGGCGGCGCGCAGCTTCGCCTCTCAGTCAGAGGCGACCGATGCGTTGCGCGACTTTTTTGCACTGGATGATTACTACACCGACGCCGACAGCAACGCCTACGCCATGCCGACCTTTTTGGGCAACCACGACATGGGGCGCATCGGCTTTTTCTTGCAGCTTAAAGATCAGCTTTTAGCTTCAGACGAGGAACTATTGAAACGTTCCCAACTCGCCCACGCACTTATGTTTTTTGCCAGGGGTCAACCCGTTATCTATTACGGCGATGAGCAGGGCTTTACGGGCGATGGCGGCGATAAAGATGCGCGCCAAGACATGTTTGCCAACCGTGTAGCGGTCTACGCCGATAATGACCCTATCGGTAGTGACGCTACTAACGACCTGGACAATTTCGACACGTCGCATCCGCTTTACGAAACGCTGGCGACTTACGCTGACCTTTATAAAAGTCACGCGGCTCTGCGCGGCGGCGCACAGGTGCACCGTTACAGTACCGATAGCCCTGGCATTTATGCGTTTTCAAGAATCCACAGGGACGAGCGGCTCGAGTTTATCGTCGCCCTCAACAACGAGCCTGACGCGGCGCAGAGCGCCAGCGTGCCAACCTATTATGGCGAAGGGGTCAGCTTTACGCGCTTGTTGGGTGACGAGACCTCATCTGAAATTTTGACAACAGATGCTAACGGCAACTTGGACATAGATGTAGCGGCCCTCGGCACCGTTATCTACGTGGCAGAGACCTCTCTTCTAGAGAGTGACGCCGCACCCGAGATTGCGATAAGGGGCCTCGAGAACAACCAAACGCTCACGCTCGAGACCAATTCTTGGGACGGTCATTCGGTTCCAGACCGTATTGAGGTCGCAGCAGAGTTAAGTCCTGAAACATATGTCGAAGTCACCTTTGCCGTGCGTGTAGACGGCGGTAACTACGCTTATATCGGCACTGACGCTAACCCGCCCTACCGCGTCTTTTACGATGCGAGTGAGCTAGCTGAGGGCGCGGTGTTCGAGTTCGCCGCAAGCGTGAGCGATTTGAACGGTCACGTCAATACGGCGACGGTTTCAGGACTTACCCTGAGTTCAGGTGAACCTACCACTTACACCGCAACCTATCCCTACGCCGTTATTCACTACAGCCGCCCTGACGGTGGCTATGGCTCTGTTGAGGATGGCGATTATTGGGGTGTTCACACCTGGGGCGACGCGCCTAAGCCTGGTCAAGGTGAAAACGTTTGGGAAACGCCTATTCCGTTTATTGGTGAAGATGATTTTGGTCGCTTTGCTTTTTTCAACCTTGCTGACAGCGCCGCCCCATTCAATTTCATTATCCACACGCCAAGCGGTGATGAGGTGCCAGGCACCCGCGAACCCGGCGGTGACCGCAGCTTTATACCGAACGAAACGCCCGAGGTTTGGATTGTTCAGGGCGACGAAACAGTTTATGGGTCTCGAGCCGAAGCGCAGGGTCATATCACACTGCATTATCAAAACGAGCAGGATGACTATAGCGACATTACTCTGTCGCTTAGCTCAGGTGGCAACCAGGTTTTGAGCAACTTAGCACCTGAGAGCGTGGACGATTACGGTGCGGTGTTTAGAGTTTCTGAGGAAGATGGGATTGACTTTACGCAGCCCGTGAATGTCACAGTTCATAGAGGCACCATGAGTGAACTCGAGGACCTCAGTTTTACACCTGCCGATAACCTGGCAAGTGTTTATCTGCGCGAGGGTAAAGCTGCCGCGTATCCCAGTTTAGCCGCAGTAGAAAATAAGGTCGTCTTGTACTATCACCGCCCCAACGGGGATTACGGGGATTATGAGGCTGATGACTTCGCCCAATTTTGGGGTGTGCACACCTGGACGGGCGCGGCAATTCCTACCGAGTGGCAAACGCCCGTCAAGGCAAGTGGGCAAGACGCGTTCGGTGTCTATTTCGAGATTCCTCTGGCAGAGGGTGCGAATGAACTCGCCTACATCATCCACCGTGGCGACAACAAAGACCCAGGTCCCGACCAGATACTTAATTTAGATACTTACGGTTATAAGGTCTGGCAAGCGTCTGAGGCAAACCCCGAGACGCCTTACATTCTGCCCGTGCCAAAGCTTAGATAAGCTGAGCGTCCAACATTTTACCCTAAGGGGCCCAACCCTTTCTGGTATAAAAGGCGAGGAAACTACCGGAGAATATACCGAAGGGTCATTATGTTAGGACTCAACCGCTTAAGTATCAAATCGCGCCTTCTTTTGGTTTTGCTGCTCGTGAGCATAAGCTCCATTCTCGTGGTGGGTCTTCTGGCGTACCGCTCAGCACAAACGATTATTCAGGAGCGTATTTTTAGCCAGCTTACGAGCGTGCGTACCTCGCGCGCGTATCAGATGGAGACGTACCTCAGGTCGCTACAAAACCACGTAGCCACCCTGAGTGAAGACTTTGCCGTGGTAAGCGCGGTGGGGCAACTCAAGGGGGCTTTCAGACGCTTAGAAGACAGCAGCTTAAGTCCAGAACAAAGCGCCGAACTTACCGCCTTTTACGAGTCAGAATTTTTACCGCGCTTGGCGGCTAACAGTGAAGGTCAGCCTGTCTTAAGAACTTATTTACCCGAAAGGCCCCAGCCGCTTTATTTGCAGTATCACTACATTGCAAATAATCCAAATCCTACAGGTGAAAAGAGCAAGCTCGAGTTCGCCTTCGACGGCAGCACTTATAGCACTATTCATGAGCGCTACCACCAAACCTTTATCAACCTGACTGAAGCTTTTGGCTACTACGACCTCTTTTTAATTGACGCTGAAACGGGCGACGTTCTGTACAGCGTTACTAAAGAGGTAGACTTTGGCACCAATCTCTATACGGGCGTTTACAGCTCGAGTGGCCTGGCCCAGAGTGTGCAAGCGGCAGCAAATGAGCAAAACCAGGGCGCAGTCAGTATGGTGGACTTTAGCTTTTACAAACCCTCGTACAATGCACCCGCCGCCTTCGCCGCTGCTCCTATATTCGACACAAACGGTTTAAGCGGCATTTTAGCGGTGCAGTTTCCTGTCGACGAAATCAACCGCATTATGACCGGCGGGGGTAACTGGTCGGCGAACGGTCTGGGGCAAAGCGGCGAAACCTATCTGGTCGGCTCGGACAAGCACATGCGCTCAGCCTCACGTTTTTTGCTCGAGGACAAACCGGACTATCTAGGCACGCTCGAGGCGGCGGGCGTATCTGAACAAACGCGTAACATGATTGACACGTTCAGCACCTCTATATTGTTGCAAGAGGTCGATACCGAGGCCGTCAGCGAGGCGCTTGGCGGTCATGCCGATACGCGCATTATCAGCGACTACCGGGGGGTGGATGTGTTAAGTTCTTTTGCGCCCCTACAAATTGCCAACCTCGACTGGACCATTTTGTCCGAGATGGACCTATCAGAAGCCTACGCTCCCCTTTACGCCTTCGAGCGGCGTTTGATTCTTTGGACAGTTGGCCTCGTTTTGCTTATTACAGCCTTCGCCATGCTCATTGCTAATTTGTTTACTAAACCCATAGACGCTTTTATTGAAGGGGCCAAGGCGATTGCCAGCGGCGAAGCCGAGGCGATTAGCGTACGTTCAAAAGATGAGTTCGGACAACTAGCGACCTCCCTTAACGGCATGGTGGACAACTTGCGCGCACAAACCCAGGTGCAACGGGAGCAAAACCAGCGGAGCGAGGCGCTGCTTTTCAACATCTTGCCTGCCAGGGTTGCGCGGCGCTTGACCGAGGGCGAAACGCAAATCGTTGACCGTTACCCGAACGTGTCGGTTCTTTACGCGAACTTACTTGGTTTTAGCAAATTGACCGATACACAAAGCGCCGAAGACACTATCAGCATGCTCAACGAACTCGTGACCCTTTTCGATGAAGCTGCCGAGGCTAACGGCGTTGAAAAGGTCAAGACGGTCGGCCCTAATTATATGGCTGTGTGCGGGGTTGCAGTGCCCAGGCTAGACCACGCCAAGCGCAGTGTGGCATTTGCCAAAGACCTCAAAAAGAAGTTGCTCTTTTTTAACAGCCAGCGCGGCACAAGTTTAGACCTTGCAATTGGTGTCGATTCGGGTCAGGTGGTGGCTGGCATCGTCGGTTTAAGAAACTTTATTTACGACCTCTGGGGCGAACCCGTTGAAACGGCGGTTGAATTGAGCAGCGAAGCCGAGGCAGATAGCATTGTCGTTTCCTCTGATATTTATGATGTTTTGAATGACGTGTTCGAGTTTCAGACAGCGCAGCACTCAGAGTTAGGTGAGGTCTGGACGCTAGCCGAACCTGAACCCGTTCGTAAAACCTCATGACTCTTTTAGGTGAAACCTGGTTTGGATGGGCGCTCGCCCTGGCGCTCGGCTTTCCGCTCAGCGCGGTTGTCCTGAGCGAACTTATCAGTTTATTAGAGCGGCGCGGTAGTGCCCTGAGCACACCCCTGCGGGCGCTACGAAACATCCTGGTGCCCGTACTCGTCACACTGTTTTTTGTACGCAATGTGCTGGGCTATCCTGGCAACGCTACCCTGCTCAAACTACTCGCCACCCTTGCCTGGATTGTAGCGATTTATGTAGCCCTCTCCCTACTAAATGCCTTGCTGTTCCGCAACGCGACGCAAAGCTCCTGGCGCTCTAAAGTACCTGCTCTTTTCCTCGACTTAAGCCGCTTTATCCTTATTTTGGTCGGCGTTGCTGTTGTGTTATCCAACGTTTGGGGCGCTGATTTGGGCGGACTCCTCACCGCGCTGGGTGTGGGCTCGATTGTAATTGGTTTGGCGCTGCAAGACACGCTGAGCAACATCTTCGCAGGCATCTCGATTCTGTTCGAGCGCCCCTACGCCGAGGGTGACTGGATTGAATTAGAGGGTACGGTCGGTCAGGTTGAGGCTATTAACTGGCGCGCCACACGGCTGTTAACCCGTGACGGTGACGTGATTATCATACCCAACGGCGTTGCGGCTAACGCCACCATTCTCAACGAAACCCGCTCTGACGCTCCCGCCTACGAGGAATACCGTATCAGCTTTTCTTACAACGACCCGCCTAACAAAGTGAAACGCGTGCTGCTCGAGACCATTCGCGCGACGCACGGCGTCGAACCGTCGCCCCCGCCGATGGTCCGCACCCTCACCTATGACGGCTACGCGATAAACTATCAGGTACGCTTTTCGGTAGACGATTACGGGCAGCTACCCAACGTCAAAGACGATTTCGCCACGCGTATCTGGTACGCGGCGCAGCGCAGCGGCCTTAAAATCCCTTATCCCATTCGCACGCTTTACCACTACGACGGTACTAAGACCGATGAAGAGGCCGAAACGAGCGCTTTACAACAGGGGCTGGGACAGTTAGAAGCCCTCGTTCCCCTAGAACCCGAGGAGACACTCGGGCAGGTCACGCTCAAGCACTTTGGCGCAGGTGAATTTATTATTCAAGAGGGCGAGTGGGTGGGGGCGCTCTATACGATTCTCTCGGGCAATGTGCAAATGAGCATTGAGGATAAGGTCGGCACACGTCATGAGGTCACGCGCTTAGGTCCGGGGGAGCTGTTCGGCGGGGTAGCGCTGCTACGGGGTCAGGTAAGCTCGAGTGCCTTTAGCGCCCTGGACGACGTTGCCGTAGTAACCCTTAGCAACGACGCTATTATGACGATGGTGGCGCAAAAACCCAGCTTTGCCCGGGAAATGGAAGAGCTTATCGAGGCGAGAAGCAGCGCCGAGCGCACGGTGCGCGAAGGGCTTCTGGCGAATCAAACGTGATACCGTTAGCTTCTCTATGCGCCAAGACCGTAACCACAACGAACTCAGACCCGTTACCGTAGAACCCGGCTACAACCGCTACGCCGAGGGCTCGGCCCTGGTGAAGTGGGGGCACACGCACGTTATAGCTACCGTGACCCTGGATAAAAGACTCCCTCCTCATTTGCGGGGTCAGGGGCATAAGGGCGGCTGGCTTACGGCTGAGTACGCCCTGTTACCCCGCTCGACCCAGGAACGCGTGCAGCGTGAACGGCTTTATTCCGGTGGGCGCACCCAGGAAATTCAACGGCTTATCGGGCGCGCCCTGCGTAGCGCGGTGGACCTCACCTTTTTTCCTAACCAGACGATTATTATCGATGTCGATGTATTACAAGCCGACGGCGGCACCCGCTGCGCCGGTATTTTGGCGGGCTACGCCGCGCTGCACGAGGCAGCGAACAAACTCATCTTCAGTGGCAAGGTGAGCGAGTGGCCCCTGAAAGCTGAGGTGGCGGCGGTGAGTGTCGGCACGGTTGGGGGCAAGACTCTTGTAGACCTCGAGTTCAGCGAAGACACAAAGGCCGAGGTTGACCTTAACGTCATCGCCACGGCTGACGGCAACATCGTCGAGGTTCAGGGCGGCAGCGAAGACGACCCCATCGCGGCAGAACGCTACGTGCAACTTGTCGCCTCCGGAGTGACAGCAGTGCAACATCTGTTTGAAAAGGTGCGCCCACAACTGTCGTGAAAACGCTCGTCATTGCCAGCGCGAACGAGGGTAAAGTCGCCGAGTTCCGTAGCGCCCTGGCAAACTTGCTTGATGACGCCGTACCCGAAATTATTTCAGCTAGTGAAGCAGGTATTTCTAGCTTTCCCCCTGAAGACGGAAAAACCTATAAAGAAAACGCCATTGTCAAAGCTAAATTCGTCACGTCGCAAACAGGCCTGCCCAGTTTAGGTGATGATTCCGGGCTCGAGGTCGACACATTAAACGGCGCACCCGGACTCTACTCGGCGCGTTACGGCGGCGAGCTAAATAACGACGAGCGCATTGCTTATCTGCTGGAAAATTTAAAAACTGTACCGAAAGAGGAACGGGGCGCACGCTTTGTCTGCGCACTTGCATTGGCGACTCCTGGTGGCGACATCCACACTTTTTGGGGCGAGTGTGGGGGCGAGATTTTAGAGGCTCCGAGCGGCGCGGACGGATTCGGCTATGATCCTGTTTTCTACAGCCATGACTTAAAACAAAGCTTCGCAGAAACCTCTCGAGAGGATAAATCTCACGTAAGCCACCGGGGCCGCGCCCTCCAAGCCCTTACAAGCTGGCTAAAAGAACCAACGAATGCTCAGCTTCTTCAATCCAAAGTTTGAGCCCTTAGTGAGAAGCTGCATTTCATCGTCTCACCTTTTCGCGGTACAACATAGGTAAATGGTTTCGACATTTATTTACCGCTTAGCTTTAGTCATGATTATCACCTGGGTTTTGACAGCTCAGGCGCAGTCTGATTTGGGTCAGGAAGTGCAGACCGCTCTGGCAACCGGACAAACAGCGATGCAAATCGCCCTTTCAACATATGAACGCCACTACCCCGACCTACCGCTCTGGCGCGAGGCAATTCGCTACGGTAAACAAGCCACCACGCTCGCCCCCGACAATCCCGAAGCTTTAAGCTTTCTTGCTGAGGCTTATAGCCGCTCGAGCTGGCCTGGCCCCGCCTGGCAAACCTGGAATACATACCTTGATAAAGGCTTCTCTTTGGACGAGGAAACTGTACCCCTCTTTATAGCGGCAGGCGGGCAACTTGGCTATACACGCTACAGCCAGGGACAAATGGAGGATGCCCTCGAGGTTTACAGGCGTGTCCTTGAAATTGCTCCTGATAATAAAGAGGCCAATGTATGGTCAGGTCGTATTTTACTCGAGACGGGTCGTCCCGCTGAAGCCCTCCCCTATTGGGAAAACCTCGCTAGCCGTGACAGCAGCGACGAGCGGGCTGCTTACTTTTTACAGCTCACCCAAAACCAGATTCAGTGGGGTGCAGGCGCGGCAACAGCATTTCAAGAGGGCATTAGTCTTTATGAAAAAGGCCAATTACAAGAGGCCGCCCTCAAATTTAGCAATGCCGCTCAGCAAAATCCGAACTTCACCGACGCTTATATATGGTCAGGCCGCACGCTTTTAGACCTGGGTCGCCCCGCCGAGGCGGTTCCCTACTGGCAAGCCGCCACCGAGCGCAACCCAAACGACACCCGCAGCACTTACTTTTTGCAACTTGCTCAGGACCAGAGCACCTGGGGACCAGAAGTTGCCAACGCATTTCGCGCAGGTGTCCAAGCTTATGAAACTGGTGATTTAAGCGCAGCAGCAAGTCAGTTTGAAAGGGCGACGAGTTTACGTGGCGACTACGCTGAAGCGTGGGCGTGGCGAGGCCGCGTGGCATTTGAGCAGGGTAACTACAACGCTTCACAAGACTTTTACAGCCGCGCAAGTAGCTTGCAACCCACGAATGAAACCTACCGCTATTTCTTCGAGGAATCAGAACGCCGCGCTAGCTAAGTCTCGAGCACTTCAGACTTTTGTATCAAGTGAGGAGGTCTCCTAGAACATCTATAAATAAAGCGTTAGAAAAACTCGAGCTTTTATACGCAAAAATCCCGCACCACAAAACTACCTTCACCCTAAGACCCCCTGTAAACCTAATAACTAATGGGGTTTTAGCTATTTGGAGGTTTAATGTTACCCGGGGGTTGACATGACCCCGGAATAATGTGTACACTTGTTTTTGCCGCCAAAAAAGGTGGCGAGAAC
>ENA-ORXM01002994-ORXM01002994.1-marine-metagenome-genome-assembly--contig:-NODE-2994-length-17909-cov-3.887786_pt1 | contig 17909 bp, 16 predicted proteins | sample MGYA00237867_ERZ511480 | MGnify/ENA primary metagenome ERZ511480 (study PRJEB26309, sample SAMN06266103) | marine metagenome | isolation source: Algal blade | place: United Kingdom:Sidmouth, United...
CTTCATCAGCCGCAGCAGCGACGTCGGTATCCGCGCTGTCATATGTGGCGCAATTCGCCAGCGACAGCGCCGCCAATGCTGCCATAACCGTTCCGCCCGTCCGCATATCGTGTCTCCTTTATATTTCCCATAGCGGCAAAGCGCGCTTAGGGGAACATGGTGCTGAACAATCATAAACCTGATACCGCAATATGGGTGCCGTTTCTGGTGGCTGCGTGCGGTATCGCGATGTTTTCGCTCATGGATGTTGCAATGAAATCGCTCGCGATCAGCATGGGCGCATTTTCCGCTGTATTCTGGCGTAATATCATCGGCACTGTTATGTCAGGCGCGCTGTTCGTTGCGGGCCGGCATCAATGGCCCGCCCGCGCCGCAATGCGCCTGCACATGCGCCGCGCGATCGTGGTGGCATTGATGGCGGTTATATTCTTCTGGGCACTTGTGCGGCTGCCGATTGCAGAGGCGATCGGGCTGTCCTTCTTTGCCCCGGTGATGGCGCTGTATCTCGCGGCAATTTTGCTGGGCGAGAAAATCGGACGAGAAGCCATCATCGCGTCAGCCGCAGGTATTGTCGGGGTGGCTGTGATTATCAGCGGCAAGCTGGCGGGCGAATATGACATGGATACGCTGTGGGGTATGATAGCTGTCATGTGTTCGGCCTGCCTGTTTGCCTATAATCTCATTCTGGCGCGCGAACAGGCGCAGGTCGCCGGTCCGGTCGAGATCGCGTTTTTCCAGAATATGCTGGTCGCCGCTGTGCTGGCGATTGCCGCGCCGTTCTTTCTGGAGCCGTTTGCGCCAGCGCATTTGCCATTATTGTCGGGTGCAGCGTTGCTGGCTATCGTGTCGCTATTGTTGCTCAGCTGGGCTTATGCCAGAGCAGAGGCACAGATACTGATACCGGTGGAATATACCGGATTCATCTGGGCGGCCATCTTTGGCTGGTATTTCTTTGAAGAGAACGTAACCTTACCAACGATTATCGGCACTGTATTGATCGTGGCGGGCAGCCTGGTGGCGGCACGAGCCAAGCCCAAGGTCGCAGCGGCTGCAGCTGAAATCGGGTAGGATCTCGCCCTATATGCACCATTCATCGCACCGGCAGGCTATCTCACCGCTACACAGTCGCCTTTATTCAGTATTGGTCCATGTAAACAATGCTATAGCTAAGGTATGGAAGATATGATGACAGGAATGATATCGGGCAGACGATCGCTGATGAAGGCTGCTGCCGGTGCAGCGGGTGTCTCGCTGCTTTCCAGCAAGGCGTTTGCCTCGCAATTATTGCCTGCATCTGTCACGCATGTCGCACCCGATCACCGCGCGATAGTGGAACGCGCACGGGCGGAGCTGGACCGCGTATCGCATCAGTTGTGGCGACGGGACAAGGTCGGCATCGTCGATTATGGCCGCCGGTCACAAGAACCGCGATTGTTTATCGTCGATATGATGGCCGGCAAGGTAAAGTCCTATCTGGTCGCGCATGGCCGCGGGTCTGATCCCGAACATGATGGCTATCTCAATTCCTTTTCCAATGTTCCCGGATCGCTCGCCTCATCGCGCGGGGCCTATTGCACCATGCAATGGTACACTGGAAAATACGGCTCATCCATGCGGCTTGAGGGTCTTGATCCTGACAATAATCTGGCGCTTGACCGTGCGATTGTTGTGCATGAAGCGTGGTATTCCGCGCCGGATATGGTCGCAAAATGGGGCAAACTGGGCCGCAGCGAAGGCTGCTTTGCCGTATCGCCGGGCATGAATAAGGACATGCTGTATCACCTTGGCGGCGGACGACTGCTGTTCGCGGATAAAATCAGCTAGGATTGCTGCGCGGATTGCTGCTGAACAATCGGTTTAGCTCTCCGCATCGTCATCGGCCGCCGCAGAGCCGACAGCCGCGATTGGCGTGGCGGGCCGCGTTTCTTCAAAAGCCTTATGGATGGCAGCATCGCGGCCGTATATATCGCTAAAGCTGCGCATCTTGCCGTTGATATCCGTCGCCATCGTCAGATAGGTGAGATATGCAGGCAGCTCGCGCTCGATCGGCACCAGCTTATACTCCAGCGATTTTTGTAATTCGACGCTGCGTTCAATCGGAATATCACCGCGCACCAGCGCGATTGTCATCGCCAGCTCCATTGCACGCTCTGTGCGGATACAGCCATGGCTAAGCGCACGGCCCTTGCGGTTGAATAGCCCGCGTGACGGCGTATCATGGAAGAAGATCGCATGCCGGTTTGGCATATGAAGTTTAACATGGCCAAGCGAGTTGATCGGGCCGGGTGCCTGAACAACGCTGATATACCCGTTTTCGCCGCGGGTGGCTTTATATCCTTTTCGCGCGGCCCAGACGGGATTGGACAGCACACGGTTGCCCAGCCCTTCGCCCTTTACGATACTTTGCGGCACAGTCCATGTCGGATTGAACACGATACCCGATACGCTTTCGGCCAATTGCGGTGTTGCATTTTTGGGCGAGCCGACAATGGTTTTATACGTGCCGACCTGTTGTTTGTTGATCACGAAACGCAGCTGATATTCCGGGATGTTGGTGTGCAGATAATCCGGCCCCAGATCGCGCGCGAACCAGCGCCACCGATCCATATTGGCCACGATCAGCTTGCGTTTCTGCGCGTCGCTTTCTGCAATGGTGGCAAGCTGCGCGCGCAGCTTTGCATAGTCGGGATGGGTGGGTGCAACCGAATTGATGATGCCAACGATATCACCGCTTTCGATGGCTTTTGTCAGCAGGCTTTGCGTCGGCATGTCCTGCGCATCGGGATCATCGACGTAGGATTCCAGCCGCGCGCTCTGCGGCGTGCGTCCGTCGCGTAAATCTTCGATCAACCAGGAAAAAGACCGGTTGGCCGCCGCGTCGAGTTCAAGACTGGCCCCCTTGGCTATTTGGGATGCCAGTTCTTCGGGTTTATAGTCCGCCGGGTTCAGCCCCTCTGTGCCGATAGCTTCGATCACCGTTAACAGTTTGCCCGCATGATCCGTGCTCCAAACCGGCATTGATACAGCTTCGATTATCGCTTCTTCTGCATTGGCGGCGGGCTCTGCAGGAAGGAATATCTGTTCAGTCAGATCGGCTGGCGCTGCGGGTTGCACCCCTGCTTTTTGCGCATCGGCACTCTGCGCAGCTGCCGGAACAGACGCGAGCAGCAGCGCGACAGAACTGACGCTGACCGCCAGAAAATTGTGTGAAGACATGGGGTTGTTTATACGCTTGGTCATTGTGATATGCGGATCCCGTTGCAATTGGCCAGATGTAGCAGATTGAATGCCATTAAATCATGCTCGATACAAGATGAACGCGCGCTTACTCACAATCCCCGGACCTGCGCGGCGCGATACTTGCGCCAGCTGAAAAGCCAGCGTAACATGCCATTCATGACGAACATCTTCTCTCTTGTGCTGGGCGTGATTGCGCTCATTATCGCTATACCGGCGCTCATTCCGTTTCTGGGCTGGGTCAACTGGTTCGTGCTGATTATCGCGGGGATGGGGCTGTTGCTCGGGTTGGTATCGGACAGCAATGCGGGCCGGAATTTCAATATCTTCGTTATCGCGATATGCTCGCTGCGCCTGTTTGTCGGCGGCGGACTGCTCTGAACCGCCGCCCGCGCTGGATACAGCCAGCCGCATAGCAGCGCAAAACTGTGGAAAAATGCCGGTTTTCCTTTGGTTTATGCCTCCATTTGCCTATAGTGGCGGGATGACAGATCAGCCAGACGAAAACCCGCCTGAAACCCCGGTAACGGAGCAGCGTCAGGGCGATAGCGCCGCCAATCCCAACCAGTCCGATTATGGCGCGGACAGCATCAAGGTTCTGAAAGGTTTGGATGCCGTGCGTAAGCGGCCGGGCATGTATATCGGCGATACCGATGATGGCTCCGGCCTGCATCATATGGTGTTTGAAGTGTCCGACAATGCGATTGATGAGGCGCTGGCCGGGCATTGCGATCTCGTGCTTATCGAATTGAATGCCGATGGCAGCGTTTCGGTGGAGGACAATGGCCGCGGCATTCCTGTCGATATGCATAAGGAAGAAGGCGTTTCTGCGGCTGAGGTTATTATGACGCAGCTGCATGCTGGCGGGAAATTTGAAAATACCAGCGACGATAACGCCTATAAGGTTTCGGGCGGGCTGCACGGCGTGGGCGTGTCGGTGGTCAACGCATTGTCTGGCTTTCTTGAACTCACCATCTGGCGTGATGGTAAGGAATATTGGATGCGCTTTGAAGATGGCGATGCCGTGTCCCCACTGGAAATGCGCGGTGATGCGCCGGATAATGGCAAGGGCGGCTTGAAAAAAGGCACGCGCGTTACTTTCATGGCATCGCATAATACGTTCAAAAATGTGACGGAATTTGATTTTGAAAAGCTGGAGCATCGCTACCGCGAGCTGGCGTTTCTGAACAGCGGTGTGCGCATCCTGATCCGTGACAATCGCCGTGAAGACGTGCGCGAGGTGGATATGTATTATGAAGGCGGGATCAGCGCCTTTGTCAAATATCTCGATCGTAACAAAACCGCGCTTCTGCCTGATCCGATCGCGATTTCATCGGAACGTGACGGGATCGGCATCGATGTCGCGCTGGAATGGAATGATAGCTATTATGAAAATGTGCTGTGCTTCACGAATAATATCCCGCAGCGTGATGGCGGCACACATCTGGCGGCATTCCGCGCTGCGTTGACCCGCACAATCAATAGCTATGCCGATGCGTCGGGCGTGCTGAAAAAGGAAAAGGTCTCGCTCACCGGCGATGATATGCGCGAAGGGCTGACCGCGATTGTATCGGTGAAGCTGCCCGATCCGAAATTTTCCTCGCAAACAAAGGACAAGCTGGTGTCATCCGAAGTGCGCCAGCCGCTGGAAAGCCTGATGGCCGACAGAATGCGTGAGTGGCTGGAGGAAAATCCCAATCACGCAAAAATGGTGATCCAGAAAGTTATCGATGCAGCGGCCGCGCGGGAAGCTGCGAAGAAGGCTCGGGAGATGACACGCAAGGGCGCAATGCAGGTGTCTTCGTTGCCCGGAAAGCTGGCCGATTGTCAGGAGCGCGATCCCGCCAAATCGGAACTGTTTCTGGTCGAGGGCGATTCCGCTGGCGGCTCTGCCAAGCAGGGGCGCGACCGCAAATATCAGGCGATCCTGCCGCTGAAGGGCAAAATCCTGAATGTGGAGCGCGCACGGTTTGACCGGATGTTGACATCGAAAGAGGTCGGCACGCTGATCCAGGCGATGGGCACCGGTATTGGCCGCGATGATTTCAACATCGAAAAACTGCGCTATCACAAGATCGTGATTATGACCGACGCCGATGTTGATGGCGCGCATATCCGCACATTATTGCTGACATTTTTTTACCGCCAGATGCCCGATATTGTCGAGCGCGGCCATCTGTATATCGCGCAGCCACCGCTGTATAAAGTCGCGAAGGGCAAGAGCGAGGTATATCTGAAAGACGATATGGCGCTCGACAATTATCTGGTTGATGCCGGGTTGCGCGGCATGCTGCTGGAAACCGCGGAAGGCCCGCGCAGCGGCGACGATCTGCGCAACCTGATCGCCCATGCGCGGCGGATGAAGAGCCTGATGGCGTATGTTCCGCGCCGGTATGACGGCACGATTATCGAGGCAATGGCACTGACGGGCGCTCTTAATCCCGATCATAAAGATGCTGACCGCGAAGCCGCAGTGGCCAAAGCGGCCCAATGGATGCAGGCACAGGATAGCGAGGGCAAATGGACCGGCGTGGTTGCAGAAGAGGGCGGCTATAATTTCGAAAGGCTGTGGCGCGGCGTAACCGATCATCATAAAATTGATGCTTCTTTCCTCATTAGTGCTGAGGCCATAAAGCTCCACGCTCTCGCCGCAGAACAGGCCGAAAGCTATCTGACACCGGCCAAGCTGGTGAAGGCGGGAAGCGAAGAGGATGACAGTGACGGCGTTGGCACTGCCGGTGATGGTGACAGCGACGATGACGATACGGATCTGACGCTTGCCAAAGGCGAAACGCTGATCACGCGGCCATCGGAATTGCTTAATGCGATTCTGGCGGTGGGGCGCAAGGGGCTGTCGGTTTCGCGCTATAAGGGGCTGGGCGAAATGAACGCGGAGCAGCTGTGGGAAACCACGCTCGATCCCAACAATCGCTCGCTGCTGCGGGTCACTGTTGAACAGGCGGATCTAACTGATGACATCTTTACCAAACTGATGGGTGAGGTTGTGGAGCCGCGGCGTGAATTCATCGTCGAAAATGCGCTGAATGTGGCAAATCTGGACGTTTGATCGCGCAGGATATCGGCGTTCCTTTGGCGGCATTTTATACCATATGACTATCTGATTTTTGACGGTTTACTGCCGAAATTGGCGGATCGGCCCGCCTTACTCTCGCCCCAGATCGTCGTGGACGGGTTGCGCCGGGTGCCTGCAAAATGGGATAAAGCCTGAAATCGACTAAATTTCGGGGCGCAAATATTATGAAAAAACTGACACTTCTGGCTTGCGCAGCAGCATTCGCTTCTCCGTTTGGCGCGATTCCCGCCTCACCTGTGGAGGCGCATCATTCCGGCAAACATTCCGGCAAAGTAATCGCAACAGGCATGGCCAGTTTTTACGGCGCACGGTTTGCCGGACGTAAAACGGCGAGCGGCGAGATTTTTCGGCCTTCGCAGATGACTGCGGCTCACCGCACATTGCGGTTCGGCACAAAGCTGCGCGTGACGAATCTGCGCAATGGCAAAAGCGTCGTGGTGCGTATCAACGATCGCGGTCCCTTCGCAAAGCGCCGGATCATCGACCTGTCAAAAGCCGCAGCGCGCAAGATCGGTATGGTCAGAAGCGGAACCGCAAAGGTACGGCTGCAACGCATTCGGTGAACCGATGGGGACGCCGATTTGATACCGCGGTTCAGTTACCGCCTTATTCCGCCGCGTCAGATGTCGCGCCGTTTTTCATCTGCGCACGGATCAAATCATCTACCGCTGTGAACAGCGACGCGTTGTTCGCCATCAGCAAGTCGCAGTTTCTAAACTCCTCATCGAACATCATCTGCTTTGTCCCGGTACGCTTTGCATCGCGCTGAGCCTCCAGCATTTCCAATTCAATTTCGGCATCGGCAAGCCGGATCCGCGCATTCATCATGTCCGCGCTGTTCGCCCTGTCAATCTGCGGGAATATGCCCATCACGATAATGCCCCAACGCGTGGAGCGCAATGCGAGCCGATTGAACAAATCCGTGTCCGCCTGCGTCTGCGCGAGCGTAAATTTATGCAGCGAATAGCATTTGACCGCGTCATCCGCAGTCATATCGGCGCCGAATTTATCCGTCGTTGTGGCGGGTGCAGCTGTGCTGGCAAGTGCGGCTGAAACTATGGTCTGTAGAAACATGGCGACTGAATAAAAGATGTCGCGCCGAATGGCAACCGCTCGGGCGCGCGTCAGCTATCGGCATTACCGCTCGATTGAACGGCGGCTGATAACCATTCCGGCAGCACAGCATTGGCGAGATCTTCGACACGTCGATGCTCGGCTGACATGCCAAGTTCGGGATAGGCCGCGCGCTGCCGTTTTGCATCGGCCTGTTCGTGCGGGACGACCACCATACGGCGATTGATCTTCGCCCGCCAATTCATCCGCGCGGTATTTTCCTGGCCAACATAGCAGCCCTTCGTGAAACTGACGCCGTTCAGTTCAATCGCGTTGCATTCGAGCCACAGCGTCTGGCCATCGCCAAGTTCCGCCGCGCCTTCGGTCACGCCCAGCGACAGCCGGTGCGCGCGATATTCGGCGCTGCTGTCTGTGTCATCACCCCCAATCGCGCCGATCCACCGGTGCCCCAGTTCTGGCAGGCGCGGATCGGCCGGGCCTGCTGCCTCTTCGCGCTGCCAGAAAACGCCCAGATCATGATCGACCGCAATCGCGATTTTGCGGCGCAGGCGGTATAGCGTCAGCCGCTTTGCCAATGCCTCTGCGCGGTCAGCTTCGCAATCAATCAGGATATTCTGCGGTGCGGCTTCGTCAGCGAACAGGAAGAAATCAAAAAGCACTTTGCCCTGCGGGGAAAGAAGCGCGGTCCATAACGGCGCGGCGGGCGATATCAGCATGGTATCCTGCGTCAGCAGCCCTTGCAAAAAAGATCGTACATCTTCTGCACCGTCGGTGGGGGAAAGGCGAATGACCGCGCGGTCAAAAAGTCTTGGGTTAGCCATTGGGTTGAGGTAGGCGTTGCCGCATGGCGAAACAAGTCGATAGCATAACCATTCCGCGTCCGGATGACTGGCATGTGCATCTGCGCGATGGCGCCATGATGCAAAGCGTGGTGCCGTATACCGCGCGCCAATTTGCCCGTGCGATCGTGATGCCAAATCTTTCACCGCCCGTCACAACAACCGCCGCCGCCACTGCATATCGGGACCGCATTATGGCCGCAGTGCCGGGTGACATGGATTTTACGCCCCTGATGACGGCTTACCTTACCGACGATATATCACCCGATGAAATCGATCGTGGATATGCAGATGGAGTGTTTACAGCGGCGAAGCTGTATCCAGCGAATGCCACCACTGGCAGCGCGCATGGCGTAACCGATGTGCGGCATATCCATGCGGTGCTGGAAACAATGCAGACGTTGGGTATGCCGCTGCTGATCCACGGCGAAGTGACCGATAGTGATATCGATATATTCGACCGTGAGGCTGTGTTTATTGACCGCATCCTTTCAAAGCTGATCTTGGATTTTCCTGCGCTGAAAATTGGATTTGAACATATCACAACGCAGGACGCGGTTGATTTTGTTCTGGCCAGCGGCACGAATGTGGCCGCGACAATCACGCCGCAGCATCTGCATATAAATCGTAATGCCATGCTGGTCGGCGGAATGCGGCCGCATAATTACTGCCTCCCCGTGGCGAAACGTGAATTGCACCGGCTGGCCCTGCGAAAGGCCGCGACGTCGGGATCTCCGAAATTCTTTCTGGGCACAGACAGCGCGCCGCATGAACGCCATACCAAGGAAAATGCCTGCGGATGCGCCGGTATCTTCAACGCGCCAAACGCGCTCGAAAGCTACCTGACTGTATTCGATGAAGAAGGCGCGATTGGCGCATTTGAAGGCTTTGCCTCAAGGCATGGCCCGGCATTTTACGGGCTGGATGTCAACAAAGCTCAGGTCACATTACAGCGTGGCAAGACAGATGTTCCGGCGCAGATATCCGCCGGTGGCAGCGACTGCGTGCCATTCCATGCCGGGGACGCGCTGGGCTGGGAAGTCGTGCCCGCGTAATTTTGCAATGCCGCGCGGGTTACTTGCGCAGTATTTCAAACGCTTTCATCCAGCGGCTTGCGGCATCGCCGGATGCCGGTGCGCCGGTTGTTATTGCGCCGCCTGCCATCGCGCCGCATTCGATACAATAAACCTGCGCGCCGCGTGCCGACATCAGCAATGAAAGATCGCGCATTATGGTGGCGATCATCGCCTGTTGATACGAACCGGCGCGCGCGAACATATCCTGCGGCGCACGAACGGGCGCGTTGGCAGATACAGCGCCGCTCAACATCGCGGTAAGAAAATCAGGCTCGGCTTCATAATAACGCGGATGCCAGTCATCATCTTTCAGCTTGGCCAGCTTTGCCGCCTCGGCCAGTGCATCGTCCATTCCGCCCAATCGATCGACCAGCCCCAATTGCCGTGCCGTGCCGCCAGCCCAGATGCGCCCCTGCGCAATGGCATCGACCTGTGCCACTGTCTTGCCGCGCGCTGCGGCAACGCGGGTCAGAAAATCGGTATATCCATCCTCCACTACCGCTTGCGTGACGCGATCAAATTCCGGGCTGATCCCCCCAGCAATGTCAGGCTCGCCAGATAGCGGCGTCGTCTTCACGCCGTCCGTTGTAATGCCCAGTTTTGCAAGCGCGTTTTCCGCACTGGGTATGATACCGAATATGCCTATCGATCCTGTGATCGTGGCGGGCTGCGCAAAGATGGCATCGGCGGGCGTGGCTATCCAATATCCCCCGCTCGCCGCGACATTGGCCATCGATACTACCACTGGCAGCTTGCGCGCCTTTGCCGCTTCGAGTGCGACGCGTATTTCCTCCGACGCCGTTACCGATCCGCCCGGCGAATCGACGCGCAGCACAATGGCCTTCGTATCGTCTTCGGCGATTGCATCGTAGATCAGTTTCGCAATGGTCGCAGATCCTGCAGTGCCTGCGCCGGCCATACCATCAATGATCGGCCCTGCCGCTGTGATGACGGCTATCGGGTCGCCATCGTCTTGTGCTCCGGCACTCGCCAGCAATGCCGCTGCGGAAAAACTGGCAAATTCGCCGGGGCGGGTATCATCTTCATCCTTGTCAAAAGGCTGCCCGTATTTTTCCGCCAGATAGTCACCGAAAGCGATACGCGTTCCGGCTTTATCAACCAGCTTACGGTCGAGCGCCAGTTTGGTGGCATCTCCCTTTACGCTTTCGATCGCATCGGCCGGCCTGGTCAAAATATCGTCAAGCTGTGCTGCGGGACGTGCGGTTTTAATCTCGGTTAAACGGCTATCCCAAAATTCGGCATAGACTGCGGCCAGCGCCTCTTTCGCTTCGGCTGATTGATCGGTCCGCAGGAATGGCTCCACCGCGCTTTTGAACGTGCCGACGCGGTAGACGCGCGCGTCAATCCCGGTTTTTTCCAGCAGTCCCTTATAGTATAGCTGCGATCCGCCCGGCCCGGTAAGCAATGCGCCGCCGAGCGGGTTAACCCATATTTCGGTGGCATGCGATGCCAGCTGATAACCGCTGTCCATATAGGCTGTGGCATAGGCATAGACTGGCTTGCCCGCTTTTTTTACAGCCTCCAGCTCGGTGCCGATCGCGGCGAGCGATACCGTTCCCCCGCCTAGAAACCCATCCAGATCAAGCGCGACGGCCTTCACGCTTGGCTCAGTCCGTGCAATTTTCAGCGCGCGGATAATATCACGCTGGCGATATTCGCGCACCGGCGGCGCACCCGACAGCAACGTATCCAGCGGATCGACTGCCGCTGGCTGTTCAGACACAAATCCGTCGAGATCGAGCAACAACACGCCATCACGCACCATGCCGGGGTTCGGCGTGGCAGCAAGTAACGCAAACAGAACAGCGAAAAACAGGATGAGGAAAATCAGCGCCAGCAGGTCTTTCACCCCGATGACAAATTTCCACAAGATGCGTGCGACTTCGACCATTGTTGCTCCGATATTTACGCTTTGGGACATATAAGCAGCGGCGTGCGTGTCTTAAATGAAAAGGGCCGCCGGGGGAAACCCCTGACGGCCCTGAACATGGGTCAGCGGTCAGATACCCGCTGCCAGAAGTTGTTTGCGGATCGGCGTTTATTACCGATCCCGCTGTTCCTTCGAATGAAAGTTTTTTTCAAACGAAAATGTTAGCGAACGATCTCCCAAACGGAATTACCCGACCCCTTTACTGAACCATGAGACATCGGATCACCTCCTTTCGCTTGTTGAATAGAATATGTGCGTTGCATAATGCCACCTTTTCAAAATTTGGCCTTAGCACCACAGAAAATGTGTCAGTTTGCGCAAAAAGACAAGAGGCATGCGAAAATAAATTATCGGCCGTGTCTGGTGCCTATCGGCAATCTTCGATCACGCGACTAATTTCGGGATAGACCGGTATGGCAAGCCCGCGTTCGCCAGTCGCCTCGATAGCAAAACGCCCGCGGCTATACGATATTGCGTCCAGAATGGGATCGCGCGGCATCATTTCAATCGCCAGATAGGGCGGCGTGCCTGCAGTTGTCACCGCGCCGGCTGTTTTCAGCTTCGCGCTCGTCCGGATCGTGAAGTTGCCTGAACGCTGGTTGCTTCGCCGGGTCAAATATATCCGTTGCCGCGCGGTATCGCAGCGCAATGTCACTATCGCCTCGCCGCCGGCCGGGCCGAACAGGGCAATCGAACCTCTGCTATCGGAGCGATAGGCCCAGTCGCCGGGCGTAATATCCCACTCGGTCCATTTATCCTGCTGCGCAGCAGGCGCAGGCGCAGGAGCCGGAGTAACAGGAGGCTGCGGGCTGGGCGCGGGATCAGCTGCAGGTTCTTGCGGCACGCAGGATATGGCCAGCATTGAAGCAGCGGCAACAGTGGCAGCAGCGGCGAACGTCATGGAGAATCGGGTTTTCATATCTGCCTTATGGCCAAAACACGCCATTCTGGCTAGACCGATAACGGTTATGGCTGCACAACAAAAACCATCCAGAATCCGTATTGATCAATACCTTGTCGACGCCGGGCTGGCCGAAAGCCGCGTGCGGGCGCAGGCATTGATTATGGCGGGGCAAGTGATGATCGGTGAGGCCAAGGCGCAAAAGGCCGGGCAGCAGGTATCGCCCGAATCCAAAATCCGTTTGCTGGGCCGCGATCATCCATGGGTTTCGCGCGGCGGGCTGAAACTTGATCACGCATTGCGGGAATTTGATGTCGACGTGCATGGCGCAGTGGCGATTGATGTCGGCAGTTCAACCGGCGGCTTTACCGATGTATTGCTGTCGCGCGGGGCCGCCCATGTGTTTGCTGTCGACAGCGGCACGAACCAGCTGGCGTGGAAATTGCGCGACGATGCCCGTGTATCGGTGCATGAACAAACGAGCGCGCGTATTTTAACGCAGCAGCATATCACGCAGCCGGTGGATATCATCGTATGCGATGCCAGCTTCATCGGCCTAGCTAAAGTCATCGAACGCCCGCTCGATTTCGCTGCGCCGGCTGCGCAGTTAATCGCGCTTATCAAGCCGCAATTTGAAGCGCAGCGCAGCGAGATCGGGAAGGGCGGCGTTGTCCGCGATGCGGCGGTTCACGCGCGTGTGTGCAGCGAAGTGCGCAGTTGGCTGACGCAAAAAGGCTGGGCAGTTCGCGGGCTGACGCAAAGCCCGATTACCGGGCCGAAAGGCAATGTCGAATTTTTGATCTGGGCGCAAAATCAGCGCGATAGCTAAACGCGCGTGACATGCAGCAACAATCTTTTTAGCATGAGGCCGCTTTTTATTCTCGCACGGGATACGCTCTATGACGTTCATCAAACTCGCGCTCGCTGCGGCTGCTGCGATCCTTCCGCTCGGTCTTGCTGCGAACGATGTGGCTGCGAAAGAGGGCCATGGGCATGAACATGCAGCAGAAACTGAAGCCATAAGCTACGCCGATGCGCTGCGCTGCACGGCATTGATGGCCGTGTTTACGGTCGTGTTTGACAATGACGAAGATGTTGAGGCCGCGGCGATGTTCGGCGATCTGCTCACCCGGTGGAGCATGGTGGCAACGACGCGCGGCATTACGGCTGGTGAGAAACCCGTGAAGGATATCGGCGCCGCGACAAAGGCATTTGGCAAAGAGCTGGAAGGAGTGGATGATGATGAAGCCGCTACTGACAGGTTGTTTGATGATCGCGGCGATAGATGCATCGCGTTGCAGGATGCGAACAGCGATGAATTTGATGCCGTCGATGTCGATGCCATCACGAAAGCCGAAACCGATACCGACGGCGCAGCAACCTAGCCTTTATACATGCTGTCCAGTTTGGGTTTATACCGTTCCCGGATCACATGGCGGCGGATTTTCATACTGGGCGTCATTTCCTCATTTTCGATGGCGAACGCTTCATCGGTAAATGCGAATTTGCGCACACGTTCGGTCACTGAAAGATCGGCATTCACCCGGTCGATAGCCGTGCGGATGGCGTTGCGAAATTCGGGATTGTCCTGCAGCGCGGCAATATCATATTTGATATCCTGCGCCCGCGCCCAATCCAGTGCCCATTCCGGATCGGGGACGATCAATCCCACCACATAGGGCCGCTTGTCGCCGGAAATCATCGCTTGCAGAATTTCAGGCTGTAATGTCAGCATCCCTTCCACTTTCTGCGGCGCGATATTATCGCCCTTGTCATTGACGATCAGGTCTTTCTTACGGTCAGTGATTACGATCCGCCCTGCATCATCGATATGCGCAATATCGCCGGTGTGCAGCCAGCCATCCTTAATCACGCGGTTCGTCTCTGCTTTGTTGCGCCAATATCCCTTCATCACCAATGGCCCTGCGACCAGCAATTCGCCATCAGCGGCGATTTTCACCTGCGTATTTTTCAGCGGCGGGCCGACTGTATCCATTTTGAGCCCTGTTTTCGGGCGGTTGCAGCTGATCACCGGGCCGGCTTCTGTCTGGCCATAGCCCTGCAGCATGGTGACGCCCAGCGACTGGAAGAAAATGCCGATGTCGGGGTTGAGCGGCGCGCCGCCCGATACCATGGCCTTTATCCGGCCGCCCAGCCTTTGCTTAACCTTGGGCATCAATGTTTTTGACAGGAATAATCGCATCGGCAGATCGAGCAGGCTTTTCCTGCCCGCCGCATCGCGCTCGCCAATTTTCAATGCGCGGTCGAGCAGGTAATATGGCATCTTGCCCTGCTTTTCGATCGCCTTGATTATCCGGGCGCGCAGCACTTCGAACAGGCGCGGGACGACGACCATTATCGTCGGCTTCACCTCTTCGATATTCGACGACAGTTTTTCCAGACCCTCGCTATAGTAAATCTGCGCCGCAACGCCGATCGGCAAGAATTGCCCGCCCGAATGTTCATACGCATGGCTAAGCGGCAGGAAGGATAGAAACACCTCGTCCGCCAGCCCGAAATCTTCGCGCAGCACGGCGGCAGACCCTTCGACATTATGCATGATCGCGCCATGCTGCTGCATCACGCCTCGCGGCGCGCCGCCGGTGCCGCTGGTATAGATAATGCAGGCCATATCATCGCGCGTCACATTCTGCATATCCTGCACCAACTGCTGCACGTCATCGTCAGTGCCGCCGATAAGATCGGCCCAGTCGCGCGTTTCCAGCTGCCCTGCCTGCGCAACATTCAAATGTTCCATACCGATAATAAATTCGGCTTCCGAAGAACGGACAGCGGCAGGCATCAATGTTTTGGCAAGCGCAGCGTTGGATACAATGATGGCGCGCGAGGCGCTGTTATCCAGAATATGCTGATGATCACGTTCGGTATTGGTGGTGTAGGTCGGCACGGTGATACAGCCTGCGGCCATAATCGCCAGATCGGCAATGCACCATTCGGGCCGGTTTTCAGAAACCAGCATCACCCGGTCGCCCGGCTCCAAACCCATTTTGCGCAGAGATTTTGCCAGCCCGGCCACGCGCCGCGCAGTCTCGCTCCAGCTCATGCTGATCCACTCGCCAGCCTCTTTGCGCCACAGGAACGGTGCATTGCCGCGCGCCTCGGCACGCGACAGGAACATCGAGACGAGATTGTCGTGACTGTCGAAATCGTCGAACTCTTGCTGGCCCACGTGCTGGCGCTCCCGTTAATTCAGTTGCCGGTGAAGCTAGCGCGCGAAGCGGCGCGGCGCAATGCGGATATGTCCTTGCATGGCGGCGCTGCCGCTTGGATATTTGCCCTAAGCTACGGCTGGCCATTCGGGAATGGCTGCAGTATGGGACCGGTCATGCATTTTCTGGATCAGGCCAAGATATTTATTCGTTCGGGTGCGGGCGGCCCGGGCGCCGTCAGCTTCCGCCGTGAAAAGTATATCGAGTATGGCGGCCCCGATGGCGGCAATGGCGGCAAGGGCGGCGACGTTATTTTCGAAGCGGTTGCCGGGTTGAACACGTTGATTGATTTTCGGTATAATCAGCATTTCAAAGCGCCGCGCGGGACACCGGGATCGGGCCGTGATCGCACCGGTGCCGGCGGCGATGACATGATTATCGAGGTTCCTGTCGGCACGCAGATACTGGCCGATGATGATGATCGCAGCCTGCTTGCCGATTTAACCCGCGTGGGCCAGCAGGTCACATTCCTGCGCGGCGGACTGGGCGGGCGCGGCAACGCTTCGTTCAAAAGCAGCACGAACCGTGCACCGCGCCAATTCGGACCGGGCGGCGATGCCGAGGAGATGAATGTCTGGCTGCGGCTGAAACTGCTGGCCGATGCCGGATTGGTCGGCCTGCCCAATGCGGGCAAATCGACGCTTATCAACAAAATCACAAACACAAAGGCGAAGGTGGGTGCCTATGCCTTCACCACCACACGGCCGCAGCTTGGCGTGGTCAGTCACCGCGCGCGCGAATTTGTGCTGGCCGATATTCCCGGACTTATCGACGGGGCGGCAGAAGGCGCAGGGATCGGCGACCGTTTTCTGGGGCATATAGAACGCTGCCGTATCCTGATTCATCTGATCGACGCGACGGGCGATGATCCGGTGGCAGCATGGAAAACAGTGGAGCATGAGCTGGGCGAATATGGCGCCGGGCTAACCGATAAGCCGCAGATTATTGCGCTGAACAAAGGCGATTTGCTTGACGCGGAATTAATGGCCGATGTCGCATCGCAATTGCAGGCGGCGGGCGCAGGCGATATCCTGCCGATATCGGGCGCCACGGGGGAGGGGCTGGATGCCGTGCTGGACCGCGTTCTGGATCAGCTTCCGCGCAAAACCAATGTCGAAAAATCAAGCCGGGAACAGGTAGAAGATGACGCAGGCTGGTCGCCCATCTAACGTAAGGTCATTCGGCAAAGACGCCGGAAATGCCGCGCGTTTTGCGCCGGACAATTGCCCGCTTCTGGTGGTCAAGGTCGGATCGGCCCTGCTTGTCGATAGCGACGGCAAGGTGCGGCGTGGTTGGCTCGAACAGCTGGTCGCCGAACTGGCCGAGCGGCACCGCGCCGGGCACGTGCCCGGCCGCCCACGTCTCGCGCGGACGGAGGTCCACGATCCGGAGGGCGTCCGGGCGCTCCTCGAGCGCAGCGGCGACGGCGGAGGGTTCGGCGACCAGGGGCAGCGGCATGCAGGGCTCTCCTCGTCCGTGGACGCGCCGGCGGGTAGGTCGACGTGTCGGATCGGTGGAATCGGATCGGCGGGTCGGTTCGACGGGTCCGTGCGGTGAACTATACCGGCGCGCGCGGTCATACACCGACACACAGCCTCGGGAGGCATGCCCGGGCGGACCCGGAAACCAGAGCTGCTATGATCGCATCGCCGAAAAAGGTGTCCCCCGACGCGTCCCCGGAGAGCATTCGCGCGCGTTCGTCGGCGCGCCTCGTCCGGGCCGCCGACGCCGCCCCCTCCATCGGGGCTCCCGGGACGAAGCCCTTGAGCGACAAGGAAATCGACATGGCGCTGGTCGAGCGCGTGCAGCGCGGCGACAAGGGTGCCTACGACCTGCTCGTGCTCAAGTACCAGCACCGGATCGGCCACCTGGTGTCGCGCTACGTCCACGACGCCCACGAGTCCCAGGACGTCACCCAGGAGGCCTTCATCAAGGCTTACCGGGGGCTCAAGAACTTCCGCGGCGACAGTGCCTTCTACACCTGGCTGTACCGCATCGCGATCAACACCGCGAAGAATCACCTCGTGACGATGAGCCGGAAGATCTCCGACACCGGCATCGACGCGGCCGACGCCGAGCAGTACGAGAGCGGCACGCTCCTCCGGGAGAACGCGACCCCCGAGCGCGAGATGCTGACCGACGAGATCGCCGGCGTCGTGCGCCGCTCGATCGAGGCGCTGCCCGAGGACCTGCGCACGGCGATCACGCTCCGCGAGTTCGAGGGCATGTCCTACGAGGAGATCGCGCAGGCGATGGACTGCCCGATCGGCACGGTTCGTTCACGGATCTTCCGCGCACGCGAAGCGATAGACAACAACCTCGAGCCGCTGCTCGACGAGAAACGCAGGTAGCACGATGAAACACCCCGATCGGGAAGCCCTTTCCTGCCTGATGGACGGCGAATGGCGCGAGCTGGACGTGCGCGACTGCGTCGAGGCGGCCTGCCGCGACGAGGCGCTGCGCGCGAAGTGGTCGCGCTACCACCTCGCGCGAGACGCGATGCGCCG
>ENA-ORXM01002995-ORXM01002995.1-marine-metagenome-genome-assembly--contig:-NODE-2995-length-17901-cov-3.649013_pt1 | contig 17901 bp, 12 predicted proteins | sample MGYA00237867_ERZ511480 | MGnify/ENA primary metagenome ERZ511480 (study PRJEB26309, sample SAMN06266103) | marine metagenome | isolation source: Algal blade | place: United Kingdom:Sidmouth, United...
ATTAAATGTATTGGTGCGCTTTTGGAGCTTACCGTCCAAATACCAATCATAGCCCATCATAGAGCCGCCGCGCACATGGGCGATCGCATAGGAAAAGCCGCGATCCAGCGCGCTGAGTCGCAAGGTCGAAAAACGCGGCGTGATGGTCGCGCTATAAGCGCCGTATCCATAAAGCCACATGGGCTGACTGCCGTCTTTCTTGAACCCCTTTTTATAGACAATTGAGACGGGAATAAGCGTTCCGTCGCGCGCCGGAATCATCAGGCGCTCCGTCTCATATTGTGACTTGTCATAGCCCGAAGGCACATTTTGAACTTTGCGCGTGTCCAGTGTTTTCGCGGCAATATCATAATCATAGACCGTAGATGGCGTGACCATAGACTCGTAATTCAGGCGAATTTTATCTTGGGTAAATTCAGGATTAATACCGATAGAGGCTGTGAAAATTTCTTCGTCAAATTTAACGGAATGACCGGACAGCGTCGTCGACTTACCCTTGGGGTAATCCAGAACTTCGATCGTCTCAAAGCCGTTTTTGCGTGATTTCATAACTATAAAATCATCGAAGGTTTTCAGATTCATCAGATAATTTTCATCCGAACCCTCACGTAATGTCACCCAGTTTTCAATGGCGGGGTCATCGTCAGAGACTTTAACCAGCCGAGAATTGGAATGGGTGTCATTCGCCAGAATGTAAAAATTACCATGCGCATGATCGATGGTCTGCGCAAAGCCGGCGCTGCGCGGAACAACTTGCGTTAAATCACCGGAGAGGTCGGCCGGGATAACATAGCTCTCTTGAACTTCGCCTTGGCTGGATACGATGACAAAGAACTCCTTAGAACTTGTGCGGCCAAATCCGATGAAAAACCCGTCATCTTCTTCGGTATAAAGCGTGCGGTCTGCGCTTTGCGCTGTGCCTAATGTGTGAGCCTTGATGTTTTTGGCGTGCCAGCGATCTTTTTCAAGCAGCGCATATATCAACGCCCCGCCATCGGAGCTAAAAGCCACGCTGCCGGAAACATCATCAAGCACGTCCGATAAATATTCACCCGTTTGCAAATCGCGCACTTTGACCTGATAGCGCTCATCGCCCGCCGTGTCGTATGAATAGGCGAGGTAGCGATTATCGGGGCTAATCGACCAATCGCCGATGACAAAATAGTCATGGCCTTTGGCCAGCTCTGTGACATCCATAAAGACGCCGTCTTCGCCCGTCTCAAGATTTTTGCGCGCCCGCGTGCGATACTCCGCGCCTTCCTCATAGTACCACCGATATTCATATCCGTTCGAGACATAAGGCACGGACTTTTCTGTCTCATCCGTGCGGCCTTTGAACTCTTCGAAGATGGTATCGACCAGAGGCGTATGGGGCTTCAGGAACTCTTGATAATAAGCATTTTCGGCTTTGAGGTAATCCAAAACAGGCTCATCATCAATTGTCGGATAATCCTGATCCTTCATCCAAAAATAGGGGTCTGAAAGTGTTTTACCGTGATATTCCCGCGTGCTTTCAATTTTCGTAGGAACAGGCGCAGCGATATTCAGCGCGCCCAGGCGTGTGTAATCGGTTTTGGATTTAGACATCGGACTGACCCTCTTGGACGCCTCATTTTGCGGTTCTGATTGGCAGGCCGCGAAAATAAGCGGCGCGCAGAGACATAAAGACAGCGTTTTCAATTTCATTATCATGAATCCTTTAAAGTCATTTCATTCGGTGACAGTTACAGGTTAAATGACACAAATACCATTGGGGTGGAATATTTTAATTTGCACCGCGAAGGGGCTTGACCGAGCCCTACCCTTAATGAACCTTATCCGGCCGTGCACGTTGTTCTGTTACACCGCTTGAAAGACGCCTGATGTTTCACTCAATCTCAGTAATTATCAATTCTGCCAGCGGCAGCACGTCTGATATTTCTGAAGATATTTGCCGCAAATTTGAGGCGGCCAACATGCCAAAACCCGTCATATATGATTGCGCGCCCGAAGCGCTGGATGACGCCTTTCAGCGCGTCGCAGATGACGATACGGATTTACTCATTATCTATGGCGGAGACGGAACCTGTAAGGCCGGAGCCATTTGCGCGCGTGAGAAGTCGATCCCCTTGATTGCCTTGCCCGGCGGCACAATGAATATGCTGCCCAAAGCGCTTTACGGGACGACCGATTGGCAAGAGGCCCTTGATCTCGCGCTCGGTCAAGACGCGCCGCGCTGGATTGCGGCCGGGCAAGTTAATGATCAGATTTTCTTTGTGGCCATGATAATCGGTGAGCCGATAAAAATGTCTGACCTGCGTGAAGAGCTTAGAGACGGGCACGTTATTGAAGCCATGAAACATGTGCCCCAAGTCATCGGCGCCGTAACCTCGGGCGAGATATTTGACTATACTGTTGATGGCGCGCCTTATGTGCGAGATGCAAATGCGCTGCTGCTGTCTTGTCCCCTCATGTCGACCGGCGCGCGCAAACCCGACTGTTTTGAACTGGCAACAATACCGCCGCTTAGCCTAAGATCGGTTATCGGAGTTGGTGTGAAAACACTTTTAACGAATTGGCGGGACAGCGCGCATGTGCGTGTCGGCGATATTGAGCGGCTGGATATAACCGGCAAAGGGGCATTCGATATATTACTGGACGGTGAAGCGCACAGCGTGAATGCCCCCATAGAAGTTTCATTATTGACGCAAGGCGTTCAAGTCTTAGCCCCGAATTTAAACCTGACAGAGGCCGCATGACGTCTATTATTCAATTTGCTGATATTCATTTCGGCGTCGAAGACAAAGCCGCCATGGCCGCAGTCAAAGACACTGTTGATGGCTTAAAACCTGATGTGACGCTTATTTGCGGCGACATTACACAAAACGGCAAGAAAGAAGAATTTTACGCGGCTCGCGACTGGATCCGCACGCTCAGCGGACCCAAGGTGATTACGCCCGGCAATCACGACACGCCCATGTTCGGCATATTTCAGCGCCTGTTTGATCCTTTCGGCCGTTACAACCGTATCATCGCGCCGCTCAGCGAGCCGCATTATACAGATCAAAATGTCTGCATCATGCCGATTAACACATCACGCGGCGTTCAAGCAAAAACCGATTGGTCTCTCGGCGTCGTAGGTATTGAAGAGCTTGAAAAATGCGTCAAAGTCATGCAGGCGACCGCGCCGCAAACCGTCAAATTATTTATTGCCCATCACCCCTTTATCTATCCGCCGTCTTCTCCCTTGCAGAAAAAGACGGAATTCGGGCCGAAGGCTTTGAAACGTCTTAGCGAGCTTAATATTGACGGCGTGCTGACGGGACATGTTCACACGCCCTTTATGCTGGATAGGCAGCCCGACGAGACAGAAATATTATCTATCGGCGCGGGGACTTTATCTGTGCGACGCCGCGATAAACCGGCCAGCTTTAATCACATTAAAATTGACGGCGAAACGATCCTCGTCACAGAAATATTCTGGGATAATGATAAATTCGAGACAGGCCGGATTTTCACAAAAAAAATCGCCGAGCTAAAATCCCGGCGATCTGTTGTTTAATGTAGTGAGCTTTATGCGGCTTTGATTTCCGCCTCTTTGCGGCTGTCAAATTTTTCCGTCATGTCATTTGCGATGTCGCCATCAATGACCTTGCGGGCGACGGGGAAGATATCGGCCTCTTCTTCGTCAACATGATGAATGACATCATGCTTCAATTTTTTAAATTTCTTAAGCCAAATATCTGCCGACTGATCCATTGCATCAAGCTCTGCAATCAAGTCCGTCATGTCTTTATGCTCGGCAACGCTGTGGCGGGCCTCTTCTGTCCCGTCCGGCTTTTTCATCATGGCGGAGTAAAAGACTTGCTCTTCGGCCAGGGCATGCGTTTCAAGTTCGAGTTTTAGGTCTTCCCAAAGCTTGGCCCGGTTCTGAGATCCGCTCTGAGTCGCGGCGAGGGCTTCGCAAAGCTCGCGCTGTTTCTCATGGTCTTTTTTAAGGCGTGTATAAATATTCATGCTTATCTCCTTTTGTCTTACTTTATCAACGCGAAGACAGGGAGAATTGTTCCATCAGAGAAGCGGGGTGGCGAGGCGTAAAATATTTTCTTTAAACTTCTTCACACTTGACCGGTTAACCCAAACATCAAAGTCCAGCGGCGTTGACCGGGACTTATAATGGTCAATTGTCTCGCTAAGGCGAAGGGCAAAACTTTTATCATAAACAGCCAGCGTAACCTCGAGATTGAGATAAAAACTGCGCATATCCATATTGACTGTTCCGATGAAGGAAATTGTATCATCAATTAAGATCGCTTTGGTGTGAAGCATGCCTTTTTGAAACAAAAGTATCTTTACGCCGGCATCAAGCAACGTTTCGTAAACCGACTCGCTGGCATATCGGGCCATGATTGAATCAAGCCGTCGCGGCAAAATGATTGTCACTTTGATGCCCCTGCGCGCAGCGTTGCTGAGACCCAGAACAAGAGCTTCATCCGGAACAAAATAAGGCGTTACAATTGTTATCGACTCGCGCGCGCCAAATAATGCGGCGACAATAATTTCATAAATCAGGCTTGTGCGCATTTCCGGTCCCGACGGGATAAGCTGCAATACAGTGTCTTGATCAAATTCTTCGGGCGCAGCCTTATGAGAGAATTGAGACAATGTGGCCTGTGAATAATCCCCGTCCGTTGTATCAAAAATATAATCCGTATTGAAAACAACAGCCATAGAGGACGCAATGTGTCCTTCGACGCGCGCCATGATATCAACCCATTGGCCGATATCGGCTTCGGCTTTAAATATAACCGGGTCGACCAAGTTGAAACTTCCGACATAGCCTATAGATTGATCAATGATGACAAGCTTGCGGTGATTTCTCAAATCCGTACGTTTGGAGAAAGACTTTATTATGCCAACTTCTAAAGACCGCTCAATTTTAACGCCCGATTGAATTAATTGATCACATCTTACGCTTTTCAGAAAATCACGGCTGCCGATATCGTCTGCAAGGACTCTGCAATCCACGCCCCTATCTGCGGCATCTTCTAAGGCTTTTAAAACAGATTCGACGCGGCCATGTTCTTGAATAATGTAAAATTCCAAAAAACAGGTTTCTTTCGCATTTTCAATATCTGTAATCAAAGCGGTGAGGATGTGCCCGGCTTCATCAAATAATTTTATCTTATTGCCTACCGAAGAATGAAAGCCGGTTTCTATGGCAACGATTTGAGATAAATCTTCAAAGAAGGGCGCGATGGGCGGCCCGCCCTCATCATCTGCGCTGATGTCATATGCGCTTTGATAATATTGGCGGATGCGCGGCCCGAGCTTCAGACGTTTGCGCCCCAGCCTGTGATCTCCAAAGAGGAAATAAAACACCACCCCGCCAACCGGAAAAGCCGCAATGATAATAATCCACGCCAAAGTCGTGTTCACGGCCATGCGGCGATATAATATACGCAGTCCCATGACAAAGACGACAAGGATATGTAAGATCAGCGTATAAGGTATAGTATTCATAATTGTTCTCTACCATAGACGAGACGCGATGGAACATTATGTTCCGAAAGGTATTGAATATATTATGCAGATCAAAATCCTCACCTATAATATTCAGGCCGGGATAGGAACGACGTCATTTGGTCAGTATCTTTCGAAAATACACCATCAACTTTTTGACTCGGTTGCCAAGACCCATACTTTAAATCGCATTGCAAAATTTATTTCTGAATACGATGTTGTCTGCTTGCAGGAAGTGGATTTGGGCGGACGGCGCTCAGGCTACAGCAATCAGGTTGACCGCATTGCGGCCAAGTCCGGTCACAGCCATATCAGTATGCAAGAAAATCGGGTTGTGGGGAAAATCTCCCGTCACGGTAACGCGGTTCTGTCTCACATGGCTCAAGATGAATTTTCCGATATCAAATTGCCGGGATCAAAACCAGGCCGCGGGGTAGTCATATCGCGCATCACAGCCTCCCCTCACCCGCTATATATTGTCAATGTTCATCTGAGCTTGGGGCAAGCTGATCAGATGAAACAAGTTCAGCATATTGCGCAGTGTGTCCCCGAGGGCGCACGGGTCATTATTTGCGGTGACTTTAACTGCACCTCTACGTCAAAGCCTGTGCTCTTTTTGGAGCAAGCCTTGAATGTAAAATGCAGAACGCAGCCCGGAGATAAAAGCTATCCCAGCTGGAAGCCCCGGCGCGATTTTGATCATATATTGTCGTCTGTTTCGCTGGCTTCAGAGGCCGCTATCGTTCAGCCGGTGCTCTATTCTGATCACCGCCCTGTCAGCCTTACCGTCACATTGTAACCCAAAACGGGCGTCACATTAACGCTCGCTCTAAGCGGTTGTGAAGAACAGCATGAATAGTATGACGCCCAGAATGACGGCCGTCATGGATATGCCCAGAACAAGCGTCATGCCCTTTACGCGCCTTGCGCTTCGCGCCTCATTTGTTGTCAATTCGGCAGGGCTGTTATCTGTGTGTTGTTCAGTCATATTATTTATCCTTGAAAATTTCGTGCGAGATGAGCAGCCCGACGGACAAAGCAGCTAAGCTGGCCGCGACCGGGTTTGCAGCCATTTGTGACATTATCCTCTGGACGCCGGGATTGTCTTTTATCGTGTCGGGCAGAATTGACGCAACCGGGTCCTCATTCGCAATGGAAGTGCTTACAGCGGCGTCCGTCTCTGCCGCCTTAACGACTTTGGGCTTTGTCAGTGTCCATACCAAGAGCCCTGCAATCAACAATATAGCGCCAACGGTCAGGCAGGCCATTTCAGGCCCCAGATTAATGCTTACGACCATGAAGAGCGCGAAAAGCAAAAATACCGATGCGGCTGCAAACAAGATGACAGACAGCACTGCGCCCGCAACGGACCGTGCGGGCTCTTTGCGCGGCGCCTTAAAGACATAAGGCGCCGCAGCGAGAACATATTTTAACATGCGGAGCTCTAGCGGCGCGTCAGCGCGCCAAGCAGCAACCCAACACCAACGGCAATCGCCACGGATGTAATCGGTTTTTCGCGAATCTGTGTTTCAGCCGTTGTCGCGAGTTCGTCATATTTGACTTTGGCTGTATCTGTCGTTTGCGACGCTACTTTTTTCGCTGACGCAACCTTTTCATTGGCAGTTGATTTAGCCTGGGATTTGATTGTGCCCGCCAATGTGGCAATATCTGCACGCAATGTTTCGATTTGTGACGTGATGTCGGGGTCTTTAATTGCAACGACATTTTTCTTACGCGTTGCTGTTGTTTTCGTACCGGCCATGATGAGCTCCTTAAATTTCACTATGCGCCAAAAATGGCGCCTTCAGTATACATACGGATAGCGGCGTGATGAGTTCCAAATAAGATGTACTGCCTTGGACATTCCTTCAGATACGGGCACATATTTACGCGGCAGGAACTTTAAGGCCCGCGGGTCGTTATATTTCCAACACATCAATAAAATACAGGAAAACAGAATATGGAATATCTTATTGGACTGGCGCATATCGTTCTGGCCGTTTGGGCCATCATCAATATTTTATCATCAAGCGCGTCATCCGGAGCTAAAGTATTATGGACATTATTTGTCCTGCTCTTTCCTCTTATCGGGTTAATCGTCTGGTTCTTGATCGGCCCGAAATCAGGTAAAAAACTTATCTAGCTCTCAGCGTAATCGCTTAGTCGAAATCCTTCTTCCACTGGATAGAGAGACTCTGGCTCTGACCCGGCTCAGTCTCCGCTTCGATTTCAATATTTTTACGCGGCGTCCATTCCACGGCGACGCCGGGCGTGCCCTCAGCGGAGGTGCGCAGTTCGACATAGACATCTTCGGCCAGATATTTTCCTGTCGTCAGCTGCGTTTGGCCGCCGGCATTTTGGCCAATATCAAGCGTGTCCAGACCCAGCGCATTTTCAAGATTTCCGAACAAATCAAACCCGCCCCCGCCTGAGAGCTGCGCCAAAGCGGCCGCAAGGCGCGCAGTTTCAATCGTTGTCAGCTGTGAGGCCGAACGGCCAAATAGGATGCGCGACAGGACTTCATCCTCAGGCAGATCGGGCTCAGCAAGCAAATCAATTTGCGGGCGGTCAACCGTCCCCGTAATTCTGACCGTCGCGGTCACGTCCGAGGTTTCGCGCATAGCGGAAACATTGAGTTTAGATTGCGTGACGGGGTTAGCAAATGTCACCTTACTGTCGACAAATTCAAAACGCTTGCCAATAAAATCAAAGCGCCCGCGCGCAATCGAAGCCTGCCCGGTCAGCACAGGATCCGTGAAGGAGCCTGTGATTTTTGCGTCCAATGCCATATAGGCGTTTACGCCGCGCCCGCGCAAAGAGATGCGCCCCGGAGATGTCAGCGTTAAATCAATCGAGGTTTGAACAGGCGCAACTTTCTCTTCGGCTTCTTCCTGTGGATCATCGAAATTCACATCCAATGTCGGACGGCCCGCGCTTGAAAATTTATCAATGGCGAGGTTGGCATCTTCGGCAATGAGTATACCGCTAAGCGTTAATGTGTCGTCCGCATGGGTAAATTTTAAATCACCGCTCATGACGGCGGAGCCTTCGCGGCGCGAAAAGACTTGCAAATTCTTTGCCGTCAATGTCACAGCGCTGCTGTTTGACGGCCCAATATCTGTTTGTCCGCCGCCTGATAAAGTGCCGCCTTTCGGGCCCTTGGCGTTAAAATCCGTAACTGTAATTGTGGTGCCGGACAGCGTGGAATTAAACCCCATATCCGTCAGGCGCAGACCGATATTGCCCTGTTCAAATATGCCGCTATTCATCGAGAGCGTTCCGACTAATCCCTTAGTATCGAGCGGCAGGCTGTATTTCAAATCCAGATCAACCTCGCCTTTGACCTCTGTCTCAGGCGGCAGGACTAATTCCGCCAAAGCGCCAATATCACCGGCAGCGACGGCCTCGCCGCGCAAAGGCGCGGCGGGGGGCCACGTCACGAAAGGTGGTTTCACCGAGGCCTCAATGCGCCCGCCAAGGGTCGCCTGCCCCGCTAGAGTTTCATTGGTGCTTTTGGCCGTCGCCGATAATTCACCGGCGCGCAGCGCGCCATCAACATTCACGTCGAGTGGCGGCACATCACTTCCCGGCTGCTTCACGCCGAGCAGAGCGGCTGTAAATGTGCCGTCAGGGACAGAGCCCATAGTTGTAAATTCACCGCTGAAATTGACTTTGCCATCCAAAACGGGACGCCCCAATAAGGACTGAATGGAGGCTAGCGTCAGCGCGTCACCCTGAACAGTGAGGCGGTTTTGCGCGCTATCCAGATCAAATGAAGTTTCTCCGCCGAGCATCGATAATGCGCCGCGTCCCGTCAGTCCCGCCTCATCGCGTTTAATTTGTAGCGGAGATGTCGTCTCAAAATTATTTTCGCCCAGATTGCCTGAAAGCTGTGAGGTAAGGGAGATGTCATCAGGCATGAGGGAGGCCCTGCCGGCCGCTTTGACCGCAACAGGCCGCGTGATGTCAGCGATGACGCTTGGTCCGTCCAGCGCCGCTTCAAAGGCAATCGCCTCGCGCGGGCCTTGGGCGGTAAACCCAAGCTTTGCGCCGCGCAGCGGCCCGGCAGTAATGCCCCCCAGATCACCTTTAACATTGGCGCGCGCGCCCGAGAGTTGAACATGCGCGTCAATATTTTCAGCCGGAATAAAGGCCGAGGGATCACCCGCAATTTTCATATCAGCAGTGAGCGCCGAAATATCACCGCCCTGCCCTGACGCCTCCCCCGCAACGCTTAGATCTCCGAGCGCGCCGTCCAATTCATTTAAACGCCACTGCCCGTTTTCATATTGGGCCGTGGTCGTCGCCGACAACTCACCTTGCTCGCTTTGCGCGTCAATAGCGACATTGGCCTCAACGCGGCCATTTACATATGTCCCGTCTGTATCAAGTGTAAGGTCAGAAAATTGGCGTTCACCGGATGTCACATCTTGCGTGCGCGAGGTAAGATCAAATCGTAGATTATCCGGCGTGCCGTCCAGTGTAAGATCACCGGCCAAATTGGAAATTTGCGCGCCGGACATCGTAAAATCATCAGTTTCGAAATCCAGCGCGGCTTTAAGCCCGGCCTCGCCATTGTAGTTTCCGCTGCCCTGCACGCGGAGTTTTTCTGCCGTTACGGATGCGTTGTTGAAAGTGACCTGATTGTCTTCGCCAATCAAAATGTCCGTTTCAAAGTCAACTTTTTCCGTCACAAGCTGCGAGACAGGATCAGGCAAACCTTCGATATCTAGGGCCGTGCCGGTAATCCGGATTTGGTTCCGGCTAAGCGCTGTGAATGTCCCGGAAATATTGGCAGGAAGGGTCGCGATGAGGCCATTTTTTGATAGGTCATATTGCCCTGACATATTTACGTCACGACTTGAGATATCCGCCGAGCCTTTGGCCTGCACCGATAGGCCCGGCAGGCGTATATCGGAGCGGCTTATTGTAACCGCTTGGCGCTCTGTATTATATATCCCGATAAATTCGGCCGTGATGGACGTCTCTTCGGCGTTTACAAATGCTCCTGATTTCTCAGCTTGCCCGGTTAGCTTTACGTTCACATCAATCACATCGCCTGTCACGGAGACATCTATAGGGCCGGAGATCGTCTTTATTTTTGTGTCGGTATAAGCCAAATCCGACGCCGTAATTTGACCTTTTAAGGACACGGTCTCCGTAAGCTCCGCCGCGCCGGAAAACCGCAAACGCCCGATCTCAGCGGGCGGCGCGTCCAACATGGACAGCGGAGATGTTATATCCGCCTCAAGCCGATCAAATCGATATCCGTCCTTTATCTGCCGCGCATCAAAATCCAGCGCAAGCTTTGGCGCTCTAATCTGTGCGTTGACTATGGCGTCTTTTGACAGCTCATCAAGTGTCGCGACAACATCGACATCCCCGCCCAGCATATTGTCGAATCGCGCCAAGAGCGGGATCTCACTCGCAGCGATATTGGCTGTAATTTTGGCGCTGTTATTCTCTTTAAAGATACGGCCTGAGATCACATCGCGGCTACCGATTTTCCCGAGCAAATTTGTCGTCAGCTCATTGAGGGTTCCTTGGGTATTGATGCTAAAGCTAAGCGCTTGGCCTGCGCCTAATTTTGAAAGTGAAGATAAAAGGCCGTCAGGCTCGGACGTAATATCCGCGCGGCCACTGAGCAGAAATTCGGGTGACCAGCTGATGTCAATATCAGCAATATCTTTGGGCGCGGCCTCTAATGTTTGCGAGTTCAGATTTAATTTACCGCCATCGGAACCATGCGAAAACCCGCCGCTTGCCCGCAGCGCCACATCTTGCGGCGCGATTGCGCCGGAGACAGTCACAAGCGGGAAATCAAATACATCCAGCACGTAACTATCTATCGCGAACCCGCCCTCAGAGTCCTTCTCCTCTGACACGAGAACAGGTCTGTTCATCACGTCAACCTTATCAGCAGAGAGCGAAGCGATTTTTAAATCGCCGAATAGAAGCGATAAAGGTGACCAGTCCATGGCGACGTTTTCAATGTTTAGCCACGCTCCATTGGCATCCATCACGGTTAACGTTTCGAGCTCAAACTCGCCCAAAAGATCACCCTTTAATCCGTCAATGGCGATGGATTGTCCGGCGGGCCGCACGGCTCCGATACGCGCCTCAACTAAATTTGCCGCCCATGAGGTTTTTGCAAATAAGCGCAAGCCGATCAGAATAATGAGCAGGACCAGCAAGACCCATAATATGATCCTGGCCCAGCGCGGCAGGCGTTTGGCTTTGACCTCAGCTATTTGCGTCTCGCTCATTGTTAAAAGGCCTGCCCGATGGAGATATAGACTTGGAAATCATCGTCGCGCTCTGTGGGGTTGAGCGGAATGGCCACGTCGAGGCGAATAGGTCCGGCCGGCGTTTGGTAACGCGCGCCGACGCCTGCGCCGAGACGAAGATTATCAAAGGCGGGATATTGCTCGTCGGAAATATTACCCGCGTCAATAAATCCGACTAATCCGATCTTCGCATTATAGCGCATGCGAAATTCTGCCGAGCCGTCGAGCAAGGAGCGTCCGCCGAGCGGGGTTTCATTATCATCGTCAACCGGGCCAATAGCTTGGAACGCATAGCCGCGCACTGAACCGCCCCCGCCGGCATAAAACCGGCTATCGGCGGGAATATCATCTGACTCTGCGCCGACCACAGTCCCCAGACGAAGCCGGCCTGCGGCGACATATTTATCGTTTTTGCCAAAGGGCAAATAGCCTCTGACCTGCGCCACGCCGCGCGCGTAAAATGCACCGTCCGCGCTTCCGCCAAAAGCGTAGGTCGGGACAACCCGCCCTTCGGCCCGCCATCCCGTCGTGGGATCAAGAACGCTATTTGATTTATCAATACTCACCCCGCCATAGGCCGAGAGCGTCTGAAAATCCTGAACCTGTTCAAAATCATCCTCGCGGCTGACTTGCGCTCTAACTCCGAAATTATATCCAAATTCAGGTCCGACAACGACTTCATAGCCTGCGCCGATGCGCGCGAGCTGTTGATCAAAGGCGTCCGTTTGCTTGTCCAAAACGGCTGCGGTCAGGATTAGCCCCTTCCCGTAACCCAGCTCATTGGGCCGCCGCCAAATCAGATCAAGTCCGCTTTCACGCTGCGCGAGGGCTAGATTTGCCACTAAAAGATCGCCGCGCCGCGTCAGATTGCGGCGGGTCAGCTCCGCGCTTACGCCAAGACCTTCATCCGTGCCGAAATTGCCGCCCAATGCAATTGTGTTTCGCGGACGCTCCACGGCGTTAAGAACGATATTATAAACCGCGTCTCCGTCGGGTGAGGTCGAGATAGGCTCATCGCTGAGCCGCGCGCTGCTTGTTGTAAACAGGCGCGTATCTGACAGACGCGAATTATACAGCGCCAGCTGATTTGGGTCGTAAAGCTCGCCTTGCTCTGTCGGGTTTAAGCGGTCCAGATATTTTGTTTTCGTGCGAATATCGGTAGGGTAAATCACCTCTCCGATACGCACCCGCGCGCCGCTCTCCACATTATAGCGCACACTGATCGTCGCGGCGTCGCGGTCCCCAATGACATCGCGCTGGGTGGTCTGCGCAAAAGCATATCCACTGCTACGCAAGAGATTTGTAACAACGCGCTCTGCGTCAATGATCTCTGCCGGAATGGCCGGCGCGCCGGATTTTACGGGAAGCCCGGATTCAAGCTTTGCAATATCTTCGCCGCGCGGCGGGCTGCCGATAAAGTTAAGCTCAGCGCGATCAATCGTAAATAACGGGCCCGTATCGATTTTAATTGTCGCGGACGGACGGCCCTCGCTCTGCGTAATTTCAGGCGTCAAATCAGGGTCATAATAGCCATATGAATTGAGCGTATCTTTGATAAGGGTCTGCGCGCGCCGGGCATAACGTTTTGCTTGCAAAGCTGACTTGGCCGGATCGGCGTCCGGGATACGTTTTTCAATTTCCTCGCGCAGCTCTTCGGAGACCTCTTGCGCGTAGCTTACAGAAACAGACTGCGCCGCGCATGGCGCGGCGACCGCCATGCAAAGCGCAGGCAGAGACATGAAGGCTCCGAAACTGTGACGAGAAGACCTAATCTGTGAACATCCTTGATGACGCGCTGCGGGATCATACCTGCAATGCCGCTTATCTGTAACGCGAGGAGCGAGCAACGCGTTCCCGCAGATAAAGGATTAAGAGTCAGACAGATTTAGAAAGGTTTAATCCTGCGCCGTCTTAAACCGGCTTACGCTTTCCATCATGGCCTTCATCTCTTGGCCTGTTTCGGGAAGTTCATCGCGGGGGAGATCCATGTGGTTTACCGGAAATTCTTGGACATATTGATCCAAGACCGGTTTGGTCACGTCATAGGCATAATTTGGAATTTTGCGGTCTTTGCGAAACTGCGCGATCGGGATTTCAGCTTCAATAATATCGTCTTCCGTCAAGCTTTCCGACTTAGCCAGCAGCTTTCCTTTCGGCCCGACAATAACGCTCTCTCCGGCTTCATAGCCCGGATAATCAAAAGCAATATTGGTCATGGTGGAGTAGAAATTATTGGTATATGCCGTGGCCCGCACGTCATATTCCGCAAATAATGTTGCCGTGCGGATCATGATCTCTGTGCCGCGCGCCGCAAATGCCGCGAAGACAAAGGGATCAAATTGCACGGTCGAGACGGCGATATTGCCATATTCCGTTTGCAGCACCGGAAACTCTTCTTCGATGCCATACATAGCGCGGTATCTGTCACGAACGGATTCAATGGTCGTCGTTGTGATTTCACGATCCGGATAAAGCCGCTTAATATTACGGGATTTCCAGAATACTTTTGCTACTTCGCCGTCGCGGTTTATCACAGCGTTTAAAGATAGAATATGCCCCGGCCAATCCTCATCCGTGGCATATGTCCCAAAGACAATATATGTATCGCAATCACGCGCGATTTTGCCGAGACGCTCTGTTTCGGGGCCCGGAATTTTGACGGTGAAGGGCAGTTTTTCCGTGCGCGTCCCGGATGAATAGCCCGTGAGCGGAAATTCGTGATAAAGAAGAAAATCAGGCTTTTTACCCGTCGTGCAGGCTTTCTGCGCCATCTCTTCCATATGGGTGAGGTTGTGATCCAGCCCCTGCTCAATTGTCGGGAAATCTTTGAGCGAGTCGACGGTTGTTTGCAGCACTTTGACCACAATGACATCTTTCTCCAGCGGAATGGTCGGATAGGAGCCATCGGGCTGAACCAGAACAGGTGCAGTCACATTCGCTTTCGTAATGTCTGACGCCGCCGGTTTTTGCACTGGCGTGTCCGCTGCGCCGCATGCGCTTAGGATCATCATACCGGCTAAAATTGCACCATATTTTAGATTTTGTCTCATCGCCCTGTCCCCAATATTAAAAATGACTCGAAAACTCTGTGAATCCAGCAAAGCTTGGCGCGCAATTCAAAGAGTTGATAATTATCAAGAAATCAAAGCTTGGGTTTAGGGTTTTTAACCTCACACACAAAAGACCGCCCTCATTTCTGAGGACGGTCTTGAAACCACCGACTTCTATGTTCGGGGATTTGGGTTTTAGAATTTACCAACGACGTTGATAAACCACCCCATTTCTTCCTCGCGCAGGGCGAGATATTGCTCTTCAATGCCGCCCCAGGTGACGCCGCCGCCGATTTTAGCGTTATCACCAAGGTGATAGAACAGACCGGCCAGGCCGCCTTCGCGGGTTGAAACGCCGTTACCAATATCAAGGTAGCGCCACTCAACCGTTGCGTCCCAATCATTTACAACGTGCCAATCCAGACGCGCGACATAAAGCTCGGCTTCGCTCTTGGCGAAATCATTGCTGCCGCGTGATGTGGTCAGCTCGCCTGTGCGATATCCATATTTACCGCCAAGTGTCCATTTCTCGGAGATGTCATAGCTGGCATCCACGGAGATAATCTCGCTGCGCTGTTTATAATTCAGCGTCTCTCCGCCAAAGCGCTGGGCGCTTGGAGACAGATCTTCGAGATAGACATATTTGGCCAGCATATTGAACCGGTCATCCCAAATCGGACGGTAGGCCGCCGCGATAGAGCCTTCGGTGAAGGCTGCTTCATTAAAGCCCTGCAGACCCAGATCATCATTAGACGCATCGCTGAAGGCTTTGTTGAATTTGCCTTGCAGGCTAAGCTCATCATTCGGGCGATATTGCGCCGTCATGCGAAGCAGCCATGTATTGCGCTCATCACCGGTCAGAAGATTTTCATCCGTGCGATATTCACCTTCAACACCTGCGCTCATACGCTCGTCTTTAAAGCCGGCTGACAATGAGACAGCTTTGCGATCAAGATCTTCGACCTCGCCAAACTCACCGCTCGCGCCAAGTGACCATCCTGTTTTGGGTGAGTAATTCACACCATAAGCATGGGTTAAGCCGGACAGACCGCGATCACCGTAATGGAAACGCTCTTCACCATAGACAGACAATGCGTCTGTATAGCGGCGACGCGCGCCGAGATTCATGGTTCCGAATGTATCGCTGGTATTTGAGCGGATTGGCAGCTCATAGGCGAGATACATCTCGTCGCCATCACCGCGCTCATAACGCACGCTGGCTGTTGCGCCGAGACCCTCTTCACCTGTGGAGACTTCGCCGCCGGCATAGAGTTTTTCTGAAATGCGAGTTTCTCCGCCAACGCCCATACGATCCGTAGAGCGGGTATTATTTCCGCTTATGGTCGTCTGGCCGAAGACATATAGATTTGTATCTTCGCTTATTTTGGCATTTAGACGCAGACCCAAAGCAGAACCTGAGTTTCCGCGGCCATCATCATTATAAGAGAGACCCCCGGTCAGAGCATATGTGTCATTAAAGTCATACTCAGCCGCAAGCTCAGCAAAACTGTTCGTGCCAAGCGTCTGATCATCAGACACATCCGCGCGGCCCGTTAAGGACAGACGCTCCATCAGATCGATGGTCAAACCGCCACCGAACTGCGTGATGTCTGTATCAGACCCTTCGCCATATCCGGCAAACCCGGCTTCGCGTTGACGCCAATACGCATAGGCTGTGCCGTTATCATTGAGGCCCAGCTCGGCCAGATTTGCGCCAAGCTCGACGGCATAGCCCATAGCTTTATCGTCATTGCCCAGCGTCGTGCGGCGATCATAGCTAAAGCCGCCATCATTAGATCTGAAGGTTGTAACGCCCCGACCTTCTGACTGCGCTGCTTCGAACTTGGCATATGTCCCCGGCGTAAATTGCAGGGTCACATCCGCGCCGATCAACTCGCTATCGGTGCCGCCATCACTGTCGTGATTATAGGTTGCGCCAAGTTTCACCTTATCAGTGAGCCAATGGCTACCGCGCGCGCCATAGACTGCGCCGTCATCATCACTGATCACCGGCGTATATTCATAGTCAACAACAAGCAGCTGAGCATTACCGGACTGGCCGCCATCACGGAACAAGCGGGCGCTTGATCCTGTGCTGGCCAGCGGACGGTTTAAAAGTACCCGACCTTGAATATAATCAATGTCGTAATCCGTGCCATAGACGAGGCGGCGGGTTTCCAGAACAAGGCCGGAGACTTCATCGCGAATTTCAACACGGACAACTTCGCCGCCAATGTTGAGGTCACCATTGCGCAGATAATAGACGCTGCCGCCGGTGCCGCGAAGCTCGTCACGCGCTGCGCGTGATCCGCCCTCAGCGATAAAGGCTTCCAGCACGCTACGGTCATCCCCGAGCACAGTCGGGTTACCATTGCTATCCCAGCGCAATTTCGCGCCATAGAGCGTGCGGTTAACGCGGCCATATTCCGTATCATTAAAGGACAGGCGATAATTCCCCCACAGCGCATAGTCATCATCACGTTCAATGCGGGCATAGAACTTGCCGGATGTCGGCGCGTCTTGTTCAATTGTGCTGTCATCTCCATAGACAGGATAATAGCGATCCGGGTCCAGACGACGCATTAAGCTGCGCACATCTTTTTGGTCCAGATCAGAGAAGATATCTTCAATATCACCCTCGCCTGTATCGGCAGTTGCCGTGATAGAGTAGCGATCATTGAGCTTGGAGCGCACATAGAATGCAGCGCGGCCATCTGTGTAATCGCGATCCCCATTGGCATCTGCGCTCTGGCGCTGACCCATTGTGACATCAACCAGACCGACAAAGAACGTATCTGTATTTTTGACATCTACGCTGCGCGCAATGCGAGCCGTGTTACCGTCTAGGGATGGGACGAGGATATCGATAGATTGACGTCCAGCCGGAAGCAAGCTCTCTGCGACAAAGCGGCCTTCATCGTCCACACGCACTGTGCGGCCAAAGACTTGAACATCGCGGCCTGGGACATTGCGGCCATAGACCCGCACAGCTGCGCCGCGCACCCGGATATTATCCATGGACAATGTATCCGCGCCATAGTGGTTATAGCTTCGCTTCTCAA